>VFSW01003842.1_pt1 | contig 22497 bp, 17 predicted proteins | sample 5358111 | NCBI WGS metagenome assembly VFSW01 (sample SAMN11554181, study PRJNA540505) | mine drainage metagenome | isolation source: sediment from site ElyBrook_90M | place: USA: Ely Copper Mine, Vershire, VT | collected 2017 | reverse complement strand
TCGTCAATCGAAACCATCTTGCCGGTGCGCCGCTTGCGCAGCCGCATCAGGCTTTCGTTCACCGCGATCCGCACCAGCCACGTGTAAAACTTCGAATTTCCCTGAAACTGTTCCAGCTTTTCATACGCCTTCATAAAGGCGTCCTGCATCACGTCCTCGGCATCCTCGCGGTTCTGCGTGATGTGCTGGGCGATGCGAAACAACTGGCGCTCGTATTTGCGGACCAGCGTATCGTAAGCCGAGACATCGCCGCCGCGCACCCGCTCAACCAGGGCTACGTCAGGATGCGGCTCGAGTTCTCCTACAACTGATTGGATGGTCGGCATGGGCATTGGATGCGAGAAATCCGCGAATCCGGATCGAATTGCCTCCCGGGTCCGCTGGATGGGGTCCGTAAGATGAGTGTAACGGACGCGAGCGCCGGTGGCCAAACCGGCATCTCGCGCACTTTCCGGTAACGCTACTGGTTCCCAATCCCAGCCTCCCGCGTCAAAGCAGCATAAAGTGAAAATATGAGGCTCACGTCTTCCCCCACTTCCGCCGCGCGTCGTGCGCTTCGCTTTCTGGCTCTCCCGCTTTTTCTTGGGATCGTGGCGCTGGCTGTGCCCGGTGCATTCTCTGGCAGCGCGGCAACCGCGCAGGCCAACTCCGATTTTTCTCCCGCGCACAAGAAAACTCATCCGGCAGGCAAGACGCGCAAGTCTGCAAAAGAGATCGAGACGCACCACGCCCATCGATCAGATCCGGCCGGCAAAAAAACCAAAAAGAGCAGACGCCACGTTCACCGCGCCAGCCGCGCCGCGCGCCGCGCCCGCACCGCGCGCATCAAGCTGGCCTTTGTGGCCTCTGCCGAACTGCGTCCCATGGCCCAGCAACTGGCCACCCTGCGCACTCCGGCGGCCTATGCGGGCGTCACCCGCTACGCGCAGGGCCACACCGGCGAGGCGGCAGCGGCGGCCTATCTCGCGCTCGGCCACGCCTACCTGCTGGACAAGCGCTACGCCGAGGCGGTGGCCAGCTTTCGTCTGGCGCGGCAGGACGGCGCGGCGCTGGCCGACTTTGCCGACTTTCTGGCCGCGCGCGCCGATCAGGCCGCGGGCGACAACGCGGCGGCCGAGGCCCTGCTGCACGGCTTCGCCCAGCGCTATCCGGACAGCATCTTTGTCGATCAGGCGCCCGAGCTGGAAGCCAGTTCGCTGCTGGCTCTGAAGGATGTGGCCGGCGCGCGCCAAGTGCTGGTAGCCGCTGAGCAGACCGATGCCGCCGTCCGTCCTGGCTATCAGCTCATCGAAGCGGAGGTGGCCGCGGCGCTGGGCCAGACCGATGAGGCCGTGCGCATCTACAAGCAGCTCCTGCTGAACCATCCCCTGGGCCCGGAGGCGGGGGTTGCGCTCGCCAGCCTGAACGATCTGGGCGCAATCCTGACCACAACGGAGCTGCGCAGCCTGGGCGACGCCTACTACAACGCCGGCCGCTACGAGGAAGCCAGCGAGCAGTATCGCGCACTGCTCCGGCAGACGAGCATTGCCGCCAAAAGCCGTGCAACCTTTGCCGTGGACGCCGCCGCCTGCGACCTGAAGCTCCACCGGCTGACCATGTCTGAAGCCCAGTCCCTCGCCGACACACCGGACGAGAACGGCGCGCGCCGGGATTATTTGCTCATCGAGCTGGCCCGCGACCGCGACGATCTCGACGCACAAAAAACGATTGTCGCCGAGATGGAGACGCGCTTCCCCGGCAGCCCGTGGCTGGCCAAGGCTCTCTTCGACAGCGGCAACATCTACCTTCTGCGCCGCGAGTACCCAACCGCCATCGCCTACTACAGCACTCTGGCCAAGCTCTTTCCCCAGAGCCGCCACGCCGCCGCCGCGCACTGGCGTGCCGCATGGCTCACCTACCGCATAGGGAACTATGCCGAAGCCGCGCGCCTCTGCGATGAGCAGATTCGCCTCTATCCCAGCGCGGACGAGTCGGTCGCCGCCCTCTACTGGCGGGGGCGGCTTTACGAGACCTTCGATCACCAGCCCGCCCAGGCCGCGGCCCACTATCGCGCCATCGTGCGCGCCGACCAGCACTACTTTTATGCCCAGATGGCCCGCCAGCGGCTGACCGCGATGGGCGGACTTCTCTCCGGCGCGCTGCCGGAATTGCAGCCGCAACTCTACCGCTTTCAGCCCCCGCCCGCGCCGGCGCTCATGCAGAGTTTCCCCGCTGACAGCCCGCACCTGGCCAAGGCCCGCCTGCTGGCCAACGCCGGGTTGAACGAGTACATTGCCCAGGAGATTGCCGCCGACCCGGATTCGGCCTCCTGGAGCGCGCTGGCCGAGGCGCAAATCTACGCCTCCTATGGCGAAACCTTCCGCGCCCTGCGCGCCGTCAAGCGGGCTCTGCCCTCCGCCGCCTCGTCCTCCATCCAGTCCATCCCGCTCGCCTATTGGCGCATCCTCTTCCCCGAGCCGTACTGGCAGACGATTCTGGCAGAGTCGGCCAAGAACGGCCTCGATCCCTACCTGGTGCTCTCACTCATCCGCCAGGAGTCGGAGTTCAACCCCTCGGCCGTCTCCGCCGCCAACGCCTACGGCCTGATGCAGATGCTGCCCTCGGTCGGCCGCTCCATGGCCCGCGAAGAGGGAATGCATCACTTTCACACCTACCAACTGCTCGATCCGGAAACCAACATCCGCCTGGGCACCCGCTATCTGCGCCGCCAGCTCGACCAGTTCGGCGGGGGGACGGAGTACGCGCTGGCCGCTTACAACGCCGGCGATTCCCGCGTCGCGGAGTGGAAAGCCGACGGCCCGTACAGCGGCATGGACGAGTTCGTCGAGTCGATTCCCTTCCACGAGACCCGCGGCTACGTCGAGAGCATCCTGCGCAACATAGAAATCTACCGCGAGATCGATACGGCTGCCCGTACCCGCTCCGACCAATAACTCCGGCGCTTTCCCAGGTCTCTTCGGCGACCCGGCCGCCCTTAGGGAAGTTCTCCAATTCATGTGCCCCGTACGGCACGGTGCAGGGTTGCTTTTTCTTGAGGAAAAAGCAACTTCAGGGCACGGGCTTCAGCGTACACCTGTTGGAGAACCGCTATAGCTGACGATAAATGCGATTATCAAAATGCAAATAAGTAGTCGATCCTGAAAAAATTACACTGCTGTCCGGCAATTCGCATTCCACGCGCTCAGCTTTCCTGCTCGCGCCGGGCCGCAAGCCAGTCATGATTTCGTCGCGATGGTCTTGAAGCTCCAACCCCGGATCATCGCCACGCCCCTGGCGATTTCAAAGATCCACTCCCGGTTCAGCATCTCCCGCAACAGTCTTATTCCTTCGCCGGCCGTGATGGATCGGCTGCGAACGCGCGGCATCACGCTTGCCAGCGCATCGGCGGCGCAGCTTGCCCTGAGCAGGCCGCTCGGATCGTTCATCCAGGCTGGTCCCGGCTGCGGCAAGCCCAGCGCGCGCCGGCGCTCGATCAATTCATCGTAGACGCCTTCCAGCGGACTCAATACTGTTCCCCAGGAAAGCCTGGATACCGTTTCCCTGGCTTTTCTTCCCATCTCGACGCGCTTTTCCGGAAATCGTTCGAGCGCGACAATGGCAGACAAGAGCGCCTCCGCATCATCCACATCGGTGCTGTATCCGTTGACGCCGTCAACGATAAGTTGCGGTACAGCGCCCACCCGGGTCGATACCACCGCCGTCTCACAAGCCATGGCCTCAAACACCGTGCAGGGGCCGCCTTCAACACGTGAGGTCAGCAGATATACATCGAGCGCGGAATATAACGCCGGCAGATCTGCCTTGCGGATGTACCCGGTCGCGCTGGCGGAGATGCCGGACGCCCGTAAGTCCACTAACTCTTTTTTCCATCCTGGGCCGGCCAGAACCACGTGCAAGTTGGGTAGCCGCGGCGCGGCCTTGTAAACCACATCGAGCAAGACGTCCGTGCCTTTTCTGCCCAGGTCGGAATCACTTCCCTTGCTGCCGACAAAGCCCAGCACGAAACGGCCCGCCGGGATTCCAAAACCTCCCGCGTGGGCCTTTCTCCGCTGAAAGAACTTTGCATCCACGCCGTGTGGAACGACGGTGACCGGGATGCGGCCGGAGACGCGCTGATCAAAAAACTCCTTCCATCCCGGTGTGCAAACAGTGAGCGCCGAACTGCGGTCAATGGCCGTCTGGTGATCGCGCGACCATGCGGTGACGTGATGAATCCAGGTAGTGATCGGCGGCAATGTCTCTGCGTCGAAGTCGCGAAACAATTCAATCGATGACTCATTGAGGCAGTGAACCGCATCGACAGCGGGAACCAGCGCCCGAAGCAGATCCGGCCGCCGTTCCAGCAGCGCCTCCGGCAAAAAGTAAAAGTCATACTTGCTGCCGAAACGCGCGATGATCTGCTTGCCCATCTCGCCGATAATCCACCAAGCGACGTTGGGAATCAGGAGTATCCGGGGCTTTGTGTTCATGCTTCTGCCTCGCGCCTGCGAAACTTATTTCTTGCACTTACCGCTAGCATGATAAATCGCCGCGGCTGCCAAAAAGGAGACGGCCATGCGCACAGGGATCGGAACATGTAGCCGACTTCCCCCTGGAGATGATTGTCGCGCGCAATCAGGCCGGCGCTGGATAACTGCACGGCAAGAATTCTGCGCCGCCACGCCCAGCGGCGAAAGCCCGGTAAGTCTGTCAGCAGTGTTGTCTCAAGAATACGGTCCAGAGCTAAAAGCATCTTTTCCGGATTGGCGCTGAGGCTGCTCGGATACACATAATAATTCGTCAGAGAATCGGCCACACATTTGAACTGTCCGAGGTGTTGCAGCCTGAACCACATCTCCCAGTCTTCACAGGCTCGAATATCTTCGCGAAAGCCTCCGTCGCGCAGCAGCATCTCTCGCCGGGCGAGCACCGTAGAAGGCGTAATCGAATTGCGATACCGCAGCATCTTCTTCGCCGAGCTTGCGTCGATCCCGGGTAACTCCTCGCGAATACCGGCATCGTCGAAGATCCTGATCCCGGTGTACACCAGAACTGTATCCTGAGAAATGCAGGCGGCCTGACGCTCCAGCTTCTCCGGGGACCACAAATCGTCGGCATCCAGCAGTGCGATCCATTCGCTCGAAGCGTTCTGAATTCCCGTATTCCGGGCAGCCGATAACCCCCCATTTGGCCGGCGAATCACTTTCGCGCCTAACTCGGCCGCCAATGCGGCCGTGTTGTCGGTCGATCCATCATCGACGACAATCACCTCGTCCGGCCGCAAGGTCTGCGCAAATACCGACTCCAGGCAGCGCGAAAGAAACCGCGCCGCATTGTAAGCCGGAATCACGACACTTATCTTCATTGCGACTCCCGTTCAAACGCTCGCTTGAGTAGTCCGGTTGGAATCCATGTGAATCAGCAGCGCCAAAATGCGGTCTGCCGGAGCGGCCAATGGCCTGGGCAGCGCCCCGACCAATATCTTGAGCCTGTCGTGGTCTTGCGGCTCGAGCACCCGCAGCAGGTAGAAAAGCCCAAAAAGAACAATCAGCGAAGCGCTTCCTCCGCACAAAATTCCCAGCACCGGCGGCAAGAGCACGGCGATAAAATGCGCGGTCAACGCGGCCATCAGGCTGCTCAAGACAACCTTGGCGACCAGCGCCCAGGGGAGTTTTACCTTGAACAGATAGATGGATACGACCCACATGATTCCGACGGCCGTGGCCTGCGCGGCGCCGTTGCCGATGCAAGCGCCCACCGCGCCATGGGCTGGAATCAGGTACCATGCCACGCTGATATCGATGATGCCCGCGAGAATCGTGGCTATCGCTATATAGCTCTGCCGCTCCATACTCTGCAACAGGTTGTAGGCGGGCGCCATAAAAGCCTTGGATAGGCAGAGCAGGGGCGCCAGCATCACCACGGCGGCCGCACCGCTGTACGCTTTGCCGTAGAGAGTCAGCAAGGCCGACACCGAAAGAGCCGCGAAGATAAAGTGCAGTGGAACGGACATCAAAACGATATAACGGAAAGTGGAGGCGGTGATGTCGGGTAGCCTGGACTTGTCGCGCCCGTATTGGGCGAAGATGGTGGCCCCGGCAGCTGCTCCAAAGATGGTGGCGCAAAGCAGCAACTGCTCGGCCATGGTGAAGGCCACCGAATAGTACGCCACCTGGCGAATGTCCACGCAAAACCTCTTCAGCAGGATGATCTCCGACCTGCTCCACACGATCATTGACACAACCATGGTGGCCACACACTGCGACGCGAAGACCAACATTCGCCGGCGCAAACCAGATGGGTGCGCGTGAGTAGACTCCCACGCCTTGATGCGCCGCATGGTGGGGATGATCCGCACCAGAAAATCGACGGACCGCATAAGCAGAAGCGATGCGCCGACACCGACTACGCCGCCCTTCAGCACCACCGTCACCGCAATTGCGACGCAATAGGTAAGTACAGAAATGACGGAGGCCGGCATATTTTTTGCCATATCCTCCGAGGCGGTATTGGCCTGTGAGGAGATGGAATTCACCATGCTGGGCCAGATACTCAGCACCAGGAAAACCGAGGCTGCTTTGTACTCCGGGTGGGTGGCGTACTCCGGGTGGACGCACTCAATCACCCAGATCAGCAGTCCGATGGCGGCCAGAGTCGCCAGCGCGATTTGCAGCAGTATTGTTTGTCGATAGATGTAGCGCGCCGTTCCCCGGTCGCCCATGCCGATAAACTCGGCCATGTATTTCCGGGTGGTGGCCGGTATGCCGAAGCTGCCCAGGCCACTGACAACCGAGGCGATATAGGAGACATAAATAATGTAGCCGTTCTCGGATGGTCCCAGAGTGCGGGCGATGGCAATCGAAGTAAAGAGGGTAACGCTGAAGCTGATAACCTGTTCCAGCCCGTACCATCCAGTATTGCGCGCGATAGTCTTGGTATTTGTCATGTCGATATGAACTCTGATCCTGATTTATATGCGAACCCTGGGGCCGCGTTGGTATTCCGTGGACGCCAGCGGCCGACAGCGCATCCAGCGTTGCCGGCCGCAATCATTGCGTTGCAACTATCTATCTGAGTCCTTCGAGCGCCGCAAGCGCATCCTTGGCTGTGGACGAATTTGGAGCCAGTGAAACAGCCAACTTCAGGTGCATTTCCGCGTTGCCCTTATCGTGCATCTTGGCATAGACCATACCCAGGTGATACTGCAATGCGGCGTCCTTGGGTTCGGTCTTGACCGCGCCTTCCAGAAGATCGCGGGCAAATCCGTACGTTCCCTTGTAGTAGTATGCCCAGGCCAGCGTGTCCGCTGTGGTGGACGAATTCGGCATGCCCTGCCGAGCCGTTTGCGCCAGCGTCAGAGCCACATCGAGGTCGCCGCCATGCTGGAGCATCAGGAAGGCGAGATTGTTGGCAGCAATGGGCAGTCCCGGCTTGAGTTGAAGCGCCTGTTTGTAGTAGTTCTCCGCCTGCCACCAGTCGCCGCGTGAATCTTCCAGCGTTCCCAGAATGGCGATTGCGCCGGCATTGTCGGGATGAGCCTTGGACCATTGCAGCCATGCGTTCTCGGCGTTTTGCACCTGTCCCTGCTGAACCTGCAGTTGCGCGTAGATGGTGACGGCCTCACCGTCATTGGGATTCATCTGCATGGCCTTCTGGGCCGTTGTGGTTGCCTGATCCAGGTTTTTGCTTTGAATCTGGAGCTGAGCCAGCATATCGTACAGGCCGCTGTTGCTGGGGCTCTTTGCGATTTGCGCGTTGATTCGACCGAGGGCGCGTCCAGGCTGCTTTTGAACCAGGTCGTAGGCCACCAGTTCACGCAGGGCGGCAAGCGAATTGGGATCATACTGCAGAACTTTCTCCAGCAGCGCCGCTCCTTCCGGGTAGCGCTTTTGTGCGAAGCGAAGCTCCCCGAGCAGGAGATATGCCTGCGGATCCTGGGGTGCATCGCTGATGGCGGTCTTCAGATCGGCCTCGGCTTTGTCCGGTGATTTCTGGGCCAACTCCACCGTAGCCCGCCACAGATAGCCGCCGGCAAATCCGGGAGCGGTCGTGATCGTCGTGCCGGCCAGATCGGACAATGTGCTCATATCGCCGCGCAGCGTGGCAATACGCGCCAGATCCATCCGCGCTTCCAGGTCGCGCGGATTCAACTGAACCGCCTGCCGAAAGCTCGACTCGGCCAGATCCACATCGCCCTTGCCCAGGGCGGCCTTGCCCAGCCAGAACTGCGTGAAAGCGTCCTTGGGAGCATTTTTGGCCGCTTCCTGCAGGGCCGCGACCGCATCTGCCGGCTTGCCATTATTGAGCAGGACAATCCCATTCAGCGCGGCAACCTGTGGGTCCTTGGCGTTGCTCTTCATCAACCCGGCGATCACGGTTTGCGCGGTGGAATAGTCTTTGGCCTGAAGAAGTGAGCGGACGTATCCCTCCTGCACGGACACATTCTTGGGATACTTTTGAGCCAGGCTGGCAAACTCCGCCTTGGCTTTGTCAATCTGCCCGCTGCTTGCGTAGTAGTCCGCAAGGATTTGCACGCCGCGCGGATTGTCCGCCAGATCGCTTGAAGCCTGGCGAAGCACCTGCTCGGCTCCTGCCTGATTGCCCTGCCGCAAATAGACCTGCGCAAGTGTTTCGCGGGCGGGCAAGCTCTTGGGGTCGGAGTGGATGGCGCTTTGACAGGCCTGTTCGGCCTCCTGCCAGCGGCTATTTCTGATATAGAAAGCCGCCAGCATCAGTTTGCCGTTTACCGATTTCGTTTCCAGTTCGGCAGCCTTCTTCAATTCGCTTTCCACCAGCGCGCCCTGCGTCGGGTCCCCGATCTCCAGCAGCGCCAGGGTTTCGTGGAGAGCTGCTTCATTGGGAGCCAGTTGCAGCGCGCGATGAATCTCTGTCAGAGCCAGATCCTTTTGGCCCCGCCGGGCAGCAATGCGGGCAAGCAAGGCGTGAACATCGGCGTTGTTGGGCTGCGCAGCCAGCACTGCGTTGGCCTGCGCCTGGGCGTCGTCGATCTTGCCTCCGCCGAGCAGCATATTTCCAAGATCGATGCGCGCCTTGTAATTTGTGGGCTGCAGGGCCACGGTTTTCTGAAGCTCGCCGTATGCAGAGCCGATGGCGCCCATGTGAAGATAGGTCTGCGCCAGGGCATAGTGTGCATCGGCGAAGTTCTTGTCGATCTTCAGCGCATTCCAATATTGAATGGAGGCCTCGCGGTCCTTGCCCTGTGCGGCATAGCGCTCACCGCTTTCAAGATACTTGTGCTTGCGCACGTTGGGATCGCGAAAGCAGCCGGAGAGCAATGTCAGCGACACGAATAGTACGACGATTCCGAGAGCCGCGCTGCGATTTTGCCGCATCCGTCCACCGTTCCATCCGGATTGAAATTCTGTGATGCTGTTTTCCACTGTGCTCATCCTTTCAGGCTCTGCCTCGAACAGTTACACCGCGAAATCTCTGTGCTTGTTGCCCGCTTCCTGACCCGGCCCCAGCCGATGCGTTCAGTCAGGGATAAAACGGGGCAGCAAGGGGGCAAGCCGCATGGTGAATCTCTCGGCGCGTGATCGGGCCACCGGCAAGCCTTCGTCCGGAGCAATCGGCGTAATCACCCGGATCAGCGCCCCATCCGTGCGATTCAGCCGTATGGCATCGGCGATCATGTATATCTTGGCCATGTATTCATTGGCCACGCTGCGCCCGTGCGCCTGATACCAATAGATGACAAACTGCCTTGCTCCGGCGTTGGAAATGATATATTCGCCCACCCGGTGCGGTTTGCCGTCCGCATCGGTCAGACTCACATATTCCGATGACTCGAAGACCCAGCCGGCTCCGGGCAGGCAATGCTTGGGAGAATGAATGGTCTGGCCGGTTCGCTGAGTGGGAAAATAGCCGATGAACAGACCGATCGGCATCGGCTGCGCGTTCGTGGTGTAGATCCGCGAAAGAAATTCTCCAGAGCCGAGCACATCGAGCGTCTCCTGGTCGATGGGCTGATCGGATCCATTCCATCCATCGATGGTGGCGGGAAATTGCGACAAAGGCTGGCTGGGAGGATTCTTGTCCATATCGGGCCGCGTCCGCAACAGAAATACGGTGCCGGCCAGCAGCAGGGCCGCGGCCCAGAAGCGCGGGTCTTTCATATCTGCCGCCTTTTGACGGGAATCAGGCTCATGGCGCGGTGCAGCAGGTACAGGCACGTCAGCGAAACCAGAAAGATCACCCAGCCGGAAAACTCATGGAAAAAGCCCATGGCTTTTTCCGGGTCCCAATACTGAACGCACAGCCCGGTGCCGAGAATACGCACCGCATTGGCCGCAATCGCGATCGGAATGCTGGCCAGCGCCAGCAGAATTCTGCGCGGCGAAGACTTCTCCATAAAGTACCCATAAAAGATCGCCAGCGTAAAGAGGCTCATCAGGGAGCGGATGCCGCTGCAGGCCTCAGCCACCTCCAGGCTCATCGTCGGCAGCTCGATGATGTTGCCCTCGCGCAGCACCGGCACGCCAAACAGGGGAAGCAGATCGCTGGCCATCCTGGAAGCCAGAATCTGCAAGGGAAAGGTGATCTGGCTGAAGAGAATCGCAGGAATCGGAATGGCCAGCAACAGGGCCAGCAGGGGAAAGCGCAGCTCCTTCAGAAACGCCCATCCGCCCAGGCAGGCCACCAGTCCGGCCAGCACGATCAGCAGCGAAACCCGCGAGAGAAACAGTTCAGACCCGTAGATGCCCATCAGCAAAACGATCAGCCCCAGAGCCAACACTGCGACTCCGCCCCAGGCGGGAGTAACTTTCGTACTGCGAAGAACGTCCCTCCGCTCCCACACCATATAGGCCGAAAACAGCGGCACCAGAAAGCCATGGGAGAAATCGGGAATGTTCCACCAGTCGGTAACCAGCTTAATCAGCACCTGATAGTAGACAGCCGCCATCAGCAGGCCGAGCAGCGTCAAACCCAAAATTAATTGAGGGTTACGAAGCGGTCCTGCGTTCAGTCGGGCCACGGGGGGCTGAGCGTCTTGAGTCATCTGCTCCGTAATGGAATCCTCGATCCTATCTGTTTCTGTCTGTCTGTCCCTCTTCAATAGCAATCGGAATGCCGAAAGTGAAACCGGTCGATCAAGGAGAATTCCCCGCGAATTGCCACATTCAGAATAGAAAAATTGCGCGGAAATGGAAAACTATTTCCACTTTCAAGGAAACGAAGTGGAACTATATTACCCGCGCAAAGGGAAATCTGATACCTCTTCCCTTGCGTTCGCCGGAGAAGTGCGCGAATCGGCCTGTATCCAGTGCGGAAACCTCGCTGTCCGTCCAGCGCCCCGGTTTGGAACCCGTCTTGCAAGTAGGAGAGGGAGTCCGGGTCTCTACATGGCAAGCATAGCAACCATCCAAACCGCAAAACGGCAGGCAAGGCCGCCCCTTCTTGTCGAGGCGCGGATGCAGCGCGCGATCGACAGGATTGCCGATAGCGACTGCCCGATTCTGATTGCCGGTGAGCACGGAGTCGGCAAGCGTTCCATCGCCGCGCATATCCATGCACTCTCGAATCGCCCCCGTGGCGCGTTTCAGGAGATCTGCTGCGCGGAGACGACCGCGCAGCAGTTGCAGGCCGGATTCGCCACCAGCGGAACAGTCTATCTGGCTGAAATCACTGATCTCAGCCTTTCAGTGCAGGAATGGATCGTGCATACCTACTTTCGTTCCCAGCAGGCGCAGGCCTGCCGCCTTCTGTGCGGGTCGAGCCGCGATCTGCCGGACGAGGTCAAAGCCTGGCGCATGCGCGAGGATTTTTACTACCTTGTCTCCGCCGTGACGCTGCGCATCCCTCCGCTGCGCCACAGGAAGCCGGAGATTCTTCTCATCGCCGATGAGCTTTTGACGCAGTACTCCAAGCAGTTTGACCGTCCCAAGCCGGTCCTCTGCAATGAAATCGTCGGCCACCTGATGGACCACTCCTGGCCGGACAACCTGCCCGAGTTGCAGACCGCCATCAAGACATTCGTCGCCATCGGGGACCAGGCAATCTCACTTGCCGCCATCAAAGCGGCGGTGCGCTCCGGGCGGTCGAACGGGCATCGCCGGCCGGTCTTGCTGAAGGAGGCAACGCGCGCCTCCTCGATCCAGATTGAACGGCAGTTGATCACCGAAGTGCTGGTGGCGACCGGCGGAAACCGCAAACGGGCCGCGCTCGAATTGGGCATCAGCTACAAGGCCCTGCTTTACAAGCTCAAACAGATGGAAACGGAAAACCAACCTACTTTTAAAAATGGAGTTGCCTCGTGAAACTGGAAAGCCTGCTCATCGCGGCATTTTTTGTTCCCGCGCTTTTCTGTCCGGCGCAAGACAAGGCTTCGGCCGATCAGCGGTCCGCGCCGGCTGTCTCCGGGCCGGCGGCCCCGGCGCTGGACAACACCTATGTAATCGGCGCTTCGGACGAAATCACCGTCTCCGTGTTCAAGGAGCCCACCCTGTCCAGCAGTCTTCTTGTCCGCCCGGACGGGATGATCTCGGTGCCTCTTCTCGGCGATGTGCTGGCCGCGGGCAAGACGCCAATGCAGTTAGCGTCCGAAATCACGGAGGCATTCAAGAAGTATATTCAGGACCCCAATGTAACCGTCATTTTGAATCAGATGAACAGCAAGCGGATATATCTGATCGGCCAGGTGGGCAAGGCCGGCCCGCTGGACATGACTCCTGGCATGACTCTGCTGCAGGCGATTGCCACCGCCGGTGGACTCTCGGAGTTCGCCAATACCAAGAAGATCTACATTCTGCGCAGCGAAGGCGGGCAGCAGAAGAAGATTCCCGTGTACTACAAACAGGCATTGCGGGGAGATCTCTCGCTCAATCTTTCACTGAAGCCGGGAGATACCATTGTCGTTCCTTAGGTTTGACCGCATGAAACTAGGTCTAGCGCTTATGGTGATACTGCTTAACGTCTGCGACGCGTCAAGGGCTCAAGTGGCCCCCGCGACCACCGGCCCTGGCTGGCCGACGGTGAGCGGAACGCTGAGTTATGGTTTGAGCTATACCCAAATGGAGCAGTTATACGGCGGGTCCCTGGGTGACTCGCTGACCAGCGTCTTGTCGGGGGAGATCACTTATGCGAACTCCAATAAAAAGCGGCCATTCAGCCTGAGCTATTCCGGAGGCGATACGTGGACCCTGGTCGGCATCGCCGGCTATACCGGCATTTTCCAGCATCTGTCGGTGTCGCAAGGCATCCAGGGCCGCAAGTGGGCGCTCAACCTCAGCAACGACGTGGCCTTGATGCCGGAAGCTCCTGTCTCGGGATTCTCCGGCATTCCCGGCATTGGCACTTTGCCCAGCCAGCCCGGCCCGCCTGTCCAGCCGGTCCTGACGCTGAATACCAGCAGCATCGGCAACTCGACGAGTGCGAGTTTCTCGTACAGCCTTGACGCCCTCACCAGCCTCAGCTCCAGCGCCAGCTACGGAATCATTCGCTTTCCTGACGGCGGCGGCCTGGAGAGCGATCAGTTGTCGCTGGGGCCGCAGATTACCAGGCGCATGAATGCCCGCAATTCGCTTTCGGCTCAATATGCCTTTACTCGCTTCACCTATCCGGACTACGCAATTTCCATGAGCACTCATTCAATGCTCTTCGGCTTCCAGCGCAAGTGGAATGCCCGACTGAGTACAAGCGTCTCCGCGGGACCGCAGTGGGTTCAGGCCTCGGCCAGCGCCGGACTGCCCGCTTCCACAAACCTTTCCATGAACGCCAGCGCCTCTTATGGAATCAAGCACGGGTCGGTCTCGGTGAACTTCAACCGGTCCACCATCGGGGGCTCTGGCGCGTTGACTCAATACGGCGCCACCAACAGCGATCTCGGCGCAAGCTTTTCGCGGCAGATGGGAAGGAACCTGAGCCTGAGCGCAATGGCGATGTATATGCGCACGGATGGACTCCAGTCGGCCAGCGCCGTGCAGCTTGCCGGCCAGATCAATTCAGAAGATTTCCAAGTCTCGCTTTCCCGAAAACTGGGAAGGTATTTCAACGCGAACGCAAACTACTCGGCAATCAATCAGTCGTCGAGCACCTCTCTGCCCGCGAATGCCATCGCCGGCCTCGACCAGGTAATCTCTTTCGGCATCGGGTACTCCCCGCGGGCTATTCACTTCAGAAAGTAACAAAGTCAAGGAGGCCTATGCTCGGACATCGTGAACTGACCATGCAGGACTACGCGGAAATAATGAAGCGCAGATTCTGGCTGATTTTAGCCTGCACGCTTCTTCTCCTCGGCGTAAGCGCGGGCCTGAGCTACATCATTCCTCCACAGTACCTGTCGCAGACCCTCGTGCTGATCGAACAGCAAAAGGTTCCGGAAGACTATGTGAAGCCGGTTGTGGATGAGGATCTGAACGCGCGCCTGGCCTCGATGAAGGAGCAGATACTGAGCCGTTCCCGCATCCAGCCGATCATTGAGCGGTTCAACCTCTTCCCCGAAGACAAGTCCGATATGGACAACCGCGTCGATCAGACGCGCAAGGCAATCGGGATTAACCCCATCCCCGCCAGCGAGGGTTCGCGCGGCATGCCCGGCTTCTACATCACCTTCAAGGCGCGCGATCCGCATATTGCCCAGCAGGTCTGCGGTGAGATTACCTCGCTCTTTGTTACCGCAAATCTGGATGCGCGCGAGGCGTCTGCCGAGGGCACCACCGATTTCCTGGAGCAGCAGCTCGATGATGCCAAAAACAACCTGGACGCGCAGGACGCAAGACTGGCGGCCTTCGAGGAAAAGAATATTGGCAAGCTCCCTGGGCAAACCGTCCAGCTCGGGGATGTGAGCCTTTCCACGGGAAGCCCTAACCAAAGCGCGATGGGGGCGATCTCCTCCCAGCTTGATGCCACTACCCAGAAGATCAATAGCCTGCAAATGGAGGAGACAGTTACCCAGTCTGCGATTGCCCAGCAGGAGCAGGAATCTCCGTCCGCGGATTCGCCCGCCGGAGTGTCTGAAGACACACTCGAGTCCCAACTCAAGGAGGCCATCGCGCAGAAGAATCAGATGGCGGCTCTGTATACGCCGGACTACCCGGATGTAGCCGCAATGCAGCGCAAGATTTCCAATTTACGCAAAGAAATCGCGCAGCAGACAGTCAAACCCGGGAAGGCAAAGCCTGCTTCCAATCAGGCTGATACGCCGCAGTCTCGGCAGCTTAAAGCGCAACTCCACATGGAACAGCAGGCCATGACCGAAGCCAAGCAGCAGCAGACTCAACTGGAACAGCAGCTTCACTTCTATGAGGAGAGAATCGAGGCCAGCCCGGTGGTTGAGGAAGATTACAAGCAGATCACGCGCGACCATGACACGGCTCTGAAGTTTTACAACACTTTGCTGAGCAAGATGAATGAATCGTCCATGGCAACCGCCCTGGAACAGCGCCAGGAGGGTGAGCAGTTTCGCGTGATGGACGCTCCCAACCTGCCCGACGGGCCGGTCTTTCCCAATCACATGAAGTTTGCCGGCGGCGGACTCGCGGGCGGACTGATGGTTGGCCTGCTGCTGGCCGGGCTGCTCGAATATCGCGATACTGCCCTGCGCAGCGAGAGAGACGTTTGGGCATTTACCAAACTTCCAACTCTGGGCGTGATCAGTTACATCGACGATCTGTCCGGCCCGCGCGCAACTCGCATCTCACAAGTAACCCAACCCACTGAAAGCGCCCACGGATAGCCATGTACAGATCTTTTTTCGGCCTTCGCGCCCTTCCTTTCGGAGCTAGTCCCGACCCGCGGTTTCTCTTTCTGAGGCCGCAGATCAGGGAGGCGCTTGCCTGCCTGCAATACGGCATCGCGGCGCGCAAGGGTTTTGTGGTCATGAGCGGAGAGGTGGGAACGGGAAAGACAACCCTGCTCCGGGCCGTCTTGGACACCTTCGCGCCAGGGCGCATTTCGACCGCGTTTGTCTTTAACCCTCGGCTCGAGGTACTCGACTTTTTCGAGTTTGTGCTCACGGACTTCGGCATTCCTATCACCACGCGGACCAAGTCGGGAATGCTTTTGCAGCTCAATCGCTGGCTTATCGAGCGCTATCGCGAACGCCAATTGTGCGCCATCGTAGTGGACGAGGCGCAAAATCTTTCCTGGGAACTTCTGGAAGAGATCCGCTTGCTGACCAATCTGGAAACCTCGTCCGAGAAGCTGGTGCAGATTGTGCTCTCTGGCCAGCCCGAACTTGAAGACAAGCTGCTCCACCCCAGCATCCGGCAACTGCGCCAGCGCGTAGCCCTGTGGTGCAAAACGCAGCCGTTGTCCGGCGAAGAGACCCAGGCGTACATCGCGGAAAGGCTGCGCATCGCCGGAGCCGGCGATCCGGTTCTGCTGCCCGAGGCGGTGCAGCTTGTCCACGGCTATTCGAAAGGAATTCCTCGCATCATCAATCTCATCTGTGAGCATGCCCTGGTATGCGCTTATGCCGAACAGATCAAGCCGATTCCCGCGCATATCGTGGAGTCGGTGGCCCTGGAACTGGATCTGGTCGAACATCCGTTCACCATCTCCCCCACAGCCATGCAGCGGCTCACCAAGAACGCCCAGACTGCCGGCAAGCCCAACCACCTCCAGCCCATTGCCCCTGGCATTGATTCATTGAAGGAACGTGAGATATGAGCCGCATATACGATGCACTTCAACGAGCCGATCTTGAGCGGCGCGCCGCGCAGGAAACGGGCGCCACCGAAACCGCCGAGCCTTTTTTTGTTCCGGAAATGGAAGAACCGCCAGTGCTCAAGGTTGAAGTGATTCTGGAAAAGATCGTTCGGCGTCTATGGGCTCCTTCGCTGCTCTCGCTTCCGACGCTCGGCGAGCGCGGCGAAAGCATCGAACAGTTTCGCGGCCTCCGTTCGCACATCTACCAGTTGTGCGATCAGGCGCCGCTGAAGACGATTCTTGTCTGCAGCGGCGAACCGGCGGAAGGCAAAAGCTTTGTCGCGGCAAATCTGGCCATGAGCATGGCGCGCAACAGCAGCAGCAACGTTCTGCTCATCGACGCCGATCTGCGCAGCCCGGTTCTGCACACCATCCTCGGCGCGCCACTGACGCCCGGGATCACGGAGTATCTGACGGGCGCCGCGGATGCAATCGACATCCTGCAACGCAACCAGTCTGCCCGCAAAGTTGAAGGCAGCCGCGCGCAGGGCATGCCCGATCTTGCATTCATTTCTGCCGGCAGCGGGGGAGACAATTCTTCGGAACTGATCGCCAACCACCGTATCGAGGAGCTGATTGCAACCCTCGCGCCGCATTTCGACTGGATCGTGATCGACTCCCCGCCGGTCATGGCCTTTGCCGACGCAGTCGATCTGGCCCGCGCGGCGGATGGTGTGCTGCTGGTGGCTCGCGCTGCAATCACTTCTTTCGAGGTCGCACAGCGCGCGCAGGCGGCCTTCTGCAACTCGCGCATCCTCGGTTTTGTGCTCAATGCCGCCAGAAACGTTCCGGACAACGGATATTACTACTACTACGGAAGGCACGAAGCCGAACATGGCATGCCCCGCAACAACAAGGGGCGAAAAAGATGATCAGACTCTTCAATGTCTACTATCCGACGCGGACCCTGGTTCTGCTTCTCTGCGAAGCGATCCTGGTGAGCAGTGCGTTCCTGCTGGCCATTACGTATCTTCTGGGGCCGAAGGAATACATTGTTCTGTTTTATGAGTTTGGCCTGTTGAAGATCGCGGGTATTACTTTCCTCACGCTGCTGCTCACCTATTACTTTGATCTATATGAGCCGCAGCGCATTTCGGCCGCCTGGGAGATCCACTTTCGCATGCTGCTGGTGCTCGGCGTGCTATGCTTTGCGCTGGCCGGGATCGTCTACGTCTTTCCATGGTTTTATATTGGCCCTCACGTTTTCTCCATGGGCATTTGCCTGCTTACTTTCTTGCTTGTTTTCTGGCGCTGGGCCTATGAAAAGATCATAGAACATCCCATGTTCCGCGAGCGCGTTTATGTCCTGGGTTGTGGTGAACGCGCTCGTGACGTGGTCAAGACCTTGCGCGCGAGCCATGCCGCGGGCATGGAGGTGGTGGGATGGAATGGGGAAAGCGCAACCGAGGAAAGCGCGGATCGCTTTGCCGCCGAGCTACGCGCCTTTCGCGGCCCCAAGCCCTCCATCGACCGGGTCATCGTGGCCATGGAAAACCGCCGCCTGTCGATGCCGGTTCGCGAGCTGCTCGACCTCCGCCTGCGCGGAGTGGTGATTGAGAACTCCAGCGAGCTGCTGGAGAGGCTTTCTGGAAAATTGCAGTTGGACGGGCTCAATCCCAGCCTGCTCATCTTTACCGATGGATTCCGCATGAGCTCCTTGCAGCAGCTCTTCCGGCGTCTGCTTTCTCTGGCGGTCTCCTTCACCGCACTGCTGATCTGCCTGCCTTTCATTCCGTTCATCATTCTTGCCGTGCGCCTTTCTTCGCCGGGGCCCATCTTCTTCAGCCAGACCAGGGTCGGACAGCGCGGGCATTTGTTTACCGTGTACAAGTTCCGCACCATGCGCCAGGACGCCGAAACAAGCGGCGCGGTGTGGGCGACGAAGAACGATCCGCGTGTCACCCCGATCGGCGGGTTCATGCGCAAGACGCGGCTCGACGAGATTCCCCAGCTCTGGAATGTTCTACGCGGCGAGATGGCCTTTGTCGGCCCCCGCCCGGAGCGCCCGGAGTTTGTGCAGTGGCTCAGCCAGGAAATTCCCTTCTACGACCTGCGCCACATGATTCGCCCCGGAATCACGGGCTGGGCACAGGTGCGCTATCAGTATGGAGCGAGCCTGGAGGAGACCAGGCGCAAGCTCGAGTATGACCTGTACTACGTCAAGCACCAGTCGATAGGACTTGATCTGCTGGTCATGTTTGAGACCGTCAAGACCATCCTGCTGCGGAGGGGAGCCCAGTGAAAATCCTCTTCGTGCTTTCGCTGGCCGGCATCCTTTACACCTACCTGGGATATCCGGCGGCCATCTGGCTGTGGTCGCGGCTGCGTCCGCGTCCCTGGACGGCCGGTCCCATCACTCCCAGCGTGAGCATCGTGCTGGCCGTGCATAACGGCGTCGGGTTACTCCAGGGAAAGATCGACCATCTGCTGGCCCTCGACTACCCCAATATCCAGGAGATCATCGTGGTTTCGGATGGCTCCACCGATGGCACCGAGCAATTGTTGACCGGCCAGCGGCATCCGCGCCTCACGCCGGTGATACTTCCCGAGCACAGCGGCAAAGCCGTCGCGGTCAACGCCGGCGTGGCACGGGCTACGGCGGAGATGATCCTCTTCGTGGACATCCGCCCGGAGATTGCTCCCGGCGCGATTCAACAACTGATGAGCAACTTTGCCGATCCAGCGGTCGGCTGCGCGGCCGGCGAACTGGTGCTGCGCCAGCACAACCACGATCACACCTCGGCGGCGGTGAGCGGCGTCTACTGGCGCTACGAAAAATGGATCAGAACCTGCGAGTCCGCCGTCAGTTCTCCGGTGGGCGTCTACGGCGGTTTCTACGCGATTCGCCGCGCGCTGGCCACGCCGCAGCCGGCCGGAATGATTCTCGATGATATGTTCCAGCCGCTCTCCATCCTTCGCCAGGGCTATCGCTCGGTGATCGACCCGCAAGCCTTTGTTTACGACACCTGGCCGGAGAAGATCGAGGACGAATTTCATCGCAAGGTGCGCACGCTGGCCGGCAACTTTCAGCTTTTCCAACTGGCGCCGTGGACGCTGACCCCGCGGAATCCGGTGTTATTTCAGTTGATCTCGCACAAGGCCATGCGTCTGGTGGCGCCCTACCTTCTGGTTATGCTGCTTTTTTCCACGCTGGCGCTCTGCCCGTCCTCGTTTGTGTACGTGATCTTCGCCTGTGTCCAAATTCTGGTATGGACTCTGGCCATTACGGCGCTGCGCTACGGAATTCCGGTGCTCCACCGCGTGGCTGCTCCGGCCAGCGCCCTGCTGGTGCTCAAGGCGGCTGCCGTCGTCGGTTTGTACAAGTTCCTCTTCACCCGCGGTCCACTGTGGAAGATATGGAACACCAGGCAAAAGGCTGTAATAGCCGACCTTCCAGGAACAGGCGATTTTGTGGAGCCGCAACACCACGCTGCTGCGAAAAATGCCAGGGTGTAGAATTCCCTAGCGTGATTCAGTTGCGTGAGAGGAGCATCAAGCTGCCATGAAGCAAATCAAGGGGTTGTTGATTTCCCTTTTGGGGATCGGTGTCATCGTGCTTGGCTACAGTCTTCACCACCATGTGGTTTCGGTGCGCGCGGCCAAACTGGAAAGCATTGCCGCGCCCGTGGCTTATTTTCCTCCCGGCTCCATCTGGACGCAGGATATCAGTCACGCGCCCCTCGATCCTCAGTCCTCGGCTATCATCTCCTGGCTGGACAGCGCCGGCGGATGGGGACATAACAACAAAGTGCAGGTTGACTTCGGCGTCCGGGTGATGCAGGCCAAGGCATCCACCCCGTTTGTCCCCTTTCACAAAGGCCGTGGATGGGTTTCGCCGGATTCCGACTCGCCTTCCACATTTCCGCTTCCAGTGGGCGGCGGCGCGGAAGGGGAAGATGGCTATCAGTGCGATCTGAGCCAGGGCGATTGCCACATCATCGTAGTGGACCGCAGCCGGCATACGCTGTATGAGGCCTATCAGGCAACCTACGAGGATAATGCCCTCAGTGCGGGTTTTGTCGCGGTGTGGGATTTGAATCGCGTCTATCCGCCCTCCCTGCGCGGAGACCAGTGCACCAGCGCCGACGCCGCAGGTCTGCCGATCGCCCCGCTGTTGTTCAATGCCGACGAACTCGCCAAGGGCAGCATCAACCACGCCATCCGTTTCATCCTTCCCAATCCGCGCATTCGCGCCCACGTCTTTGTGCATCCTGCCACGCATGCCGGCGCTCCGCGCGGACCGGTGGACGCTCCGCCGATGGGCGCCCGCTTTCGTCTGAAAGCCTCCTTCGATATGTCCAAACTGACCCCCGCGGCACAGGTTGTTGCCCGCGCCATGCAGAAGTACGGCATGTTCCTGGCGGATGGCGGCAATATTGCCCTGACCGCGCAAAGCGATAAGGATACGGTGGCCAAGTATACCGACATGGACTTCACTTCACATGATCTGGCCGCGCTTAAAGTGACCGATTTCGAGGTTGTGGATTTCGGAACGCCGATCCGGCTGACCGACGATTGCGTGCGCAACAAATAACCCTGTCGCTTTCCAGTTTCAGGGCTCATTCAGAATCAGCGCCACCCGCCCGGCGATCAGTTCGCTGGGCGGCTCGCCGGGGTCCACTTCGATCAGGTCCACGGGAAATGCGATGTTATGCGGCCGTAAAACCAGCCGGTTCGAGACGAAATCCACATAGCGCAGCGTCAGATGCGCCCCATGCCGCACCGCGTACAGGTTGGGCCGGTTGGGCCGGTAGGGCATCAGCGAGTTGTAATGCCGGTCAATCAACGTGACCGCCTCGGGCAACAGCAGCGGCTCCATCGGCAGGGCGTCGGCGCCGGGGATGCGCACCGCCACAAACCTCTGCCAACTGCGGCGCGGATTCGACACCCTGGCCCGAATCGACTGCAACAGACCAGCCGGCAGGCGGAGCATGGCCTGCACCGCCGTGGGCCGGATGAACGGCTCAAACAGCGCCGCCGCATGGGAGACGATGGGGACCGCGCTGCCTTCCTCGTCGGCCAGCGGCATCTCGCCCTGGTAGGTCGCGGGCAGCAGATCGCTGGCCGCCATGTGCTGCGCCGCCAAAATCCGATCCAGCGCCTCCAGCGAAAGCTGCCGCCGGCTGTGCAGATAATTCGACAGATGGGACTGCCCAAAGCCTGTCTGGCGCGCCAGTAGCGAGACGCTCACCGTCCCCCGCTGTATCCTGCGCAGCAGTTCCAGGCGGAGTCGCTCATGCATTTGGGTAAAGTTCATCTGTGGATAATCCGCCACCAGCAATGAGAGCCAACGCTATTTGGTTTCCTACTGAAAACCTATCAGGGAGATAGGCCTTCATTTTCGGCGCTTGAAGATGGATTGGGAAGTGTATCTATAGAAAACATGCGAAGGCAATTGACGCAAGAGAACCAAGTTTCTAGATTGGCTTTACTTAATCCCGTGCTGGCTGTGGGAATTTTTCGAGAAACGCTTCCTTGCCGTTTCCTTGAAAAAGGGGGAATATCTACCCCTTTCAACGGCTCGTGAGCTTGAATCGGAAGAGAAAAATCTCTTCCGTGTTCTCAACCTCGCTCCATAACGCGTTGTGTGGGCGCCAGGGGCGGCCCGACGGGAAATTCCAGGATCTGCGCGCCATGAGCATGACAAAAAACGAAAAAATTCGGGCGGCTATCCCCCATCAGGGCAAAGAGACCCTGAGTTGCCGTGCCCGGTTTTTTCTGCCCCGCGGAAACGAGACGCTCAAGCAAAGCCGACGGGAGAAAACGAGAACACGGAGAATGAGTCATGGAACTGCGCGTGCATTTGAAAATTTGCGAGGGGTGCGGTTGTCTTTGGTATCGCGCCCAGAC
>VFSW01003841.1_pt1 | contig 22499 bp, 16 predicted proteins | sample 5358111 | NCBI WGS metagenome assembly VFSW01 (sample SAMN11554181, study PRJNA540505) | mine drainage metagenome | isolation source: sediment from site ElyBrook_90M | place: USA: Ely Copper Mine, Vershire, VT | collected 2017 | reverse complement strand
ATGATCCGAAAGGAACGTCCGGACGACCTCGCAGCGCACCGGCTGGCACCCGGCCGGCACGAAGACGAAATCCAGCGCGCGGCTCGGCATCGGCGAAGGGAACGTGCCGCCCTCGCCCGGATGGGCGGTGTAGTCCCCGTAAAACGAAAGCCGGTCGAGCAGCGTAGCCGTCGCGTCGTCGCGCGTGGCCGGATTGTTGAAGTCCCCGCAGATGATCGGCGGCATCGCCCAGCGCCGGGCATGGGTTCGGCGCTTTTCCCGCAGCCAGGCCAGAAGCATTTCTAGCTGCTGGAGTCGCTGGACACGCGAACTGGCGTGCAGATGCAGGTTGACGAAAGGAACCTGCCGGCCGCCGACATCGATCTCGGCGAAGAGAAATCCCTTCTCCCCCACCCGGCGCCGCCCGAAGGCCACCGTCTCGGTCTCGACCAGCGCGTGCCGCGAAAGCAGAGCGTTGCCGTAGCTGAGGTTGATCAGCCCCACCCGCCGGTTGTGGAGTCCGAAAGCCGCGTAAGGAAAGCCGGCGTGGACCCGCAGGTAGTCCAGGTGGTCGAAGTTGCCCGACCATCTCGAACGCTCGTCGATCTCCTGCATCGCCACCACGTCCGGCGCCAGCCGGCCGAGCATCGCGGCGATCCGCCGCAGGTTGACCCGGATCTTCCGAGACGAGGTCAGGCCCTGGATCGGAGTCAGGCCCCGTCCGTGCGCGATATTGAAGGTCATCAGGCGCAGGCGGGTCATCGGGGAACTGGATATTGACAGCCTTCGGCCGGCTGGCGAGAGTGCCCCTTCCCCAATTTACGGCGGCCATAGCTCAGTTGGTTAGAGCACAAGATTGTGGATCTTGGGGTCGCGGGTTCGAATCCCGTTGGCCGCCCCATTTTAGTTGTTGAGACCCAACAACTAATTTTTCCGGACCTCCGATTTGCCAGTTGACGTGGCAAATCGGTCATGAAGCACGTCATTCCGTTCGTCATTTCAGAGTTCACGAATCCCTCCGGGGATGTCGTTTACCGGGTCTCCGGCTGGCTCGACGGCCAGCGCGTCCGCAAGAACTTCTCTACCCGGGCCGAAGCCGAGGCCGAGCGTCAGGCCCTCAAGCTCGCGCAAATCCAGGCCGAGACGGGCGTCCGCACCGCAGCCACCCGGCTGACGGACGACCAACTCAAGGAAGCCGAAGGCGCGTTTCTCCGGCTGGAAGGCCGCACACGCTCCCTGAGCTTCTATCTGGACTATGCGCTCACCAACTACCGCGACCCGGTGAACGACAAGCCGGTCGCTGAGGCTGCCAAGGAATACCTCGCCCTTCGCGAGGCTGACCACAAGCAGGGGCACCTCTCCCACCGGCAGTTCACATCCTTTCGATGCGAATTGCGGGCGTTGGGGGTCACCTTCCGGGGCAAGTTGGTAAGCGAACTCACCGCCGCCGCGCTCACGGAATTCTTCAAGCGGGGCCAGGTCTCCAAAAAGTCCTACAACAACCGCCGGGGTCTGATCGGCTCATTCCTCAAATACTGCCTCCAGGTCAAGGACTGGATCGCCGTGAACCCCATCGACAGGGTGCCGCACTACCGGGGCATCGGCCATCGGCGGGGATCGGCCCCGACCCTGACCGCCGAGCAATGCGCGGAAATCATGCAATGGGCCGAGGAGAACTACGGCGGAAAGCTTGTCCCGTTCATCGCCCTCTGCCTATTCGCCGGCATCCGGCCCGACCTCTACGAAGGTGAAATCTCCAAGCTCGACCCCAAGGACGTGCGGATGGACACGGGCGTCATTCACATCGAGCCGGAGGTCTCAAAGGTCCGGATGAAGCGGAACATCACGATTCAGCCGAACCTCGCGGCCTGGCTGAAAGCCTACCCGCTGGACGACTTCCCAATCATGCCGGTGGGCTTCAAGCGCCTGCGCCTCAAGTTCCGCAAGCGGTTCGCGCTCTCCCATGACATCCTCCGGCACACATTCATTTCGATGTTCGTGGGGAAATTCCGGTCCATGGGCGACGCCGCACTCCAAGCCGGCAATTCCGAAGCGATCATCCGCAAGCACTACCTCGACCTGAAAAGCGCCGAGGAGGCCGGCCAGTTCTTCGCGATCTTGCCGAAGAAAGCGGCCCAGCCTGTTATCGCGCGCACCGCAAGGTTCCCCAGGATGGCATCTTCCGCGCTGCCCGTCGCGGTCTGAGCCATCTCACCGAAAGTCCGACTAAGGCCCTTCCCGCCGCACTCGCCAGTAGCCTGGCTCGCGAGTGCCGTACATCACGGCCCAAACAAAAATCAAATCTCGCAAGGGCTCGTAATAGATCAGGAATGGAAATCGCTTGGTGAGGAGAAAACGCACGCCGTCTCCCGCCTGCGCTCCCATATCCGGAAAGCGGCAAGCCAAGTCGATGGCGGTAAAGACCGTTTCAGAGAAGTCCGCACCCAATCCCTGAGCTACGCTTTCGTAGCGGACCACCTCCGCCTTGAACTCCTCCAGTGCCCGGGGATGAAAGCTGTAGTCCCTCATTTCAGCAAGGAGGCGATTTCATCGCGCACTTGCTGTGAGGAAACGCCTTGAACCTTGCCCGACAGAACTTCCGCGCGCCGCTTCTGGACTTCTTCCATTTGAAGCTGCCTGATGCGCGGAGAAATTCCCGACGCAATGCTTGCCGCCACCCGGTCGGCCAATTCGGCCCTCGCGTCAGCCGGGAGCGCCAAAGCGGCGGCGGTGATTTCTTCGATGGAGACGGTCATGACAGTGACAAAAGATCGTTCTTGCCCTGCCGGATGTCAATTCAGCGGTTAAGCCATTGCCTGCCAAAGGCCATTTGAAGCGCCCTAACCGCGCTCACCGCCTACAAATCGCGCCACGCCGCGTCCTCCTCCGGCGTGTCCCAATCCTTCGCCCATGCGGACCGGGCGAGTGGCAGAAGCTTTTCCTGGGCATCCCCGCGCCTGCTTTTGAGGAAGAGCAAAAAGTCCCAAACCTCTCGCTGCACCGGCTCGGTGGCGGACTTGATCTCCTCAATAATCGACTGCCCGAGGTAATTGAAACTCTTGGGCAGGACGCCGACGATCGTGTAAAGCCCGTCATTGAGATGAAGTTGCCGCCCAAGCACGGCCGGGTCCGAGTTCTCGTGGTCGCGCCAGAAGGAATCGGTCAGGACTACAATATGGTCGTTTCCGGGTATGCCATCGCCAGGGACGAAGAGTCGGCCGCGGGCCGCCGACACCCCCAGCATGCGCAAAAACGAGGGGGTCGCGAGCCAAAGCCCGGTTCGAAAGCTCGCAGGCCCTTCGCCTACCATATTCCAGTGGACGCGGATCGCGGCCACATCGGCGAAGGCCGGAACGCCACCGGCGCGCCGGTCGTAATAGTTGAGGACCGAGGATCCGACGCGCGAAACCCCCGACCTCGTGTAGCTATTCACCATCGTCACCAGCCGGCCCGAGTCGCGGAAGGGCAGCGGCTCGAGCAGAACGCCGTGTACGACCGCAAAAATCAGCGTATTCGCGCCGATGCACAGGGCGAAGGTGGCGAGCGCGGTGAACGTGAATCCCAGACTCGAACGGAGCTGGCAAAACGCGTACTTGAGGTTGAAGGCCACCCGGTGCGGAAAGCTTGGCTCATCCTGACTTTCTGAAATCGAGTCAATGCGATTATGCCGCCTGATCGCCCGCCGCTGGCGGTGAGATGACACGCATCGCCGGCCGCTTGTAGGGTCTAACTCCCCAAGGTCTTCACGGAGCACGGCGCGCTGATGGCGGCGAACCACTAGATCTAAAGCGGCTGTCAGCAGCCGGACCCGGGCCGGCCTTTGGCGTGCCGGAGGAGAAAGACGACGCATCTTTGGATTTGACTAAGACCGGGTACGCCAAAGCCGCTGCGGCGCTCGCCCTCTAGGCCGCTTTCAATTCGGCCGTCACCTTTCCTCCTGCAGGAGTCGATCGCGGAGTCCGGGGATATTGGGATTGAGTTCGAGCGCGCGCCGCCATTGCGCGATGCCGCCAGCCCGGTCGCCGGCCTGGATCAGCAAAAACCCAAGGGCGATATGCGCGCCGCTGTCGGCCGGGGCAAGTTTGACCACCCGCCGGTAGAGGCGGGTGGCGGCCGCGAACTCGCGTAGGCGCGCATGGAAATCCGCCGCACGCGACAGGACAGCCGGGTTGTCGGGGGCTGCGGCCTCGGCGCGAGAGAGCGCGGTCAACGCCTCGGCAGTCCGCCCAAGCTGCTCGGCGCAATCGGCCAGCGCCAATTCCGCCTCGGCTGAAGCCGGGGCCCGCGCGACCGCTGCTTGCAAAGGGACGATCGCTCCCGCGGCATCATGGCGCGCAAGAAGGGCAAGGCCGGCGCCGACGTGCGCCTCGGTGTTGTCCGGAGCGGCCGCGAGCACGAGTTGGAAAAGAAAGAGCGCCTTCGCCGCGTCTCCTTGCTCGAGCGCGTTGCGCCCGATTTGCAGGGTTCGGCTCCGCAAGTCCGAAGTCGAGCGAAGTGCGGGGATCATTAGCGCGCGCGCCTCCCCCGGGTGGCCGCGGCTGAGTTCGAGCAGGCCGAGCTGGCATTGGACCGGCGGGGCGCCCGGCCGGAGGGCGAGCGCCGACCGGTAAAGTGCCGCCGCCGCGTCGATCCTGCCCTTTCGTTCGCTCAGGCCGGCCAACGTCACGAGCGCCCGATCATCGCGCGGATTCAGCGCCAGGGCGCGCTCGGCATGCACGGCGGCCTCGCCGCTCCGGCCGGCGCCCGAGAGCGCGGAGGCGAGAAGATCCTCGGCGACGTAATTGCGGTCCGAGGCCTGCACCGCGTGCTCGAACAGCGACACGGAATCCCGCCAGACACCTTCCTGCTCCCAAGTGCGCACCGCGCACGCTGCGAGCAGGACGACGGCCAGGAAAGTCGCGGCGGCCCGCTTCGCCCTGGAATTCAACGCAGGCAGGCTCCACAGCAGCGCCAGTTCGACCCCGAGCAGCGGCAGGTAGCTATAGCGATCCGCCATGGCCTGGAATCCGACCTGGACCAAACCGAGGACCGGCAGCAGCACGACGACGTACCAGAGCCAGCCGGCGAGGATCCACGGGCGAGACCGACGCTGGCGCCACGAGAGCCAACCGAGCCCGAGCGCGAGCGCCGACGCGGAGAGCACACCGGGAACAGGCCAGTAGCCGGGGTGGGAATAGCAGACGATGAGATCGGCCGGCCAGAAGAACTTCCCAAGATAACGCGCGAGGGAAACCATCGCGTTGCCCCCGCCCGCGCACCACGGCATGTCGAGAACGAAGGCGCCCGCCTGCCGCTGCATCAGCACGGTCAGGACCGCCGTGACGCCGGAAAGCGCGAAAAAGGGAGCCTTTTCGATCAGCAGGGGCCGCAGGTCGGCGAGCGAGGAGAAGCGGACCCACGGCCAGAAATCCAAAATAAGCAGGACGACAGGCAGGGTCACGAGCATGGGTTTGCTCATCAGGCCGGCAGCGAAGCACCCGAGCGCCAGAAGATAGGACCGCCGCCAAGGCCCGCCGGCCCTGAGGCGGCCGACATACCGCGCATAGGCGAGCAGCGTCAGCAAAAAAAAGCAGCCGCTCATCACGTCCTTGCGCTCGGAGATCCACACGACGGATTCGACGCGCAGCGGATGCCAGGCAAACAGGGCCGCGGCAAACGCGCTCAGCCAGAAACGGCCGGCGAGACGGCGAAACACCAAAAAGGCGAGGACGGCATTGAGCGCGTGCCAGAGGACGCTCGTGAGGTGGTGGCCGGACGCCGAACGGCCATAAAGCTGCCAGTCGAGCATGTGGTCCAGCCAGGTGAGAGGATGCCAGTAATCCGCCGGGGCCGTGAACGCCCACACGATTCCGTCCCAACTGAGCCCGGCCTGCACGTGCGGATTGTCGGTCACGTAGAGGGGATCATCGTAATTGATGAATCCACAGCGCGTGGCCCGACTGAAAAGCAGAACCGTGCCGCAGAACAGCAGCGCACAGATCCATGCGGTGCGGAGTCCGCGGCGCGGGGAATCGGGGGACGGCACGTCCCGGACTAGAACGGATGAGGGCAAACAAGCCGACAAGAAAGCGCGCCCGGCACGACTCAGGACGACGGTCGCAGCAACGCTGGAGGCGGCCTTGGGGGCAGGCTGCCTCAGACGGGCTTTGGAGAGCTCCCCGCCTAGGGCGATCCACCACCCCGGCCGGCCGCCTAGGGTCGGGTGACAGGCGCCGGAGAACGCGCTTCAATCCCCCGGCCGGGGAACGGCGGCCCCGAGCCGCCGGGCAGCCTCAAACTGTGCTGCAGCTTCGTCGGATTGGCCTAGATTCTTCAGGGTGATGGCCAGGTTCAGGTGCGCCCTGGCAAAATTCGGATTCAGCCGCAACGCCTCTTCGAACTGGGCGATCCCCTCTTGCGCACGCCCCGCCATGACCAGAACCATACCGAGATCGTTGTGAACCTCAGGCGCGGCCGGATCGACTTTAAGCGCCTGGTCGAGACAGGCGATGGCTTCGGGCAGTCGGTTCGCCGAGGCCAACGCGAGGCCCAGATTGTTTTCGGCGGCAGCGTAATCCGGCTTGATCCGCAGCGCCTGCCGGTACTGCGCGATCGCCTCGTCGCCCCGGCCGGCCGCGCGCAGGGCGTTGCCCAGATTGTTGCGAACGTCGGCCAGATTGGGATCGATTTTCAGGGCCTGTTCGTAGCGCGCAATCGCCTGCCGCGTCCGACCTGCCCGGGCCAGGGTCAGGCCAAGCTCGTTGTCAGCGTCGGCGTAATTCGGATCGAGCCGCAGCGCCTGTTCGAAGTGCGCCGCCGCCTCGCCGCCCCGGCCGGCGTCCTCGAGCGCGGTCCCGAGCGCGACCTGCGCATCAGGCATGTTGGGGTTGATCCGCAGGGCTTGCTCATAGCGTCCGATCGAATCGGAATACCGGCCGAGCTGCTTGAGGGCATTGCCGGCGTTGTAATAGGCGTCGGCGTATCCTGGATCGATCCGGATCGCCGCCGCGTATTGCGCCATCGCCTGGGCCGGTTGGCCGGCCTGGGCGAGGATGTTGCCGTAATTATTGTGGGCCGGGGCGTTCTCCGGCCTATGCTCCACCGTGTCGCGCCAGATCGAGGCACTGCTGCGATAGACGGCATTGCGCCGGACGCTCACCCAGCCCAAGCCGACGGCTGCCGCCGCCACGACGAATCGGGCCCTACGGCCCAGCCATGCGCGCAATGCAAGAACCAGCAGCACCAACACGGGCGCCAGGGACAAATACATGCGATGCTCGGCCAACGTCTGGCGGGCCCCGGGCACCAGGGTGGTCGGGGCCAGAATGGCGAAGAAGAAAACCCCCAGGAACCCGAACTTCGGCCGGCGAATGAACGCCGCCACCGTGGCGGCGACCAGCAGAGCGACCACGGCGGCGTAGGGCACGATGTCTCCAACCGACGCCACCCACTGTGCCCCGTAATCGAGGATCAGGGGATGCGGCCACACCGTCAGCCACAGATAGTGCGCCAGCGCCTGGAATTGTGTCGCCGCATAGGACCAGAAGCTCACGCCGATGCCGAATCCCGCCGTTCCCCCTCGATTCGCGGCGTGCAGCACCAGCACCGCCAGCAAGATCCAAGTGCCAGCCAGCGCCAGATGGACCCGCCGGCGCCGCCGCCAGGCCGCGCCGAAACTGCCGGTCAGAAAGGTGCGGTCGTAGAGCAGGACGATGACCGGAGCCGAAACCATCACCTCCTTGGTCGCCATGCCCAGCAGGCAGGAAACAAAGGCGGCGGCGAACCAGCATCCCGTCCGGCCGGGCTCCGCGCCCCGAATGAAAAAATAGAGGGTCAGCAAGTAAAGCAGGCCCATCAGCGACTCGGCTCGCTGCACGATATAGGTCACCGATTCTGGCTCCAGCGGATGCACCGTCCACAGCACGGCGCCGCCGAAGGAGCCAAAGGCCGCGGCGCGCAAGGGCAGCAGGGAGGTGGGCGAATCCGGGCGCCGGCGGGTATCGCCGGGTCCGGCCAGCGTGCGCCGGACGATCCCAAACAGGGTCAATCCCGCAAGCATGTGGATCAGGAGATTCAGTGCGTGGTAGCTCCAGACGTGGTCGCCGCTGACCGCGTAGTTCAAAGCGAAGGAAAGATTCAGGAACGGCCGGCCGGTGACCGTCACCCCGCCGGCGGGCGGCGCAAGCGCCGTGATCAAGCTGCGGAGCGTCGGGTTCTGGGGAATCGACAGAAAGTCGTCGAAAATGAATCGGCCGGAAAAACTGTTGGCGTAAACGGCCACCGCGGCCAGCGCGAGGCCCGCGCCGGCCAAGGCGCTCGTCCGGCGAGACGCGCGAGGTCCCGGCGCGACCGCCGGTCCATGCGGAGCTTTCATGGGTGGCAATCCGGCCCCTCGGGGTTCGCCCGCGCCTGACCGTGGTCCGGACGAAGGCGGAGCGCAGGCGGAGAGGATGGGAGGGGCTCGCAAAAATGTCCGGAAGAACGGGACGGCCGATTCGACATGGATCGTTCGTTGATATGTCGACGCGATGACGGGCCTGCCAGCAAAACCTGATGCTGCGCCAAGACCCGGCTCGGGCTGGCGCAACCCTCCTCCGCACCGCGGCGGGGTCCCGCCCCATTGGGTGGCGGCACTCCTATCGCATCGCTCGGCGGCGATCCGCCGCAAGGGGGCAGCGCAGACAACCAGCCAGGCTTTGACTTGGGCGCCTCATGGCGTTCCGGTAGGGTTAGACCCCATCGCTGGGAGCGGATTTGCCCGCTACACTGCGGCCCGGATTCAAATCGCCCGCATGTATCCACAATGGATGAGAGCAAGAAGCGATGGGCCGGCTGTCGCTCCAACGGTTCGCTCTTTCTCCCGAGATAGACGGCGTTGACGAGCGAGCGATGCACGGCGTGCCCCCGCCTCCCTCAGCCCAAGCGCCGGATGGTGCCGGCGACCCGCCTGGATCCGGCGAGCAGCTCTTCCCGGCCTGGGCCACGACCTGGTTCCGAGTTGGACTGGGCGCAGCGGCCCTCATGCTCATCGGCTCGGGATTCATGGTGTCCGCCCATTACCAGTCGGCGGATTGGAATCGGGTCGGATACGCGCCCAAGCAGCCCGTGCCCTTCAGCCATCGGCTGCACGCGGGCGAACTGCGGATCGACTGCCGCAATTGCCACACCACCGTGGAAACGTCGGCTTTCGCGGGCATGCCATCCACCCAGACTTGCCTGAGCTGCCATTCGCAGCTCTCCGCAGGCGCGATGCTGCTGCGGCCGGTGATTCTGAGCGCCGCCCGGGACGTGCCGCTCCAGTGGATTCGGGTCACGCATGTGCCGGATTACGTCTATTTCAATCATGGCATCCACGTCACCAAGGGCGTCAGCTGCATCACATGCCATGGGGAAGTCGGCAAGATGGACGTCACGACCAAACGCAGGTCGCTGAGCATGAGGTGGTGCCTCGACTGCCACCGCGCGCCGGGTTCCCGGCTCTGTCCGAGGTCTGAAATTTTCGCGGCTACCTCCCCGCCGCCCTCGCCCGGCCCGGATCCGGCCGAGTTGCTCGGTCTCTATCACATCCAGACGGCGAATCTCACCGACTGCTCCACCTGCCACCGTTGAACTCCATGCACTCGACATTTCCCGGTCCCGCGCCCAAAGCCCCCCCGGACTCTTGGCGCAGCCTTGAGGAGCGGGCCATGTCGCCCGAATTCCAAACCCGGCTGGGCAGCGAATTCCCCGCAGGCGCCACGCTTGGGTTGTCCGAACTGGACCGGCGGCAGGCCGTCAAGCTCATGGGCGCCTCGATCGCCCTGGCTGGCCTCGCCGGCTGCGCTCGGCACGCGACGGAAAGAATCGTCCCCTACGTGGTCGCGCCCGAAACCGCACTGCCCGGTCGTCCGAACTATTACGCAACGGCCATGCCGGTCGAGGGCTTCGCTCGAGGGATCGTGGTCGAATCCAACCTCGGACGTCCGACCAAAATCGAGGGCAACCCGGATCATCCCGAGAGCCTCGGAGCCACCGATGCGATGACCCAGGCGGCGATCCTGGCCCTTTACGATCCCGACCGCTCGCGCCAGCCCCGGCGAGGCGGCCAGCCGAGCGATTGGCCGACTTTCGAATCGGAGTGGGCGACGCGCCGGGCGGCCCTCATCAAGGCAAACGGCGCCGGACTGGCGCTGCTGACCGAGCCCACCAGCTCGCCCACCCTTCGCCGCGAGATCCAACGCGTTCTTCGCCTGTTTCCGAAGGCTCGATGGTATCAGCATACGCCGCTGGCCGGATACGAGATCGATGGCCAACAGCCCGACTTCCATTTCGACCGCGCGGACGTCCTCTTTACGATCGGCGGCGACTGCCTCTACCGGCATCCCGCCGCCCTGCGTTACAGCCGCGGGTTCGCCACTCGCCGACGAGTGGAAAACGGCCGGGTCAGCGTGAACCGGTACTACGCGATCGAGAGCACCCCGAGCGTCACCGGCGCGCTGGCCGACTTCAGGCTGCCCGTCTCGCCCCGGCGCATGCGCGTGCTGCTGACAGCCCTGGCGACGGCCGCTGCGACCCATACCCGGCCGTCGGAAGCCGGACTGTCGAGCGGCGAGGCGCAATTCGTCACCGCCCTGGAGGAGGATCTGCGGCGCCATGCGCCGGCGGTCCTATGCGTGGCCGGACCCGAGGAGGATGACGAGGTCCAGCGCTGGGCCCTCGCGTTCAACCGTCACTTCGGCGCCAACGGGAAGACCGCCCGCTCCTTCCCCTCGCTGCGTTCGGATTCCGACCGTTCGTCGGCGGGAAACCTGGCCGCGCTCACCGCCGCCATGATCCGCGGCGAGGTGACCGACCTCTTGATTCTCGGATCGAATCCCGTGTATGCTTCGCCGGCCGGCCTCGATTTTCCCGCGCAGTTGGCAAAGGTTCCGTTCAGCCTCCACCACGGAGGCCATGTCGACGAGACGGCGGTCCTGTGCGCCTGGCACCTGCCCCAAAGCCATTTCCTGGAGACGTGGGCGGACCTGCGCGCCTATGAAGGCACCGCGACGATTCTTCAGCCCTTGATAGACCCGCTCTATGATACGCGCAGCGATCTTGAAGTTCTGCGCCTGGTCACAGCTCCGCAGGGCGGCAAGGCCTATGACATCGTCCGCGAGACCTGGCAGCACGAGCGAGGCGGATCGGATTTCGACCTCCGCTGGAACCGCTGGCTGAACGCCGGAACCATCGACGGCTCCGCCGCGTCTCCGCTCCCCGCGGCGGCCGCGCTCCCGGGCGCCTTTCCGGACCTCGCGCCGCCCGCTGCGGAAGATTCCCCGATCCTGATACTTCAGCCGGACCCTGCCGTCCTGGACGGTCGCTGGGCCAACAATGCGTGGCTGCAGGAATTGCCCAAGCCGATCACGCATCTAGTCTGGGACAATGCCGCGCTCATCAGTCCTGAGCTCGCGGCAAGACTTGGCGCCGCCAACGGCGAGCTGCTCTCGCTGTCGATCGGTCCGGATGCGATGGAGGCTGCCGCGTGGATTTTGCCGGGGCAGGCCGTGGACTGCGTGACCCTGTCGCTCGGTTACGGCCGAACGGCGGCCGGATCCGTGGGCACGGGGCACGGGTTCAACGCCTATCGCCTGCGCTCGGTCGAGGCGCTTTGGCGGCGAACCGGCCTGCACGTGCGCACCACCGGGCGACACTACGAGCTTGTCACGACTCAAGGGCATTTCGCGATGGAGGGCCGCGACTTGGTTCGGGTGGTCACTCCCGCCGCCTTGCGCGTTCCGGCGCCCGTCGCCAGCCCCACCCTTTACCCCCCGTGGCCGACCGCCGACCACGCTTGGGGCATGTCGATCGACCTCAGCACCTGCCTGGGTTGCAACGCCTGCGTCGTGGCCTGCCAGGCGGAGAACAACATTCCCGTGGTCGGCAAGGACCAGGTCGCCCGAGGACGCGAAATGCACTGGATCCGCGTCGATACCTATTTCCAGGGCGATCCCGCCAATCCGCGGGTCCTCCACCAACCGGTGCCCTGCATGCAGTGCGAAGATGCTCCTTGCGAGCTGGTCTGCCCCGTCGGCGCAACCGTGCACAGCAGCGAGGGGTTGAACGACATGGTCTATAACCGCTGCGTCGGCACCCGTTACTGCTCCAACAACTGCCCCTACAAAGTGCGACGCTTCAATTTTTTCGACTACCGCGCCCCGCCCGGCGCGCCGGTCCACCTGCAGGAGAATCCCGACGTGACAGTCCGAGAGCGCGGGGTGATGGAAAAGTGCACCTATTGCGTGCAGCGGATCAACGCCTCGCGCCTGGCGGCGGAGAGGGACAACCGTCCCCTGCGCGACGGCGAGATCAAGACCGCCTGCCAGCAGGCCTGCCCGGCGGAAGCGATCGTCTTCGGAGACCTCTCTGATCCCGGCAGCCGGGTGTCCCGCCGCAAACGCGAGCCGACCCACTATCGGCTGCTCGAGGAGCTCAACACCCGGCCCCGCACGACCTATCTTGCGAAGGTGCGGAACCCTCCCGGAGGCCCCGTCGCATGAACGCGCCGACTCAGGCTCAGGATGCCCGACCCGACGAAGCGCTGGTGGCTCCGGGCCAGACGGCCGCGTCCGTCACCCGGACCATCAGCGACATCCCGCTGCGGCACCCGTATCCCCGATTCTGGTGGACCGGCTTCCTCGCGGCGTTTGCCCTCGTGCTGGTCCTGCTTGCCTCGATTGCATGGCTGTTCATCCGCGGGATCGGCATTTGGGGGGTGAACATTCCTATAGCGTGGGGTTTCGCGATCGTGAACTTTGTCTGGTGGATCGGCATTGGGCACGCCGGCACCTTCATCTCGGCCATCCTGCTGCTCTTGCATCAGACCTGGCGCACGTCGATCAATCGCTTCACGGAGGCGATGACGCTGTTCGCCGTCGCCTGCGCCGGGTTGTATCCCGTGCTCCATCTCGGCCGTCCCCAGTTCTTCTACTGGCTGGTGCCGTATCCCGACACCATGGGCTTGTGGCCGCAGTTCCGCAGTCCGCTCGAATGGGATGTCTTTGCCGTCACGACCTATGCCACGGTCTCCCTTGTCGTTTGGTACGTGGGTCTTCTGCCCGATCTCGCCCCCCTGCGCGCCCGCGCGCCGACGCGGTTCAGGCAGCGGCTGTACGGCCTGCTTTGCCTGGGCTGGCGCGGCGACGCCCGGCACTGGCGGCACTATGAAAAACTCTATGTTCTTCTGGCGGGACTCGCGGCGCCGCTGGTCATCTCCGTGCACACGATCGTGGGCTTGGACTTCGCCATCGCGATCCTGCCCGGCTGGCATTCCACGGTCTTCCCCCCCTATTTTGTCGCTGGCGCGATCTTCTCCGGCTTCTCGATGGTCCTGACGCTGATCATACCGCTGCGGGCGGTTTACAGATTGCAGGGGCTGATCACGGCCCGGCATCTCGACTTGATGGCGAAGGTGATGATGGCGACCGGTTGGATCGTGACCTACGGCTATGCCGAGGAATTCTTCAACGCCTGGCGCAGCGGCGACATTTTTGACCGTTACGTGGACGTCAATCGCGTGGTCGGCCCGTACGCCGGCTACTTCTGGGCTCTGATGGCCTGCAACGTCATCGCGCCCCAGCTCTTGTGGGCGCGCCGCCTGAGAAGCAATCTGGGTGTGCTCTTCGCCGTCGCCCTGCTCGTGAACGTCGGCATGTGGATCGAGCGCTTCGTCATCGTCGTCACGAGCCTGCACCGCGACTTTCTGCCGTCATCCTGGGGCATGTATCACGCCACATTCTGGGATTACTCCACCCTGGCCGGCACGATCGGGCTGTTTGTTGCCCTGCTGTTCCTGTTCCTGCGCTTTTTGCCCGCCATTTCGATGTCGGAAATGCGCCGCTTCGTGCGGCCTGGAAAGGCGGGCCAATGAACCGGGCGCGCCACGGTCTTCTGGCCGAATTCGCCTCGGAAGCGTCTTTCAGGGCGGCCTGCCAGAGCCTCCGGCAGGCCGGCTGCGTGCGGGTTGAGGCCTACACGCCGTATCCGGTCGATTCGGGGCTGCCGGCGCCGCCCGCGAATCCGATCGGGTGGCTCATGCTGCTCGGAGCCCTTATCGGCGCCAGTGGCGGGTTCTTCCTGCAGTGGTATGCCGCCCGCGATTATCCCCTCGACGTCGGCGGCCGGCCGCTCAACAGCTGGCCGGCATTCATCCCGATCACGTTTGAGTTGACGATCCTCTCCTCGGCGCTGGTCGGGCTCGCGACGTTTTTCTGGCTCGCGGGCTTTCCCCGATTGCATCACCCCGTCTTCTCCGACCCACGTTTCAAGCGGGCGAGTCAGGATCGCTTTTTCATCTGCGTGCGGTCCGACGATCCGCTCTATGCGAGCGACGGTGTACGGCGCGCGCTGGCGGACCTTAGGCCGGAGTCGGTCGCGGAGGTTTCGGAATGAGACCCGGGCCCTGCGCCCCGCCGGCCCTCGCGGCGCTGCTCGCGCTCGCCGCCCTCGCCGGTTGCGACAACATGCGGCATCAGGAGAACGTCCGGTCCTTCGAACCATCGAGGCATTTTGCCGATGGCGCCTCCGCGCGGGTTCCTCCCGCCCATACCGTCGCGCGCGGAAGTCCGGCGCCGAATGATCCGGTTTTCACCGGCGAGGCCAAGGGAAGGCTTTTGACCGTATTGCCGGTGCCCCTCACGCGTCGCCTGCTTGAGCGCGGACGGCAGAGATTCGACATCTTTTGCGCGCCCTGCCACGGCGAGGACGGCTACGGCCGGGGCATCGTCGTCCGAAGGGGCTTCCCTTCTCCTCCTTCGTATCAGGAGCCGTGGCTGCTTAAGGCGCCGGTCGGGCACTTCTACGCCGTGATCACGCACGGCATCGGCCGGATGTATCCGCTTGCGGGTCGGATTGCGCCGCGCGATCGCTGGGCCATCGTCGCCTATATCCGCGCGCTGCAGTGGAGCCAGCACGCCGTGCCGGCCGACCTTCCGGCCCGGGAACGCCAACGCATTCAGGCGCCATGAACCTTCCTGACAAGCCCGGTTCGCGGCAGATCGAACGCTTGGCCCGCCGGACGGCCGTCGTCGCCGGGGTTGCGGCGCTCGGAATGACTTGCATTGATCCCCGCGATTTCTCGATCGCGTATCGATTCGTCCTCTTCGCCGTCTTGGCGCCGCCGGTCGGATGCCTGATCTTCACCCTCATTCATCGCATGACCGGCGGCCAATGGGCGGCGGGGCTCCGGCCGTTTTTGCTCGCCGGCGTCTCGTTCCTGCCGTGGATCTGGCTTCTCGCCCTGCCCCTTGCGTTTTTTCCGCCCTCGCACATCCGGCAGGCGTCGTCGCCCGCCGCCTCCCTGAACGGTTACGAGAGCCTGCCGATGGTGCTGGTGCGTTTCTGCATCTATGCGGCGATTTTTTTCGGGCTTCGCAAAACGGTATCGGACGACGCCGGGCGGGACAGCTCGCCGAGCCAAAATCGGCGGCCGTGGGTCGGGCCGGTGGGACTGATCGTCCTGGTATTTACCCTCACCTCACTGGCGGACGATTGGATCGAATCTCTGGACCCAGGCTGGCATTCCACCGGATTTCCCCTGGTCTGGATGACCGGACAGGCGGTGGCGGGCCTGTCCCTGGCCGTGCTGGGCGGATTGGCGTTTGGGACGCAGCCCGCCTCGGCCGGCGGCGCGGGACGGCCGCTCGGCATTGATTGGGGCAATCTGCTGATGGCGACGCTGCTCTCGTGGTGCTACGTGGCCTTCGCCCAGTTTCTGATCATCTGGGCGGGAGACCTTCCGGCTGAAATCTCCTGGTTCAAGATCCGGACTGATGGTTTGTGGATTTGGGTGCCTCCCTGGCTGGCCGTATTCGGCTTTCTCCTGCCATTTCTTCTCCTCCTGTCGCGGCGCGCCAAGCAGTGCGCCGGGGGATTGGCGTGGGTGGCTGTCATGCTCATGCTCAGCCATGGACTGTATACGGCGTGGCTGATCCTTCCGGTGGCTGGGCCCCTTTCTCCCGCCGGCTGGCTGCTGGTCTTGACGTTGCTCGCTGCCGGTTGGGCCGTTTTGGTCGAATGCTTTTGGGCGGCGGCGCGGCAACCGAAGAGGGCGACCGCATGAATACCGACCGGCCTCAATCGGAGTCCGCCCGGGGAAAGAGGCCCGCGTCCTCCCGCGCGAAGGCCGGAATCTCCCTCGGCCTGGTCTCGATTGTCGGTCTATGCCTGGCCGCGGCCGGTTGCCACTCTCGCCATCGCGATCGAAAGAATGCGGCGGAATCGATACCCGCTTCGAGTGGCGGGCTCCCGAAAAAGGCCGATGACGGGGCGGCAATCCAGCAAGCCTGGAAGGAGCAAGATCGGAGCGTGCGGCAGCACTTGGACGGCTATGGCTGGATTGACCGCGCCGCGGGAATCGCGCACATTCCCATCGATCGCGAGCTGGCGCTCCTGGTTGAGGAGCAAAAGATGGCGGGACCCCGCACGGCGCAAATCGAGGATGACCAGGCCCAAAGGACGGACACGTCGCTGCAGCGCGCCGGTCGACGGCTTTTCGGAAAATATGGATGCAATGTCTGCCATGGCCAGGATGCCGTCGTCCACGCTCCGTCGCTGGCCGGGATCTACGGGCAGAAAGTCCGCTTGAGCGACGGAACGTTCGTTCGGGCCGATGACGTCTATCTCCGCGACATGATTCTGTACGCGGGAAAGCGGGTGGTCGCCGGTTATGCGCCGGTGATGCCTTCATATCGCAGCGTCATTCCGAAGCCCGACGTGCGGGAACTGATCGCTTACCTGAAATCGTTTACCGACGCGACCTCCGCCCCCAGCGCGGCCCGCTCGCCCTGATCCCGCGAATCTCGGCCCCTAGAAGATGACCCACATATCGAGGTAGAGGGTGTTGTTGTCGCTCGCGTCCCGGCCCGCGCCGTCGACATTCGTGGTCGATCCGTCGAACCGGTCATAGATCACGTATTCAAGCGACAGCTTGATGCTGCTCCTCGGCCAGAATGTCGGACCGGTGCCCTTGCTGAATGGGAGATAGTTGGCCTCCACGATGTAACCGGCGCTGTTGGGCGATCCGGTCCGGCTGGTGGGATAGGCCAGGGCATCATGGGTCCCCTCGGTGGCAAAACGCTGGCCCGTCAAGCCATAGGTCTTGTCCCAGAGGTAGTCGATCGTTGCCTTGAATTCGACCAGCGACCCGGATGCGTGGGTGGTGTTTCCGAGCGCCTGGCTCGCATCCCAGCGATCGTGTTCGTAGATTGCGGTGACAAATGCGGCGAGGTCATTTTTTCCCGACGACTCTTGGATCTGCGAGTCCAGGGCGGAGTCCGTTATCGTGTCCCTCCCGGCACTCGCATCGCGTCCCGGATAGGTGTCTGCCGCCAGTCCGAATGCGCCGATCTCCCAGCTCGCTGCGCCGATCGGCCTGGTGTAGGCTGCGCGCCAGTAGGGACCGAGGCCGGCAATTTGCGTCTCACCGGACGGGTCGATCCCCAGAGCGCGCTGGTAGCGCGATCCGATCGTCCGGTAGGCGCCCAGGTCAAGGTAGAGGCTGCTGTCCATCATGGCATAGATGCCCAAACCTGCGACTTGGCCGGCGAGGCCGCCGTCGATCAGGGGGGCGGCGGCCGGCGTCGGAGCGAGCGGTGAGCCGGAGAACGGGAATCCCCACGCCGGCGTGCTGTTCCAGGGATCCTGGAGAGTGGGATTATTGTTCAGGTAGAATCCATATGCGGCCCCATGGCCCGCGATGGAGCCGACGTCGGCATACCTCACCTCGGTGTTATCCCACGCCCAGGCTTTCGCGACGCCGTCGTAGGTTGCCTGGGAGAATATGCCGAACTTGTTCAGGACGGACGCGGTGTCGGGTCCGAACCACTTTGAAGCATAAGGGCCGAACAGCCGGCCGGCGTAGAAGAGGCTCGCCTGGCTCATCGCGTAATTGTCGTTGTTGGCGAACCCCGGGGCGACTCCGCCGTGCTGCCCGACTCGCGTGTGGGTGAAGGAGGGCTGGAGCAGGACGGCAAGGGGCGGGAAATCCGTCTGGTCGGTGCTCATCGTGTAGCCGCTGAGCTTAAATTCTCGGCCCAGGTCGGTGAGGATCGGAATATCAGTATGGCAGGCCGTGCATTGCATGTTCATCTGGCGTGCGAAGCTGGGAAGCGCGACGCCATCGCATTGAAGGTAGAACACGGCCGCCGCGGCGATCAGCCATCGCGCGATTCCGAGGCCGGGGTGGAGGCCACCGGCCCCGACAGGCATCGCCCGAAATGGGCAATGGAGATTCCACCGCCGATCGAAGAGGCGTCCTGCGATCCGGCTCCATTTGAGGCGGCCTAGCGGCGGGCCTTCTGGCATGATGCGTTTAGGTTTTCCACAGGTCCGGCGGAGAGAGGCGGTTCCGATCGTTTTCGGCCGCGAGCATATCTCGGCAGCCTATCGGGCTCCATGGGGTATTACCCGACACTGGCTCGGTGCGGCGATCCGTCGCTCGACTCCCGCTGTTTCGCCCGACCCTGACGGGGCCAGCCCTGCATGGGTTTCAAAGGCTTCACCCGATCAATCCCTTCAACTTGGGACTCGATGGGCGCTAGCCCAAAGACCGGGCGGGCCTCGTCAGAACTTCATTTCGACTTTGGCGCCCACCGTCCGCGGCGCGCCGGGATCGCCGCTGTTCACTCCCGGCACGATCAGTTCATAATACTGCTGGTCGGCGAGATTTTCGCCGTAGACCGTGGCGGTCCAGCGGGCCGTCGCGTATCCGGCCTGCAGGCCGATAAGCGCATAGGCGTCCTGAGTGTACCGGGCGGCTCCCCGTTCGTCGTATTGGGTCCTTCCCGTCGCCGCAAGCTGTCCGGTGACGAACCATCCCCGTCCCGGACGATAGCCGGCCTCCAGCTCGGCGTTGTAATGGGGCGCGTTCGGCGCCTCGTCGCCCGATTCGTTCGCGCCGGAAAGGGGCGCAAAGAACGTGTCGAGCCGGACCTCGCTCCAGCCCGCGCTGAGTCCCAGGGTCCAGTCCGCCGCCGGGCGCCAGCGGGCCGCCACCTCCCCGCCGACGGAATGCGCGCGCGGCGCCGTCGCCACCAGGTAATCGGTCGGGCTGAACGAACGCTCGATCTGGAGGTTGCCGATGTCGTCGTAGAAGGCCCGAACGACTAGGGAGGCGGAACGCTGGGCCGATGAAGTGACCCAGCCGACGGAGTAGGCGGTCGATCGCTCGGCAGCAAAGGGAATGAGCGCCGGATTGTCGGTGTAGGACGAAAATCCGCCGGGTCTCAGGCCCAGGGAGACGGAAGCCTCCACATGGCTGTCCGCGCCGGTCGCCCACTTGGCCGCCAACTTGGGCAGAAAGGCCTCGCACCGGTCGCTGCCGGTGTAATCGAGCCCGGAAATGGGAACCTGTTCGGAGCGGAAGAATCCCTTCTCATCGTCCTCGGCGCGGAGTCCGGCGATGATCTGCCAGGCCCGGCTGGGGGCGTACACGGCCTGGCAAAAGAGGGCCGCCGACTGACTGCGTTGCACGAAGCCGGAGGCTTCGACAGGATACAGGCCGGGAATCGAGCGGTTGACGTTATTGTCGGTCGTTCCTTTCGAGAGCCATGCGCCGGCTTCGACTCGGAACGCGGCGAGCGGGTCGGATTGGAGCCGAATTTCCTCGTTCCAGCTCTTCTGGTCCTGAAGGACACGGTTTTCGAGCGCGGGCGGGAGGACGAGCAAGCTCTGGTAGGGATTCATCCGCCAGTCGGAAAAACTGGTCACGGCCGTCAAGGACCCGGAGGATGGAAGCGCAAAGGAGCCCTTCAGTGCCGCCGCCCAGCTGTCGAGGTCCGTGACGCCCTCCTTTGCCCGACTGACGTCGAAAAGCGCCCCCCCCAGAGGCACCAGCGGCTGCGCCCCGTCGCGGCTTCGACTATCGAAGACCTCGAAGGTGAGGGGGGCGCCGGTTGCAGGAAGGAGCCGGAAGCGCGCGAACATCGTCTCTGTTTCCTCGTCGTCGACGCGAATCCCTAGCCGCTGATTTGTGATATAGCCGCTTCGGGCCTCGTAGTCGGCATTCACTTCGGCATCCGCGATTCCCTTGGGTGCGGTCCGCGCCGCGACCGCGAACTGGCGCGCGCCATAGCTGCCGTACCCGCTCAGGACCTCCCCGCCCGCGGTGTATCCGGCCGCATCCGGGCTGAACACCACGACTCCCCCGTCGGTGGCGCGCCCGAAGCGGGTGCCTTGGGGTCCGCGGAAGACCTCGACGGAATCGAGCCCGAAGAGACCCGTTGGGTAGGTGAAGCTGCCGGCAAGGGGAATGGCGTCGAGATAGACAGTCACCGCCGGATCGCTGAAATAGGGCGTGTTGGCCAATCCCCGGATGGCAAACAAGCCTCCGTATCCTCCGGCGCCGCTGTCGGCGACGTGGAAGTTGGCCACGGACCGGCTCAGAAGTTCCCACGCGCTGACCGCCGGCTGGACACCGGGCTGAAGGTCGAGGCTTGTGACTCCGGCCGCGTCGGGCGCGAGGGGCGCCGCGCTGACCATCACTTCCGGCGATTGGATGGGTTTGGCCGGATCGTCCTGCGCGGGCACCGCAACGGCCGCCACCAGAGCGGCCAGGAAGAAGAGGAGGGGCCGAGTATCCATTCCAATCAGGGCGCGGTTGAGCGGCCAAGTCCACGGAGCTCTGGCCGACCGCGCCCAGTCATTCATCATGCCGCGAACATGTCACTTCGAAATGCCGCCGCCGGGAAACCGGAGACCTCAATGTGCCATTTTCGAAACAGCCTCGATTCGCGGCCGGAATGGGTGTTCAGTGCGCCTGCCGTGAATCGCCCTCGAACCCTCCTGCGCCGGATAGGGCTGCTCGCCGCAATCGGCTTCGCTGCGGTGGCGCGGGCACAGAGTGTCGCCGTGACCGTCGATGCCGCGCATTCAGTCCGGATCGTCGACGAGCGGGTGTTTGGCCTCAATGCGGTCGTGTGGGATCCAGATGTCGCCAGCGCCTCGACCCGTTCCCTCCTGAAGGCCGCGGGCATCCGGATTATCCGGGTGCCCGGCGGATCGATTTCCGACGTGTACCACTGGAGCACCAACAGATCCTTGAACCGTACGCGGCCGTGGGCCACAGGCTTCGACGGCTTCGCCGCCCTGATCGCGGGGATGGGCTGCCAGGCGGTCGCGACGGTCAACTACGGGACCGGCACACCCGAGGAAGCGGCCGCCTGGGTCGCCTATGCCAACGCGAGTTCGGGCCTGCTCGGCAGCGCCGCGGACATGCCGATCGGAATCGACGCCGAAGGCAAGGACTGGAAAACCGCCGGATATTGGTCGAATCTGCGCGCGTCCCCGCCGCTTCCGGCGGACGACGGCATGAATTTCCTGCGGCTCAGCCGGTCGGCTCCGATCAGGATCAAGTATTGGGAGATCGGCAACGAATGCTACGGCTCGTGGGAGGCAGATCAGCAGGCCGTGCCGCACGATCCGTACACCTACGCCACGCGCGCCCGAAGCTATGTGGCCGAAATGAAGGCGGTCGACCCCACGATCAAGGTCGGGGTCGTCGCCATAACCGGAGAGGACGCGAAGGCGAACAACACGTCGCACCCGGCGACCAATCCGCGCACCGGCCTGGTTCACAACGGCTGGACACCGGTGATGCTGACCACCCTGAGAACGCTCGGGGTCGCGCCGGACTTCCTCATCTACCACCGCTACGAACAGGCGCCCGGGAAGGAATCCGACGCCGGCCTGCTCCAGGCAGCCGAGACCTGGCCGAACCACGCGGCCGACCTCCGGCGACAGTTGACCGACTATCTCGGCGCCGCGGGCGCAAAGGTGGAGCTGGTCGCGACGGAAAACAACTCGGTCTACTCCGATCCCGGGAAGCAAACCACCAGCCTCGTCAACGGGCTCTATCTGGCCGACAGCGTCGGCAACCTCCTCCAGACCGAATTCAACGGGCTGATGTGGTGGGATCTCCGCAATGGCGAGCATGCCGGAAACGCGAGCGCCTCGCTCTACGGCTGGCGAACCTACGGCGACTACGGCATCCTCTCCATGCGGTCGGCCGGCGGCGCCTCCGGCCACGACAAACCCTATCCGACGTACTATGCCATGAAGCTCTTGGCGGACTTCGCGCGCGGCGGCGACACGGTCGTCAAGGCGACCAGCGGCAGCGCCCTCCTCGCCGTCTACGCCGCCAAGCGCGCCGACGGCTCGCTCGCCATTCTGGTCATAAACAAGGACCCCGCCCGAGCCCACGACGCGGCCGTCGCGCTTACCGGCTACACGCCCGCGGCGGCGGCGACCGTTTATTCCTACGGCATGGCCCAGGACAACGCAGCCAAGCCCGGCGGCACGGGTTCGACCGACCTCGCGCTGTCTTCCCTGGAGGTCGCCGGAGCGAACTTCACGGCCGCCTTCGCGCCCTATTCGATGAGCGTCATAGCCCTCGCCCAAGGTTCCTCATCGGGCGGCGGCGCGCCCAATCCAAAGTAGGGCGGCGCTCCCCACTCCCCTCCCATGATTCCCCGATTCTCCGCCCAGCCCTGCCGGTCCCTGGTCCGCGGCGCCATGCTGGCGGCCTT
>VFSW01003840.1_pt1 | contig 22500 bp, 22 predicted proteins | sample 5358111 | NCBI WGS metagenome assembly VFSW01 (sample SAMN11554181, study PRJNA540505) | mine drainage metagenome | isolation source: sediment from site ElyBrook_90M | place: USA: Ely Copper Mine, Vershire, VT | collected 2017 | reverse complement strand
CCGTGTGTATATAGGATGCACCGCCATTCATGTCGTTGCTGGGAGAAAATTCCTGGTGCGCCATCAGGTAGTCGTCGGCAGCAGGCTGTATCTGCAGATTGACAGGGCGCATGCTCGCTTCTTGCATCGCCAGTTGCGGCGAAGTCTCGGGATTGATCTGCATGGTCATCCAGGCGACCATGCTGACCGCCATCAACGACGCGGCGGCGGAAAGCGCAAACACCCTGGCCTTCTGCTTCAACACCCGGCTGCGCGGCGCAAGGACGGTCGCCTCGTTGCGCAATCGCTCGCTGACGCGTTGAGTCAGATCACAATGGATGGAATCGGGCTGACGCAGCACATCACCTATCAGGTGATATAGGGCCCAATCGCTGTGTATGTCCGGATCGCGTCTGATCTGACCGAGAAGGATGTCCGCCTCATCCTCGAACAATTCGCCATCCATCAGTGCCGAGATTTCATTTCTCATTTTTACCACCTATTGCCTTGACTTGTTTCCAACAACGGACGCAATTTCTCCGCGACCGCCTCGCGCGCCCTGAAAATTCTCGATCGCACCGTGCCGACAGGGCAATTCATCACGCTTGCGATTTCTTCATAACTCAAGCCTTCGATCTCCCGCAGCGTCAGGGCGCTGCGCAGATCCTCTGGCAACTGCTGCAATGCCTGCTGCACGGTGTTGACAACCTGTTTGCTCATGAGTTCATTTTCAGGCGTGCTAACTTCATGCAAAAGCCCGGCCTCCTCAAAAGACTCCGCTTCTTCCGTGTCAAACGGGGTGCTGGTAGGCGGCAGGCGCTTGTTGGCAAGGAGGTAATTTTTGGCGGTATTGATGCCGATGCGATAGAGCCAGGTATAAAACGCGCTGTCTCCGCGAAATCCGGGCAGCGCGCGATAGGCCTTCACGAAGGCTTCCTGGGTCACATCCTCGGCCTCGGATGCATTGCGCACGAAACGAGAGATCAGTCTGCCCAGCTTGCGCTGATATTTCGCAACCAGCAGATCGAAGGCGTGCTTGTCCCCACGCTGCACGCGCTCCACCAGCTGCTGGTCTACTTCCTTATCGCCCATCCCTGTCCCGATAAAATCTGTCGCGAACCAAATTATAACCGCTGCAATCGACTTCGTCGCGTTCAAAGCGCTTCTTCCCGAAACTCCGGGCCTCATTCAACATGGTATAGTTCGCCCATTGCAATCGAGCGAGAATCCAATTGCTGCAATTTGACACATTGATTATCGGCAGCGGTCTGGCCGGCCTCACGCTTGCGCTCAAGCTTGCCGACCAACAGAAAATCGGACTGATCACCAAGAAATCCCTGCTGGACGGCGCAAGCAGCTGGGCGCAAGGCGGCATCGCCGCAGTGCTTTCAGGCGACGACACGCCGCAAGCGCATATGCACGACACGCTGATCGCAGGCGCCGGTCTTTGCGATGAAACCGCCACCCGCTATGTCGTCGAGCACGGCAAGCAGGCGATAGACTGGCTGGTCTCCCAGGGGGTTCCCTTCACCGAGGACAGCACCAGCGACACCGGCTATCACCTGACGCGCGAAGGCGGCCACGACAGGCGGCGCATCATCCATGCCGCCGATGCCACAGGACTTGCGGTGCAGAAGACCCTGTCCGACAAGGTGCTGAAACACCCGAACATCACCCTGCTCGAAGGATACATGTCGGTCGACCTCATCACCGGAAAGAGGCTGGGCCTTTCCGGGAAACGCTGTTATGGCGTATATGCGCTGGATACGAAAACCGACGAAGTGGTCACCATTGCAGCGCAACACACCATACTGGCCACGGGCGGCAGCGGCAAGGTTTATCTTTACACCACCAATCCCGACACCTCGACCGGAGACGGCATCGCAATGGCCTGGCGCGCGGGCTGTCGCGTGGCCAACATGGAATTCATACAGTTTCACCCGACCTGCCTGTATCACCCGCACGCCAAATCTTTCCTGATCAGTGAAGCCGTGCGCGGCGAAGGAGGCATACTCAAGCTGCCGGACGGGACGCGCTTCATGCCGGCTCACGACGAACGCGCCGAATTAGCACCACGCGATGTCGTCGCCCGCGCCATCGATTACGAGATGAAAAAGGGCGGCCTCGATTGCGTCTATCTGGACATTTCGCACCAGTCGGTGGAATTTTTGCAGGAGCATTTCCCCAACATCTTCGCCCGCTGTTTGGCGCTCGGAATCAACATCAGCAAAGAGCCCATCCCAGTCGTGCCGGCGGCCCACTATACCTGCGGCGGCGTGGTGGCCGATTTGGACGCGCGCACCGACGTCAAGAATCTCTACGCTGTGGGCGAAACCGCATACAGCGGGCTGCACGGCGCAAACCGTCTGGCCAGCAACTCGCTGCTCGAATGCCTGGTGTTTGCGGATGCCGCAGCGCGGGATATTTTAAGCCAGCCTAAAGAAGCGCCCCGCCCGCTGCCGGCCTGGGATGACAGCCGGGTAACCGATGCCGACGAGCAGGTCGTCATCGCGCACAACTGGGCGGAACTGCGTCATTTCATGTGGGACTATGTGGGCATCGTGCGCACCAACAAGCGCCTGCAGCGCGCGATGCACCGGGTGGAGCTGCTGCAGCACGAGATCGACGAATACTATGCGCACTTTCATGTCAGCGCCGACCTGCTCGAACTGCGCAATCTGGTCACCAACGCAGACCTGATCGTGAAAAGCGCGCTGTCGCGCCATGAGAGCCGCGGCCTGCACTACAGCCTGGACTATCCCGAAATGCAGGACAACCCGCAACCTACCCTCCTGATCCCGCGCAACTACTGAGAAAACTTCAGACGCACGCGCAATTCCCGGTGCGCATCTTTTGACAGCGCATCCCGGAAAATCAGCCGACAGACCGGCCGCCTGGCACCTTCAAGCCTTGCGCACAGCACGACGCAAAAAGGAATCACGACCGTCCTGTCCAGAACCATGCCCATTTTCTCGAAACCCGACTGCGTTCTGATGCGCAGATTTCTCTGCTCCAGAAAGAAACTCTGCCAGCCCGCATGAAGGTGAAGATGCCATTGATGAAGAAGACTCGCTGCAACCACGAGCACGAAACCGATGCGCGACCAGGCGGGGAGATGGGAGAGAAAAATCACAACCGCCAAAGCAAGGTGTGTGAAAAGCAACATCCGAAGATAGATTCTGGATGGCTTCAAGACAAACAGCATGTCTCTAATGAAGGAAGATCGCAGCAATCAGCACCAGCACGATCAGACCCAATATCAGCAGCTTGAATTTGCCCGCCGACTCTTCTTCGACCGGACTGGCACTGGCAGCGGGGCGCACTGCGGCTTTGGGAACCGGCACTTTAAGCGTTTTTGAAAGCTCATCGACATCTGCCTGATCGCCGGTCAATGCAGCCAGACGCAAGGTTGCCTCTGAGGAATCAAAGGCACGCGACAAACCCAGCGTCGATGGCACGGGTTCATCCTTTTCCGCGCCCAATCCCTGTTCGCCGATCGCAAGCCCATTCAACTTTTTTTTGCCCGCAGGTTCGACGGATACCGGCCGTTCCGAACGCGGCAATGTATCGCGGCAAGCGCGCAAGTCACGGGCCAGATCCAGCGCATTCTGATAGCGCTCCTCCACTTTTTTGGCGAGCGCCTTGGCCACGATGAAATTCAGCATGTCTGGCACTGCGGGATTCAAAGTGCTTGGTGCCGGGGGAACCAGATTGAGCGTCTGATACATGATCGCATTGACGTTCTCACCGACAAACGGCGAGCTGCCCGTAAGCATTTCGTAGAGCATCACGCCCAGCGAGAAAATATCGGAGCGCCGGTCTATTTCCTTGCCCAGCACTTGCTCCGGCGACATGTATTTCGGCGACCCCAGCACCATGCCGGTTTGCGTGTGTACCGCCGATGAAGCCATGCGCGCGATGCCAAAATCGGTGATCTTTATGCGCCCATCCCGGATCAGCATGATGTTCGAAGGCTTGATGTCGCGGTGCACGATCCCGTGCTGGTGCGCATAAGCAAGCCCTTCGGCCACTTGCGCCACGATGTCCACGATCTGCGCCACGGGCATGTTGTTACGTTCCTCGCGCAACAGATCCCTGAGTTCGCTTCCCTGCAGAAATTCCATCGCAATATAGGCGATGTTCCCGCTCTTGCCCACATCATAGATGGTCACGATGTTCGGATGATTGAGCCTGCCGGCGGCTCGGGCCTCCTGATAGAAGCGCCCCTCGTATTCCTCTTTCTCATCGAGGGCCAGGCCCAGGTTGATGGTCTTGATCGCAACGACCCGGTCGATCAACGGGTCGCGCGCCTTGTAGACCACGCCCATAGCGCCCTGGCCCAGTTCGCTCACCATCTCATAGCGACCCAACTGGGAAATCATTGCAGCCCCCACCGCCATCCGGCAAGGATGATAGCGCAGTCCGATGTCCTGATTGCGGTATTCTCCATGGCTAATTGCACTCTTTGGGCTGCATCCTGATGGACTGTCCGGGGGCAAGCTCGACTTCCACGCTATAAACCTTGAAGCTCGGATGCGTGATGATGATCCTGTGTTTGCCAGGCTTGGCAAAAAGCGTCACGACATTAGGCCCAACCTCTCCTTTTGGAACGCCATCCAGGAACAATCTCGCATTCTCTTTACAGCTTACCGTAATGCGGGACTCCTGCGGCAATTCGGCATTTTCGGGAGGCGCCTTTTTGACCGCTTCGACCTTGGCCGCCGGATGGCTTTCAACAGGTTTGACGCTGGTATGATACTCGATGGTCTTGGGCGCCGTTTTTTTCTCGACCAGCTTGACCCTGGGTTTTTTCATGACAGGTTTTTTCACGGGCGCCCTGACCATTTCGGGCTGCTCGGCAGGAACGGACGAAACCGGAACGGCAGGCACTGCAGAAGCCTGCACCGAAGCAACGGGCACTGCAGAGGCAGGCACGGCGGACGTGGGCGGTGCGGGGATGGAAACCGGAACAGCATCCGGCGCAACATGATTTGTGTTCATGAAAGGCAGCATGCCTGCGAGCAGAATCACGATGCCTGCAGCGGCATAGAGCGCGCGCTGCACGATGCTGGCTTGCCTGAATTTTTGCAGCAAGGCGGCATACTGGCGTCGCAGCCCGCTTCCCATTCCCTTAGCCGGCATACGTCTGGTGGTATGGTCGCCCGGATAACCGATCGCATAAATTTCGTGCTCGCGCACATGCTTGTCCGTGCGCGAACCCTGGTAATGGAACATGCCCGGATACTGGGGAGACAGGCGCGACACCGCGTCGTAATAGGAACGGGACACCAGTATCTGGCTGGGATCGGCAAAGCCCATGATGCGCTGCGCGACATTGATGCCATCGCCGACGATGTTGGGCTGGCCGTTGATATCGCGAACCAGACGGACAGGCCCCAGGTTGATGCCGATACGGACAAGGAGTTGCGGTTCAAGATAAGGGTCTTCCGCAAGCAAACTGGCGCGCAGCCTGAGCGCCGCATTCAATGCCGCCTCGACATCGCCCAGAAAATTGATTGCAGCGCCATCCCCCGTATCGAGAATGATGCGCTCCGCGGCAGGCACGTCGCCAATGGCTTCCGAAAGATAGGCATTGAACCTGTCTTTCAGGGAAATTTGTCCTGACACGGTTTTCTTGGCATATTCGACGATATCCAAGAAAAGCACGCTGCAGATGATGGTTTTATTGCTGCGTTCTTCCATTCAACGTTGCACCGAAATTATCGTTGACCGTTCGACCGCCTGGAACGACGGGGCGACTGGCTGGCATTTTTATTCCGTGCAGTGCTGGCAGCCGGTTTCTCCGCAGACTCCGATTCGCGCTCATCCGCCGCCAAGCCCACCCAGTCCAGCACCTGCGCGATTTCATCCTCGCCCAGCTCCGCCGCCATCCCGCGCTTCAAGCGGGACGGCAAATTGATTATACCGAATCGCACGCGTATCAACCGGCTGACAGGCAGCCCCAGCGCATCGAATGCGCGGCGCACGATGCGATTGCGGCCCTCCTTCAGCATCACGCGATACCAGTGGTTGTATCCTTCGCCGCCCTGATCTTCGAGCTTTTCGAAAGTCACCGGCCCGTCATCGAGCGCGACCCCTTCGTCAAGCGCGCGCTTGATCTGTTCTTCGGTCATCGTGCCCTGCACGCGCACCGCATATTCACGCTCCACCTCGAAACGCGGATGCATCAGCCGGTTCGCCAGTTCTCCGGAGGTGGTGAAAATCAGCAAGCCGCTGGTATTGAAATCCAGTCTGCCGATCGCAATCCATTTCTGGCCGCGCAACTTGGGCAGCTTGTCAAACACGCTCGCCCGCTTCTCCGGATCATCGCGGCTAACGATCTCGCCTTCCGGCTTGTGATACAGCAGCACGCGCACCGCATGTTCGCGCTCGCCCACGCGCATCGTGCGCTTCTCGGTCTTGACGAGGTCCCCGGGAAATACCCGCATGCCCAGCGTCGCAGGCTCTCCATTCACGCTGACGCGGCCGGCAACGATCCATTCTTCCATGGTGCGGCGCGAACCGAAGCCTGCCTGAGCCAGCACCTTTTGCAACTTCTCGCCCTGTGTACCATCCTGCTCATTCATATGATCCACTCACGTCTTTCCAGCACGGCTTGCGCCAATGTCCCGCTGTCCACCTGCTCCAGCTCGCCGCCGACAGGCAAACCCCGCGCGATGCGCGATACTTTAACACCAAGCGCTTGCAACTGGGTTGCCAAATAATGCGCGGTGGCATCCCCCTCGACGGTAAAATTGGTCGCCAGTATCACCTCGCAAGGTTGTTCCTGCACGCGCCTGGTAAGTCTGTCCAGATGCAGCTCCTTCGCACCTATGCCATCCAGCGGGGACAACCTGCCCATCAGCACATAATACATGCCGGTGTAACACTGCGTCTGCTCCATCATCAGAAGATCTGCAGGCATCTCCACCACGCACAGCAAACGCTCATCGCGGCTGGCCGACGCGCACAAGCCGCAGACTTCCTGCTCCGAGAAATTATTGCATCTTGAACAATGCTTGATATGGGTTGCCGCCTGCTCCAAGGCTGACGCGAGGTGCAATGCGCCTTCACGATCCCGCTGCAGCAGATGATAGGCCATGCGCTGAGCCGATCTGGGCCCTACCCCGGGCAGACAGCGCAAAGCCGTAATCAGCTCGTCGAGATGGGTCATCAAAAGGGCAGTTTCATCCCGGGCGGCAAGCCCATTCCCGCGCCGAATGCACTCATGCGCTGCTCGGTGGTCGCGGCTACTTTCTGGACAGCGTCGTTCAATGCCAACACCAGAAGATCCTCCAGCATCTCCTTGTCAGACAGCATGCTGTCGTCGATCGAGATCCGGCGCACCTCATGTGAACAGCTCATGCTCACCCTGACCATGCCTGAAGCGGCCTGCCCCTCGACCTCTATGGTCGCCAGTTCAGCTTGCGCCTGCTGCATATTTTTTTGCATTTGCTGTGCCTGTTTCATCAAGCCGCTCAGTCCACCCTTCATCATAACGACTGCTCCTATTGAACCGGTTTAATGGATTCCGGCGCCAGACTCGCGCCCAGAATGGTTTGTGCATCTCTTACAAAATCATCCTGCGCGATCGCATCATTCGCCTGATTCTGCCTCTCCTCCTGATTCTGATGTTCGATCTTTGCCGGCGTTGCCGCGTTCACCTTGCCCAGCACGACAGTCAGTTTGATCGGTCTGTCAAAGTGAGTGCGCAATGCAGCTTGCAGATTGTCTGTCGCAGTCTTGGTCTGCAGATGCTTGTGCTCTTCTGAAAGACGCAGCACCCACTCGTCGCCCGAGAACGAATCGAGCAAGCAATGTTTCGCCAATTGTTGCGCCATCGCCTGCACCTTCAGCTGGCCCAACAACTGAGCCCAGTTGGGCAGCCCTGACAAAACAGCACTTGCCTCCACCTTCGCGACCACCACAGGACTTGCCACCCGCGGCGCACTAGCAGGTGCGGCCTGCTTCTCTCGCGCGGGCATGAACGCAAGCATGCGCAACAGCGTCATCGTGAAACCGGCATACTCGTCGGGCGCAAGCTCGATTTCCGCGCACCCATGTATTGCAATCTGGTAGTAGAGCTGAACTTCTTCGGCTGTGAATGTTTCGGCCAACTGGAACAAGCGTTGGCGTTCCGGCTCGTCGTCGGAAATGGCAGCAGGCACGGCCTGTGCCAGCGCGATGCGATGCAGGACCGAGGCCATGTCCTGCAACGCAGATTCGAACGCGACGCTGCGCATCGCCATGCTGTCTGAAATCTCGAGCAGCGCTGCGCCGTTTTGCGCCTTTAACGCAAGCAACAGGTCGAACAGATAACCCCGATCGATCGCGCCCAGCATGCTGCGCACCGCGGCTTCCTCGACTTGCCCTGAAGAAAAGGCGATCGCCTGATCCATCAGGCTCAACGCATCCCGCATGCTGCCTTCGGCTGCGCGTGCAATGAGATTCAGCGCGCCGGATTCAAATCCGATGTTCTCCTGCTCCAGCACGTATTTCAGATGCGATGCGATGAGGTTTGGCGGCAACTGCTTCAGGTTGAATTGCAGGCAGCGCGACAGCACCGTCACGGGAATCTTCTGCGGATCGGTCGTCGCCAGGATGAACTTCACATGGGGGGGCGGCTCTTCCAGCGTCTTCAACATCGCATTGAAGGCGGATTTGGACAGCATGTGCACTTCGTCGATGATGTACACCTTGAAGCGCGCATTGGTCGGCGCATAAAGCGCGCTCTCGAGCAACTCGCGCATGCTGTCGACCTGGGTATTGGAGGCCGCATCCAGCTCGATCAAATCGACGAAGCGTCCGCTGTCGATCTCACGGCAGGCGCTGCACTCGCCGCACGGCGTTGCGGTGATCCCGGTCAGGCAGTTGAGCGACTTTGCGAAGATGCGCGCGATCGTGGTCTTACCCACCCCGCGCGTCCCGGTGAAGAGATACGCATGATGCAGACGATTTTGCGACAGCGCATTGGAAAGCGCCCGGACAACGTGCTCCTGTCCTACCAGTTGCGCGAAGTTTCTGGGCCGCCATTTGCGTGCAAGAACCGAGATGTCTGACAAGTTATACCGCGTCAAAAGTGGTAAATAAGATGAATCTCATTCAGATTGATGCCCTGGTTCGGCTTCTTGATTCCGCCGTTGGACAGGTGCTGGAAACGGTAGCCCAGATCGAATTGCTGGTGCGCGCCCAGACTCAACCCGAATCCCACGTGATCGCCGAACTGGAAAGAGCTGCCGAACCTTCGATCCCCGTTGATGAAATCCGGCGAGATCAGATGCGCGCCTATCGCGCCTTCGAGATACGGGGACACATCGCCGGGATGCTTCTGCACAAACCGGAACACCGGGGTCAGGCCCAGATCGGTCACGTTCTGATTGTCGCCAAAACTGCTGTGCCCGCGCCATCTTCCCACCATGGCCTCCCAGAAACCCGTCACCTGCCAGTTGCCATCGGTAAACCACTGCCGGTCGAAATTCCAGATCGCGCCCACCCGGGCTGTATCCGTCGCATTGCCGCTGCCTGCCTCGACCGACATTCCGTCCACTGCCCATACATTGCTGCATGCCAACAACAGTAAAAAACCGACTCGCTTCTTCACTAAGCACTCCAACGACACAAAAGGAGGCGAGCCTTACCCCCGGCACTTGCAGTAATAACTGTGGCTGCTTCCTTCCGGACCTGACCAGATTCGCTACCCTGCAATGCGGGGAGACCCGCCAATTCTTCACATGAAGCTGCCTGAGCAGCTTCAAGATTCATATTGCGCGCAACGGAATCATGCCGATGCGCTTTTTCCATTCCTGCGGCCCGATGTCGTGCACCGAACGACCCCTGCTATCCACCGCAACCGTCACCGGCATGTCACAGACCTCAAACTCGTAAATCGCCTCCATGCCAAGGTCTGCAAAAGCCAGCACCTTCGCGCTGCGTATGGCCTGCGAGACAAGATAGGCCGCACCGCCCACCGCGATCAGGTACACGGCTCCATGCTTCCTGATGGATTCAATCGCAAGCGGGCCGCGCTCGGCCTTGCCTATCATGCCGATCAAACCGGTCTCACCCAGCATCGCCTCGGTGTATTTATCCATGCGCGTAGCCGTCGTGGGGCCTGCGGGGCCCACCACCTCATCCTTCACCGGATCAACCGGTCCGACATAATAAATGAAGCGGTTCTTAAAATCCACGCCTTGCGGCAATTTTTCACCGCGCGCCAACATCTCGACGATGCGTTTATGCGCCGCATCCCGGCCGGTCAACAGGCGACCCGAAAGCAATATCGTCTCTCCGGGCTGCCATCCGGCGATTTGCTCGCGGGTCAGGCTGTCGAGATTCACGCGCCTTGCATCCTGAGCCGGCTGCCAGTGCACGTCAGGATAATCGGAAAGAGCGGGCGGCGTAAATTCTGCCCTGCCCGACCCGTCCAGCTCAAAATGCACATGCCTTGTGGCCGCGCAGTTGGGGATGATCGCAACGGGCTTTGATGCGGCATGGGTGGGATAATCCAGTATCTTCACATCCAGCACCGTGGTCAATCCGCCGAGCCCCTGCGCGCCTATACCCAAAGCATTGATCTTGTCATACAGCTCGATGCGCAGCGACTCGGTGCGACTGGAAGCCCCACGTGCCTTGAGCTCATGCATGTCCATCGGCTGCATCAGAGCCTCCTTGGCGAGCAGCACGGCCTTTTCAGCCGTCCCGCCTATGCCTATGCCCAGCATGCCCGGCGGACACCAGCCAGCCCCCATGCCCTCCACGCTCTTTAACACCCACTCGACGATATCGTCTCCCGGGTTCAGCATTTTCATCACGGCCTTGTTTTCCGATCCTCCGCCCTTGGCCGCGATACGCACGTCCACCTTGTCGCCCTGCACCAGTTCGACATGCACCACGGCAGGCGTATTGTCGCGCGTATTCCTGCGCTCTCCTGCAGGATCGGCGACGATGGAAGCGCGCAGCACGTTGTCCGGATCGAGGTATGCGCTGCGCACGCCCGCATTGACCATTTCAACGATATCAAGCTCCGCCTCCCAGCGCACCTGCATGCCCACCCGGACGAACGCCACCACGATCCCGGTGTCCTGACAGATCGGGCGATGACCGATCGCGCACATGCGCGAGTTGGTCAGTATCTGCGCCATCGCATCCTTTGCGGCAGGCGACTGTTCGATCGCGTACGCATCCCCCAGCGCCCTGATGAAATCGACCGGGTGATAATACGAGATGAATTGCAGCGCATCACTGATGCTGTCTATGAAATCCTGCTGGCGAATAATGGTCATGGCTATCCTGATAGTCGCGTCTGGAAAATCGGAACTAAAGATCCCCTTTCTTCGTCTTTCCCGAGGCTCATGCTACCAGCAGACGTGCAATAAAGCGACACATGCGCTACGCTAACGGCTCTTTGTGCCTTGCTTGAATCATGAAAAACATCAGCCATCATCTCGCCACGCTTGCGATCACAGCGTGGGTCGGCAGCCTTTGGGCGATCAGCTATATTGCAGCCCCGGTGCTTTTCTACACTCAGCCCGACCGTGAACTGGCAGGCAGGCTGGCCGGACACATGTTCTCTGTCATGCACGAGATCGGCCTGATTTGCGGCGCATATCTGCTCACGCATCTGCTCTGGCGCCATAAACGGGCAGCGATCCGGCAGCCTTTGTTCCTCACCTCAACCCTGATGCTTTTGATCACCCTGGCCATGCTGCTGTATTTTGGGCCTGCCATGAACGGACTGAAAGCGCTGGCCCTGCCGCAGGACGTGATGCATAGCGCCTATGCCGCAAAATTCGGGATGCTGCACGGCATTTCGCAGGTATTCGCACTCATCGAAAGCCTGCTGGGCGCCTATCTCGTGATCAAGAATCGTCCGCGTAGCACATTGCAGGAATAACTTGTTTGATTTTTATCAAACTTCCTGTTGCAATAACGATAATACCGTATATACTCCTTCCACAGCGCTCAAGCTTCATATGGAGGATACGCGATGGAACAGTCATTTTCTCACGGCCTGCTTTATTCGGTCGCACCGGAAGACCTTTCCAAACTTCATTTGAAGGATGAGGATAACGGCTTCGAATGGGAAGAACAGGACTCCCTGATCAGCAAGCTGATCCGGATCGTGTTCGCGCGCTTCATAACTCACTCCTGAACCAACCAGTTCTTAACCGCCAGCCGGCGGAAATGGTAAAATCGCGCCCATCGATAAATTGATTGCCGTTTTTCCGGCACGCCCGCCGAAATGAGCAACACGATTCCGCTCAGAAAAAAATTATCAGACTGGCACCCCAAGTCCTTTTCCGGCCTGATCCTGGCAGGATTCCTGCTCGCCTCGCTGCCGTTGATGCTGTCGCTCATGTACAGCGCCGCATCGATCAACCAGCTTGCCAAGCAAAACCGGCAGGTGGTCTACAAGGCCGAACGCATCGCGCATTTCAGCCGGCTTTTGATCGACGATGCCACGACGATGGAACACAGCGTGAAGCTGTCGTCCATACTGTCTGACGAATCCCTGCTGAAGAACTATTACCAGAGCCGCGAGAAATTCAGGGAAACCCTGGAAAGCCTCAGCGCCCTTCCGCTCACGCCCCAACAGGGCCAGTTGCTGCAAACGATAGACACCACCGAGTCGGCCATCTACCAGAATATCGCCCGCATCGTAAAATCCCACCAAAGCGAATGGCATGTCGACTTTTCAGCGCTGCTGGATTTGACGCAAAGTTTTCTCAATCACGGGGACGCCCCGATCGAGCGCGAAGTGGGCGCGATGCAGGGAATGGCCGATCAGGCAAACCGGATCATCATCTGGCTGCTGATCGCACTGGTGCCCTTTGTGATCCTGCTTGCGTTCGGGTTTTCCATTTTGATCGCAAGGCCCATACGGCAGATCGACGAAGTGATACGCGCCATGGGAAACGGAAACTTGTCGAACTCCGTCAGGATAGTCGGACCGCAGGATTTGCAGCAACTGGGCGACAGGCTGGACTGGATGCGCCTGCGCCTTCTGGAAATCGAGGATCAGAAATCCACTTTTCTTCAGCATGTCTCCCATGAACTCAAAACGCCGCTCACCTCGATCCGGGAAGGCGCCAATCTGCTTTCGGAAGGCATTGCAGGCGCGCTCACTGCAAACCAGGAAGAAATCGTCAGGATACTGGCCACCAACAGCATACAATTGCAAAAACGCATCGAAGACCTGTTAAACTTCAGCGCGCTTCAATCCGAAAAAATCGTGCTCCTCAAACAGAAAATCGCACTAAGGCCCTTGCTCGAACTCGTGGCGCATGACCAGTCTTTGGCCATCGCCAATAAAAAGCTGCGGATCGAACTCTCCTGCCCTGACATAGCGATGACTTGCGACGAACAAAAATTCAGAACGATCGTGGACAATCTCTTATCCAATGCGATCAAGTATTCCCCGCCCGGCGGCCTCATCAAGATTCAGGCCGCGGAAAAGGACCGCACGCTGGTACTGGATGTGATCGATTTCGGCCCCGGCATAGACAACCAGGACAAGGAAAAGATCTTCGAGGCTTTCTACCAAGGACGACGCGCGCCCCAGTCGCACATCCGGGGCACGGGGCTTGGCCTGTCCATCGCCCGTGAATACACGCTCGCGCACGGGGGCAAAATCGAACTGACCGAACAGAAAGAAGGCACCTGCTTTCGGATAACCTTGCCGACCGATACGACCGCTGCTGCACAATGAAAACCCGACGACCATGAAACCTACCGCACTCATCCTGACACTCATGCTTGGCGCATGCTCAACCGCAACAACGCCACCTACCCAATCCGTACACATACAGCCCCAGCTTTCCTGCCCGCCCGCAAAGGGGGAATCCAGACTCGGCGAATTCCTGCGTTACTATTCCAACATCAGCGCACTGGCCTTGCCGGATTCGACCAAAGAATACGAGGCCGTCAGCGCGAATTTTTCCAGGAACCCGGACAACGCCGGACGCATCAAACTCGCGATGCTGCTTTCCTTGCCGAACACTCCTTTTCACAACACAGCGGCCGCGCTCGATCTGCTTCAAGCCTTGCCCGATCAGCCCACCGATGCGAAATCCGGCCTGGGCGACCTGACCCGGCTTCTTGTCGCACTGCTTCAAGAGCAGCGCCAGGCGGATGAGACCGTGAACGATCTTGGCAAGGCCCTCGCAAACGAAAAAATGCATTCCAAGTCGCTGCAGGGCAAGATAGATGCGATCAAAGCCTTCGAGATCAATCAGCCGCACAGGGATCAGCCATGACCGCGCCCATTCCCGCAAGAATACTGATCGTGGACGACGATGCGGACCTGCTGCAGCTTTTGTCGATGCGCCTTTCCTCTGCCGGGTATGAAGTCGAATCGGCCGACAGCGCAGAGGCCGCAATCAAGTCTCTGGAGATGACAAGACCAAAGCTCGTGATCACCGACATGCGCATGCACGGCATGGACGGCATGGCCCTGTTTGAGCACATACACAGGATCATGCCCGCGCTCCCCGTCATCATGTTGACCGCGCATGGCACCATCCCGGATGCCGTTGCCGCGACTCAGCGAGGGCTCTTTGGCTATCTGACCAAGCCTTTCGACAGCGCGGTGCTGCTGGAGCATATTGCAAGAGCGCTGCAATTTTCATCCTCGCCCTCGCAACCGCCGCAAGCAGAGCAATGGCGTTCAGACATCGTCACCCAGAGCAGCACCATGGAAGACATCCTGATGAAAGCCAGACTGGTGGCCAATGGCGATGCGAGCGTGCTAATCCGGGGCGCCAGTGGAACTGGAAAGGAATTGCTTGCGCACGCGATACACAATGCAAGCCCGCGTGCCAAAAACCAGTTCGTGGCGATCAACTGCGCCGCAATACCCGAACAGTTGCTTGAGTCCGAACTCTTTGGGCACACCAAGGGCGCTTTCACGGGCGCGGTGCGCGATCACATGGGATTGTTCCAGTCTGCCAATGGCGGCACGATCTTTCTCGACGAGATCGGCGACATGCCGCTTGCGCTGCAGAGCAAGCTTTTGCGCGTGCTCCAGGAAAGACAGGTCACCCCGGTGGGTGCGACGCAATCGGTTCCGCTCGACGTGCGCATCATCTCGGCGACCCACCGCGACCTGAAAGCCGAGATCAAAGCCGGAAATTTTCGCGAGGACATCTATTACCGCCTCAATGTCGTCGAGCTCCTGATCCCCAGCCTTTCCCAGCGCCGCGAGGATATTCCGCTCTTGGCAATGCACTTTTTGTCGACGCTCGCCAGAAAATACAAACGGAATATCAACGGATTTTCCCAGGGGGCGATGGAGTCGCTGGTCAAGGCGCCCTGGCCCGGAAATGTCAGGCAGCTTCTGAATGTTGTCGAGCAAAGCGTCGCACTTTCGACCGCCCCCTTGATCTCCTCGGTTCTGGTTCAGCAGGCCATGCACCAGGAGGAGGAAATGCTGCTCTCTTTGGAGGAAGGCAAGAAGCGTTTCGAACGCGAGTATCTGATCCGCATCCTCAAAATCACCGAAGGCAACGTCACCCAGGCAGCCAGGCTATCCAAGAGAAACCGCACAGAATTCTACAAGCTGCTGCAAAAGCACCAGCTCGACCCCGCGGCGATCAGGCAGGACATCGCAACCTGAAACTTTTGGCACTGATTCAGGCAGGCTGAAACTGGTACAGCCAGGTCTCGGTCAGCGTCTTTTCGCCCGATTTCAGAAAAAGGCGGATATCCACGGTTTCTTTAGCCTCCAGATCAAAAAAGGCGCGCCAGTGTCCCGCATCCCCGTCGGGCACCGCTTCGGTGGTTGCGTTCGATATTTAGCCGCCCGAGCAGCTCAGCACCACTTGTGGACTGATGCCGAGGGCAAGCCCTGCAAGATCCCCCCCTTTGAATTCAACCTCGAATTTATGCACGCCCGGCGGACGTTTGCCAGGCTCCCCGCCTCTGCCGAAGCGGGTTGCCACACAACGCGCAAGACTGGTTTTGAAAGGCTCTTCAGCCTGCCAGTGCAGACGGTAACTCAAGCGGTAGCTGCTGCCCGCACGTGCTTTCTGATTCGGCACCCACATCGCGACCACGTTATCGTAGATTTCTTCTTTGGTATGCAGCTCGACAAGCTGCACCGAGCCATCGCCCCAGTCACCGATAGGCTCTACCCACAGGCCGGGACGGCGCTCGTAGTGCACGCCATCCAGATATTCGTCGAAATGGCGTTCTCGCTGCATCAGTCCGAACCCCTTGGGATTCTTGTCCACAAAATACGATACATTGATTCCGGAAGGATTGATCAACGGCCGCCATACATGTTCATTGCTTCCGGTCCACAGCGCCAAGCCGTCCGAGTCATGCACCTCGGGCCGCCAGTCTTCCTGGAATGGCTTGTCCTTTTGCGAAAACCAGTACATGGAAGTGATCGGTGCAATGCCGAAGCGCTCGACATCGCGACGCAAAAAAAGGTTGGCATCCACGTCCATCAGCACGCCCTTACTGCGCGTGAGCACAAAACGGTAGGCGCCGGCGATGCTCGGCCCATCCAGCAGCGCGTAAATCGTGATCTCATCCGAGTCCTGTTTTGAAGGCTCGAAATAGAATCGGGTGAAAGCGGGGAATTCCTCTGAAACATTTTTCACGACCGTGTCGATCGCGATGCCGCGCGCAGAAAGGCCGTACTGATATTCGTCGCCGATCGCGCGAAAATAGGAAGCCCCCAGGAAAGCGGCCCAATCGTTCTGCCGCCAATCGGGGTGCGTCTGATCGGCTGTGCGGCTTTCCTGTATCCGAAACCCGGCATATCCAGTCTTGGATCCCAGGCGTTGCGCAGGACTGTCTGCCGGCATGTCGAAATGATTCTTGTCGTACAGGATTTCGTGTGCGAGGAAACCTGCCCCATCAGGCAGATGATCCAGACGATACATCCTGACCGGAAGCTTGAAGAATCGGCCCGGATGAAAGAAGGCAACCGGATACTGGCCAGGCCCCTTTGAAAACAGCGCATCTTCGGGCTTGAAGCGGATCTTGCCATGCGCTTCCCAGTCGATCTGCTCAAGCACCCCGGCATCGGGTTGCGCTGCGGGCCGATACGCCTGCTTTGCCAAAAGGCGCGCCTCCTCGACCAGCCCATTCCAGGAAAAGGCCTTGGCCTCCCCCAATGCCAATCCTTCAGCCCATGCATCAGACGAGGGAAGCGCCAGGGACGCGGCGGCAGTCGCAAGAAAACCCAGGAACTGACGGCGGTCGAATTCAGTCATCTTCAAATTCCTATGCCCAGGCCCTGACCAGCACAGCAGGCGGGATGCGCTCCTCGGGGGTGAGCAGCCAGAGGCGATACCTCAACATCAATCCCCAGCGCGACTCACTGGTCAGCACAGTCAGGGGCGCTGCGAACAGCAGGGGTAGGCCGACAGGCAAAAGCCAAAGCAGCGCATCGTGCCTCGCGTGAAAAGTCGCGAGCATGGCAAATGAGGCGACAGCCATCACGGGCAGGAATCTCTGCAATGCATCGCGCCACAGGATGGAAGTCGCTTCGCGCATCGGCGACTTCCATTCAAGGCCGATCCCGGTCAGCGCAGTCACCACGAACAACGTATGGGCGACCATGCGCACGGGCGCTTGCAGTGCAGATAAAACGGCTTCCATCAGTGCACTCTTGACAAGCGCTGGCGTGCCACCATATGCCGCCTGTTCGCCGCGTCCCACGATGGCAATGACGGCCAGGAACCGGGGCAGGAACAGCAAAGTCAGCGTGAAGGCCCACAGCAACTCCAGCGTGGAAGACATGCCAAGCCAGGGCAGCAAGCCTGCGCTTGCGGCATGCGGCTCGAGCAGGCGCAAGCCGAGACTGACCAGCAAAAAGGCCAACCAGAGCGGTGCGGAGACATACGCCATCGCGCCGGTGAACAGCATCGCGCGGTGCACGGGCTGAAAACCCGGCTCGCTGATCAGACGAAAATTCATCAGGTTGCCCTGGCACCAGCGGCGGTCGCGCTGCAGCTCTTCCATCAGATTCGAGGGCTGCTGCTCGTAACTGCCTTCAAGGTCGGTGATGAGCCAGGTGTAAAAGCCTGCACGGCGCATCAGCGCAGCCTCCACAAAATCGTGCGACAGGATCTCGCCTGAAAGTCCGCCGCGCCCCGGCAGTTTCGCCAATGCGCAGTGTTTCATGAAGGGCTCGATGCGTATGATCGCATTGTGTCCCCAGTAATGCGATTCCCCAAGCTGCCAGTATTGCATGCCGGACGTGAACAAACGTCCCGCCACCCTGCCTGCGAACTGCTGCAGACGCGCATGCAGCGTCGAGACACCGCACGCGCGCGGCGCGGTCTGTATGATGCCGGCCTTGGGATGCGCCTCCATCAGGCGCACCAGCATGGTGATGCTCTCGCCCGTCATCACGCTGTCTGCATCGAGCACCACCATGTAGCGGTAATTCTTTCCCCAGCGGCGGCAGAAATCCGCGACATTGCCCGCCTTGCGGTGAATGCGGCGCTTACGCAGCCGGTAATAGAGGCGGAAGCGTTCACCCATCTGCTGCCGCAGCGCATGGAAAGCCTCGAGCTCCCGCTCGCGCATCTGCGCATCATAGGTATCCGAAAGCACGTAAACATCGAACAGGTCAGCCGCCTCGCTCCCGAGGAGCGATTCGCAGGTGGCGCGCAACCCTGAAAAGACAGGACCGGCAGGCTCATTGCAGATCGGCATGACGATCGCCGTGCGGGCAGTCTTGCGCAGAATCTGGCGGCGCGCCGCATCCAGCGGTAACGCATGCAGGTCCGGACGCCATTGCACCATGAATCCCATCAGCGCGGTCACGAAACCTGCGGTCACCCAGCCGAACAGCACCACGAACAATGCAAGCTGAACGAAGTGCAACACCGGATGGGCGCTATTGGTCGACTGGGTATAGGCAAGCAATCTTGCCGCGACCAGCGTGCTTGCAATCACAAGGCCCAGCAAAAACATGCGCCGCCTGGACGCAGCGCGCATCCAAAGCGGCGCATCGGCTTGCGGTGAAATTTTAGCGCCTGAAAACATCAGAACGAGCCCGGACCAGAAGCCCATCCAGGGTCGCGGCGCCATGCTGCCTCGGCGTATCGGGGGAATCGTGTTCAAGCTGTTGTGATGTTTCATAGCGATCTCTGTGAGGGTCACGCAAAGCTCAAAGCAATTATCGGGCCAGAATATACATGACCAGGATAGCGGGCTGATTTTCCATGGCTTTGTCGACATGCGGGTCGACCATGCGCGCATCCCGGATCAAAAATCATGTCGTCCACAGGCGACACCGGAATCTGAAAATTCCGGCGGAAAAATATCAACATAATGAAAAACAAGGAAATTTTTGATGTCTCCGGGAAGAGACAGGCAGCCTGTCACGGAATGCATTGCCGGTGCGTTTGAGCCGCGGTATTGGTGGTTTCGTCCGCCATGGGTTATCATTCGAACGCTAAAGGCTTATTATCCCTGGCACCCCTATCAACCTAATTCCCGCTCTACAATGCGCATCCTGATCAGCAATGACGACGGTTATTTCGCGCCCGGCCTTGCATGCCTGGCCGAACATCTCTCCAGCATCGCGGAGGTCGTCGTGGTTGCCCCCGAGCGCGACCGCAGCGGCGCGAGCAATTCCCTGACGCTGGACCGGCCTCTCAAGCTGAAGCGCGCTGCCAATGGCTTTCATTATGTCAACGGAACGCCGACCGATTGCGTGCATCTTGCGGTAACCGGCATGCTCGACTACCAACCCGACATGGTGGTATCCGGGATCAATGCGGGTGCAAACATGGGGGACGATACGATTTATTCAGGCACGGTCGCCGCAGCAACGGAAGGCTATCTGCTGGGCATCCCGGCGATCGCGATCTCTCTTGTGGGCCGTGAACTGAAGCATTTTGATACGGCAGCCAGGGTCGCCCGCGACCTGGTGCAGCGCTTTGCCGGCAAGACCCATCAGTTTCCCTGGCTGCTCAATGTGAATGTGCCCGACATCCCGCACGACAAGCTGCAGGGGATGGAAGTGACCCGCCTTGGCAAACGGCACAAGGCTGAACCCGTGATCAAGGCGCTAAGTCCCACGGGTGAGACGGTGTATTGGGTGGGTGCGGCGGGAACCGCCCAGGACGCCGGAGCAGGCACCGATTTTCATGCGCTTGAGAATCGCAGCGTTTCGCTCACCCCTTTGCAGATCGATCTGACCCAGTATGGCCAGCTTGATGCGCTGAAAGGCTGGCTGGAAGGAAAATGACATTGCGACACATCGGCATAGGCATGACTTCGGCAAGAACCCGGCAGCGCATGATAGAGCGCCTGCGCGATCAGGGCATACAGGATGAAGCAGTGCTCGCGGCGATGTATGAAGTGCCCCGTCATCTGTTCATCGACGAAGCGCTTTCGAGCCGCGCCTATGACGACGTGTCGCTGCCGATCAATTATGATCAGACCATCTCACGGCCCTATATCGTCGCGCGCATGATAGAGGTGTTGCGCGGCTTTTCAGACTGCCGTATCAAGCGCGTGCTGGAAGTGGGCACGGGCTGCGGATATCAGGCGGCCGTGCTGGCCCATGTATTCCCCGAAGTTTATACTCTGGAGCGCATCGCACCGCTTTATGAACGCGCGAAGAAACTATTATCCGATCTCGGGATCGACAACGTCGAGGTGCGCCATGCGGATGGCAACGCCGGCCTGCCCGATAGAGCGCATTTTGATGGCATCATACTGGCCGCAGCAGCGCCCGCGATGTCCCAGGCATTGCGCGCACAACTCTCGATTGGTGGCCGCATGGTGCTGCCGATGGGGCGTCAGGAGCAATGGCTCTACCTGGTCGAGCGTGAAGCATCGGGCTTTAGCGAATCCCGGCTTGAACCGGTGAAATTTGTACCATTGTTGATGGGGAAAGCATGAAAAGATTCCTTGCAGGACTGATTGCAGCAAGTCTTATTGCAGGTTGCGCATCCGATGCGCACCGCGCGCCCGTGCTTACCCGAGGTGCTACGCCTTCAGCCGACTCCGCGAAATCACAAGACACGAATGCACACCCCAGGGTGCATGTCGTGCAAAAAGGCGACACCCTGTATGGCATTGCGTTCAGCTATGGCATCGATCAGCGCGAGCTGGCCGAACTCAACAACATCAAGGATCCCAACCAGATCAGGGTGGGACAGCAGATCCTGCTACCTTCCGAGACTTCTGCTCCCGCTCCGGAAGCCCCGCCCGCGCACGCGTTTGTCAAGGATCAGCCGCGTGTCGTGAAATATGCGTATAGCGAGGCTGCGGTCGCAAAAGCCGAATCGGTGCAGGGACTGCCCTCCAAGGCTGAAACAAAACCGGAAGCGAAACCCGAAGCAAAGCCCGAGACCAAGGTTGCGAAACCCGATGCCAAATCCGAAGCCAAGACTGATGCCGCAACAGACGACGCACTCGACTGGGGCATGCCGGCGCAGGGCAAGCTGGTGGGCACCTTTTCGGAATCGGAAAACCGCAAAGGCATCGATATCGCAGGCAAACTGGGGCAGCCGATCTATGCCAGCGCCGCCGGCAAGGTGGTGTACAGTGGCAGCGGGCTGCGCGGATATGGCAAACTTTTGATCATCAAACACAACAAGACCTATCTCAGCGCGTATGCGCACAACGACAAGCTGCTGGTGAAAGAGGGCGAGTCGGTTACGCGCGGGGAGAAGATCGCCGAAATGGGCAAGACCGACAGCGACCGGGTCGAGCTGCATTTCGAAGTGCGCCGTCTGGGCAAACCCGTGGATCCGGCGAATTATTTGCCGCTAGCCAAACCTTGAGCCCGCGAGGAGAAATCATGAAGAAAATATCCGCACTTATCACAGCCGCTCTGCTTCTGCCTAACCTTGGTTTTGCAGGCACCGTGTTCAAATGCAAGAACCCGCAAGGCGCGCTGGTCTATCAGGACTCCCCTTGCGAGCAGGCGACGGTGAAGCAATGGGACACGAAAGCCTATGTTGCGCCGCCTGAAAAACCCGAAGCCGATGCCTATTATGTCTCTGCAAAGAAAGGGCTGGGCGGCGTTTATCGCCTGGATGGAGAAATCAACGGCGTCGCGGTCAACATGGTGATTGACACGGGTGCTGCCTTCCTGTCCATTCCATCCCAAATGGCAGACCAGCTCAAACTGAAAAAGGGCAATCCGCATAGCCTGATGTCGGTCAACGGCGCGGTTCAGGGTTATGACACGACCGTCAAGAATCTTAAGATCGGCAGGATGGTGATCAGCAATATACCCGCCGTCGTTTCTCCCAATACCGCCGGAATCCTGCTGGGCCAATCCGTACTGGGATCGCTGAAAATAGTTCAAGCGAAGGATGAGCTGCGCCTGTTTGCGCCGCAATAGCGCGGCTTGCGGCAAGCTGTTTCGCTGCAAAAATTCCGACGGGCTGATAGAATTCACCCTTTGCAACCGACCCATCTGAAGGAACCCTATCATGTCCATGTCCGACCGCGACGGTTTTATCTGGTACGACGGAAAACTCGTACCCTGGCGCGATGCTACCACCCATGTGCTGACCCACACCCTGCACTATGGCA
>VFSW01003839.1_pt1 | contig 22500 bp, 20 predicted proteins | sample 5358111 | NCBI WGS metagenome assembly VFSW01 (sample SAMN11554181, study PRJNA540505) | mine drainage metagenome | isolation source: sediment from site ElyBrook_90M | place: USA: Ely Copper Mine, Vershire, VT | collected 2017 | reverse complement strand
AGTAGTGCTTTCATTTGTCACCCTTTTCTTTGTTAAATTGGTTTTCAGTCTCAATGAGATTGACTTGATGCTTTGCGTGCGCGACCGCAGACCTGATCGCATTGAGCTTTTGTTCATCTGATACCTCAAAACACAAAATGGCATCAATGGACCCAGTCAAAAACCCTAGAATTTGTATGTATCCATAGTCCTGCTTCATATCTTTTATTATAACACATTGCAGCTATGCCAATGCGTTTTTGTTTGCGCAATGATTATGTTTTTGCGTTAATTGTCACTGTTTGTAAGGTATTCCAACTAAATAAGGATCAAAATGAGACAATTCTGGGCATGGTTTAAGCTCCAATGTATAAAACTTACACACTATCTCCCGTCCCATCTCCCCTATAAGTCGGTGTGGGAATGCGAGGCCTGGATAGAGGATATTTTAAATACCCACGGGCTCCCGAAATTCCCAAGCTACAAACAGGCTCTCGCATCTCACATTATGCATCTGCCGGCATCCCAAACCTACTCATCTAAAATGTTCTTCGTAAAATCAGTTAAAAAAGCCATGGCAAATCAAGTGGCATTTGAGGTCATCCAACAAATCAAAGATGAGCAAGATAAAGCCAAAGCACTGGCAAAGGATGCAAGTGATAACGTCACAAACATCACTCAAAAAAATCCGTGATTATTGGTATGAAAAATTAAAGGATGAAGGCTTTGACGACATTGAAGACACAAATTCGCCCAATGAAATGCTCAAGACGTGGTCCTACGCCTTCTTCAGGCTCCAAGCACAAAACTCGTTTGACTATTTTAACTTCCGACAAGATTTTTATAGCTACCTTGATCAGTTGCTTACACGATTCAAGTTTAAGAGCGTTTATCATGAGAGAATTATTGAACTTAGATCAAATGGTCTCTCTCTTAGAGAAATCTCAAGAGCACTTAAATTAGAATTTGGAGAGGCCCCAAAAGGATACTACGGGTTCGCAAAAGAGTTCATTGCAAAAACTATTCAGGAAATCATGGAAGAAGATAAAAAAACCCAGCTCCTAGTTCGAGAGTTTAAATCAGAAGATCTAAATTTCATCAAAGCCACCTGGCTTAATTCCATTTTTTACGGGTCTGAAACTTTCAAGCATATTCCCAAATCAACATTCATGCACCACTACTCACCACTGCTTGAGAAAATAATCCTAGGTGATTTAAATGTCCCAGCTAACAAAATCTTCGTCGCATGCTTAAAGGACGATGAAGATGCCATTATCGGATACACGGTTCACAACGGCGATAATACGCTACATTTTGTTTATGTGAAAGAAGACTTTAGACGAATCGGTGTTGGAACAATTTTGCTGGAAACCCTTCCTAATCCACAGTATTCAACACATTTTATCGAGGCTTCAAAGAATAGATTTAAACACCTAACATTTAATCCATTTATTATTTGGGAGACATACCTTCATGACAGTCAAAGAGATCTCTGAAAAGCAAATCGAGGCCTTTTTCTTGCACACACCAAGTTATTTTCTGGGCCAAACAACAGTCAATCAAGCCAAATGTCCAGGCATCGAGGTTGAATACCTACCAACGCTTTCCGTGCTATACTGGCAGTGGAAGGGTAAAGAAGGCATGATCCCTTTAACTAATGTGCAGGATGTTATTTTTAAAAAATGAATATCAAGTGCTCGCATTCTGAAATTGTGGATATAGATTCACTTATCCCCAATCCCAAAAACCCAAATAAACACCCTGATGCTCAGATAAAGCTCCTTGCTAAAATCATGAAGCATCAAGGATGGAGATCGCCCGTTGTCGTTTCAAACCGCTCAGGATTTGTCATCAAAGGCCACGGGCGCATTGAAGCCGCCAAATTAAACCACTGGGATAAAGTGCCAATTGACCGACAAGATTACGCAAATGAGGCCGACGAATACGCAGACATGGTGGCAGATAACAAAATTGCAGAGCTAGCTGATACCGATCTATCAATGGTCAATCAAGACGTGCTGGATCTTGGGCCCGATTTTGATTTGGATTTGCTTGGCATACCCGATTTTGTGGTTGAGCCAGCAGATAAACTTGATCCTGGGTGCGATGAAGATGAGGTGCCCGAATATGTGGAACCAAAGGCCAAGCTTGGTGATATTTATCAGCTTGGTCGCCACAGATTAATGTGCGGTGACTCGACCAGTATAGATAGCGTTGAGAAGCTCATGGATGGTGAGAATGCGGATATGTGCTTTACATCCCCGCCGTATAACCTTGGGAATAATGCCAAACTCCGCGGATACAACGGCGATGGTGATGATAGTGCTTATAGAGAAAAATCAGATCACAAGACTAACGAAGAGTATTTAGATTTCTTGATGTCATTTACCAATAATGCATTGATTGCTGCGGATACCGCTTTTATTAACATTCAATGCTTGGCTGGCAACAAGTTTGTTTTGCCCGAATATTGGCACCAAAATGCTGCGCGGTTAGTTGATGTTTGCATTTGGGATAAAGAACACGCAGCGCCGCAGATGGCTGCGCGTGTTCTTAACTCTGTATGGGAATTCATATTCATATTTTCAAACGAAGATCATCCGAAAAGATCTATCAAGCACGGACCTGAGTTCCGCGGTACAATTGACAATATTTATCGGCTCAATCCAAACGGTAAAAAGGACCCACTTGCAAAAGACCATGGCGCTGTGTTTCCAGTCCAATTTGCCGAGCATTTTATTTCATCGTTTTCTGATGAGAAGGTCCTAGACCTCTTCGGCGGCTCAGGCTCAACACTCATCGCCTGTGAAAAGACCAATCGCAAATGCTTCATGATGGAACTCGATCCTCACTACATTGATGTCATAGTGGCCAGATGGGAAAAATACACTGGCAAGAAAGCGGAATTAATCAATGGCTAGACCACTTAAGCAAATAGATGAGAATCAGGTTAAACAATTGGCCGCAATTAATTGTTCTTACGCCGAAATGGCCGCTGTACTTGATTGCAATGAAAGCACTTTGACGCGGCGTTTTGCCCAAGCCATACAAAAGGGCCGAGAGCATGGCAGAATGTCTCTTAAAAGAAAAATGTTTGAAACCGCCATGGGCGGAAATGTCACCATGATGATTTGGCTCTCCAAACAAATGCTAGGCTATCGAGAACCAAAAGATGAACTCCAATCTCTCCAAAACATTCAAGTTAAAATAGAAGACTATACGGCAAGTGGCAATTGATCTTGTTTTCAAACTCCAACCAAAGCAAAAGCTCTTTTTAAAAACAGTCAATGACACACCGATTACTTTCTACGGCGGTGCTAAGGGCGGCGGCAAATCAAAGGGTGTCCGAGACATCATGTTGATAAGGCGACTTCAACATGCCAAAACCCACGGCGGTTTATTCCGTCGGACCTATAAAGAACTCGAGGGCAATCATATTCGCCCGCTCTTCAAAGATTTCCCGCAGCTAAAACCATTCTTTAACGATTCAAAGAAAATTCTAACTCTCCCCAATGGATCCACCCTTGAGTTTTGCCACTGCGAGAATGAAAAAGACGTGGAACTCTATCAAGGCCGTGAGTTTGAAGACTTGGCCATTGAAGAAGCAGGACAGTGGACCGAGAAAATGTTTAGGACGTTGCTTGGATCCAATCGGTCTAGCAAACCTGGATTTAAGCCCCGCTGTATGCTGACAGGTAACCCCGGCGGCATAGGCCACGCATGGCTTAAGCGCATTTTCATACAACGCAGGTTTAATGAGCGTGAAAGGCCAAACGATTACGCTTTCATTCAAGCTTTGGTGCATGACAACCCAGCGCTCATCGTAAACGATCCGGTTTATCTTCATAGACTTGAATCTGAGCCCAATGAAGCCTTAAGGCGCGCTTATTTGTTTGGCGATTGGGATATTTTCGCTGGCCAATACTTTACAGAGCTCAACCGTGATGTCCATTTCATAAAAGCGTTTCCAATTCCTCATCATTGGAACCGATTTGGCTCATACGACTTCGGGTTTAATCATCCCGCGGCCTTCGGATGGTTTGCCACCGACGAAGACGGCAACACATACTTGTACCGTGAGCTCGTGATTGCGCAAAAGCGCGTTGATCAATTCGCTCAAATGCTAAACACACACCAAGAAACAAAAGATCTTTATCCAATTGTTGCAGGTCATGACTGCTGGGTTAAAAAACAGGTACTCAATGACTCAAGCCCACCCACTATCGCCGATGAATTTAAAAAGCATGGCATTATCTTAAGAAAAGCCGTGATCGATAGAATCCAGGGAGCTAACCACTTGAGAAAATACCTAGCCCACGATGAGATCAAAAAGCCTAGGTTTTTTATATTTGATACCTGCCCAATCAGTTACGATTGTTTGTCACGAATGATTTGTGATCCCGATAACCTAGAAGACGTTCTTAAAGTCGATGCGACAGATGGGGATCCAACGTCAGGCGATGACCCGTATGACATGATTCGTTACGGACTTATGACAAGGCCCCCAATCACAGAAGCGCTGCCGGCAAATCCCGCGTGGGGATCACCCGAATGGGCCAGAAAAGAGACCGAGCGCATGCAAGAAGAAGCCGAAGAGTATTTCAAGGAAAAGATTTTTGTAGACACGGCTTAACGCTTTGAGGGCCTATTATGCTTCCATTTTTGCAACCAAAGAAACTAGCCGGCGTTATCGTAGCAACACACAAACCATCGGGCGAGATGCAAGATGATCACATGGAAGGCGAAGAGTCGCCGCATTTGATTTCCGCGATGGAAGATTTCATCAGGGCCGTTCACATGAAAAACGCCGAAGATGCTGCAACTGCGTTTCACGCGGCTTGCATGCTATGTGATCAAGATAACGACGAACCTGGAGAAGAGTGATGCCTTTAATGCCTGGTAAAAAACATGTTGGCACTAACATTAAAACCGAAGAGCGAGCTGGCAAGCCACACAAGCAAGCCTTGGCAATTGCCTTGGCCGTGGCACGTAAGCACAAACGTCGCATGAAAGCGGGCGGCGAGGTTGGTAACGTTGAAGAAGAACAAGCGATGATCCACGATAAGACTGAATCCAGTGGGCATCACATGTTTTTAGACGATATGGAAGATGATGTCCCATCGGGTTATGCTGAAGGCGGCGAGGTAACAGAGCCGGCCGAGCATGATGATGAGATGATGCACTTTGCTAAATCGGTTTTGAAACATCAAAGCCGCGGCCATGAAGATGCAGAGCCCACAAGCTTTCCACACGAAAGTATGGACCATGTTGATCATGAATTTGCAGAATCACTAAATGAGCCTGACGAACAAGATTACGACCACGACGATGCGTTTGCAGATGGTGGTGAGGTCACAGAGCCTAGTGATGAAGATGAAGCTTTAAAAGAACATCGCCGCAAACACATGATGCACCACATTTTAAAGCGAGCGCTCAGTGGCATCGAGACTAAAAAACATCGGTAGGCGAAAGTCTTGGTCGCAAACCAAGATCCCACAATTCCAAAGCTCATATTCAAAACGTAAAATGAACGACTTCAGAGAAGAAATTGGTCTTCCACGCATCAAAGAGGGCACAACTGAATGCTTGAAATGCGAGCGTGAGTTTTACTCTGAAGACTTAAGACACCAAAGACTCTGCGAAGATTGCAGGAAATAAAGACACGCTAAAACATGCGTGGACTTAAAAGAAATAAAGAAAATAGTAACGTTTTGCCGCAAAAATGGCGTGGAATCGCTCAAAACTCAAGACTTCGAGTTCAAACTCCACCCATCCCACATAGTTGAACCAAAACAAAAATCAAAGCGAGCCAGGGATACCGACAACAAAGATCCTATATCTGAGGCTTATACCGCCGAGGAAACTTTGTTTTGGTCAACACATGATTTGCCGATGCCACCGCAAGATGAGGCTCAGTAATGCCAAAGATTAAAGCTACACCAAGGACCAACGATACTGTCACGATCAAAGCTAAGACCACGCAAGGACAATACAAAACTCCTCAAGGCTTTAAGTGGTGGAAAGCGCAATCGGACATACAACTGGCCCGTGAAGTCCTATCGACTGCAACTTATTTAAAAGAAATGCAGCAGTTCCGCTACAGGCAAGCCGGCATCTTCACAAGACTTTACGGCAACATGCCACTTCATAATTTCGTGGGCTCGGGCATGAACAACTTGTCGAGCTCTCAGAACTTGCCGGTGGATCGGCCAACAATGAACGTCATCCAAAGTGTGGTGGATACAAAAATATCACGCATCACACAGGCAAGACCCAGACCTTTGTTTTTAACTGACGCCGGCAATTGGAAGCAGCGTCATCTAGCAAAGCAAATGAATGGATTCATTCAAGGCGAGTTTTACCAAACCCGTGCTTATGAATTAGGTGAAATTGTTTTGCGTGATTGCTCAGTCCTTGGCTCCGGAGCTGTAAAAATTGTTGAATCACTAGATGAGAAAGTAGCACTTGAGCGAAGGCTTGTGCTTGAACTCCTAGTTGATCCAAACGAATCGCTCTATGGAAATCCACGTCAGCTATATGAGTTCAAGTTAGTTGATCGGTCAATCTTAGCTGAGTATTTCCCCAAAAAAGACGAGCTCATCGAGACAGCCGAGAATGCTTTCCCAGACAACTCAGGCGATGCGTCCAGAACCGTGGCCGATCAAATCATGGTGGTGGAAGCATGGCATTTGCCGTCTAGCAAAAACGCCACCGACGGACGGCATGTCATTGGATGCACTGAAGGTATTTTGCTTGATGAAAGCTGGACTAAGGAAAAGTTTCCCTTTGTGTTCTTGCACGATACACCAAGGATCCTTGGCTTTTGGGCACAAGGAGCGGCCGAGAGACTTTTAGGGACACAAACTGAAATCAATATGCTTTTGCAAACGATCTCAGCATCAATCAACTTGGTCGGCGTGCCCCGTGTGTTTGTGGAAGAAGGTTCCAAGGTCATTAAATCCCACATTAACAATCAAATCGGAGCGATTGTTACCTACAGGGGAACTCCACCTAGCTATCAAGTAGCGCCTTGCATGCCACAGGAAGTCTACGCGCAACTGCAACGGCTCATTGATTTTGCCTATCAGCAAGAGGGTGTCTCGCAAATGTCGGCGCAAAGTACAAAGCCCGCAGGCCTTAACTCCGGCGAAGCTTTGCGCGAATACGATAATCTCCAGGTAGACAGGATGTACACACTCTCAAAACGCTATGCCACGTTCTTTGAAGACTTGGCTTATGCGGTCCTGGATAAAGCAATTGAGATTGCAAAGCGCACTGGCAAGTATGAAACGGTTTATCCTGACAAGACTGGAATGAAGCAAATTGATCTTCCGAAAGTTGAAGCGCTAGACGATCCGTTCGTTATCCAATGTTTTGACTCATCATCTTTGCCAAAGGATCCATCGGGACGACTTGATAAAGTAACTGAACTTATGCAAGCAGGCATCGTCACACCACAAGAGGGACGACGGCTTTTGGATTACCCAGACCTCGAGCAAGAAGAAATGCTCGCCAATTCCGGTGAAGAGCGAATCTTAAAAGACCTAGACGATATTGTCATGAACGGGAAATTTAACCCGCCCGATAGCTTTGTAAACTTGGAGCTCGCCAATCAATTGGTGGTTCAGTACATCAATCTTTACACCACAAAAGAGCTTTCAGAATCTCGCATGGGAATGCTGAGAGATTATTTCACACAAATCCAATCGCTCACTCAAGCAGCGCAACCGCCGCCACAACAGGGCCAGCCGATGGCGCAACCCATGCCGGCACCGCAATCATCTTTGTTACCGATTTCGCAGTGAAGCTAAACAACAAACAAGGAGCTATCTATGCCGACAATTAACGCGGTTGATCCACTTTCAAGACAGGTCGCAACAGTTGAAGGGGTGACACAAGGAAGTGAAACGCCTTCGGCCGAAGCCGCGGCCCCGTCTAAAGAGGTGCAGCTATCACCTAAACTTTTGGCACTGGCCAAAAAAGAAAAAGCAATCTGGGCCAAGAACAAAGCCCTGATGGAAAAAGAGGCTAAGCTAAAAGCTCAAGAAGAGCTCATGCAAAGCTCTTTCATTCCACGGGATCGGATCACCAAAGAGCCGCTCAATGTTTTACAAGAACTTGGGATTGGCTACGATAAACTAACAGAAATGTCTTTAGAGCAGCCTCAAGTGGACCCCGCAATAAGGGAGTTGCAATCGAGAATCGAACAACTCCAATCAAAGCTGGAAGCCAGCGAAAAGCGGATGATCGAAGAGGAAACGACGGCTTATGATCAGGCCATCAATCAGCTCAAAAGAGATGCGAAATTGTTGGTCGATAGTGATCCGAAGAAGTATAAATATATAAAAGCTTTCAACAAAGAAGAAGCGATTGCCCATGTGATTGCGCTGACTCATGAGAAAACAGGTGCGCTCATGACAGTCGATGAAGCAGCCGAGCAGATTGAAAACTACTTGATAGAGGATGCCAAGAAAATCATGGCCCTTGCCAAGCTAGATATTCCTCAAGAGATCGCACCACAACCCCAAGCAATTAAACAAGCGAAGCCACAATTAAAAACGCTGACCCAAGCGGTTAGCACAACAACTAGGCGTTTGACCGATTCCGAGAGACGACAAAGAGCAATCTTGCGCGCTCAAGGAATTGATCCAGACGCTCAACAAACAACTTAATTAAACAAAGGAAATTAACATGGCCGCTGTATATTCTAACGTAACCAACCAGGTTGCGGCGCTCAAAGAATTGTACACGGGCGATGATTATATGAAGGACCTTGTGTACAAGAAAAATCCTTTCTTGGCACTGGTTCCTAAAGACGAATCGCCCACAGGTTTTAGTGGTAAGTATATCCCAGTTCCCTTGGTCTATGCGACTCCGCAAGGCCGTTCTGCTACGTTCACAAACGCTCAAAGCAACCAAACCTCTCCAGGTCTTGATAGCTTTTTCGTTTACCGTGTTTCCAACTATCAACTCGTGACCATCACGAACGAATTGTTGGAAGCTACCAAAGACGATGCCGGCGCTTTCGTGGATGAGGCAAAGCTCAACATGGACACGGGATTTAGAAACATCTCAAACGACTTGGCTGCTGACTTGTTCCGCAATGCCGATGGTACTAGGGCGCAAATGGCTTCCATTTCGACTGGTGTCATTACACTTGCTGATCCAAGTGACATTGTGCAGTTCGAGGTTGGCATGAGCCTGGTTTCGTACTCGATTTCGAGTGGAACCTACACTCAACCAAGCGGTGGCGCGGTCGGTTATGTGATCGCAGTTAACCGCTCGACCGGGGTTTTAACTGTAAGCACAAGCCAAGGTGGAGCTGCTGCAAGTCCTAGCGGATGGTCTACTAGCTATCCTTATTTAGCTGTACAAGGTGATACGATTGCAACAACTGCCGGTGCATCTGGTTCCACAGGATCTTTCCTGAAGGTATCGGGCTTGGCCGCATGGCTTGCATCGAATAGCCTTGGCTCATCCGATAGCTTCTGGAACGTCAACCGCAATGCCGATCCAACACGTTTGGCCGGTGTGTTCTTTGACGGCTCTAACGAATCCATCGAGGAAGCGCTGATTGACGCTGCAAGCTTAGTGGCCAGGGAGGGTGGCGCGCCTGATACGGCGTTTGTCAACTTCACAAGCTACGCGGCTCTTGAGAAAGCGTTGGGTGCTAAGGTCCAGTATGTGCAAATTGAACATGATACCGCTGACATTGCGTTTGCCGGCATCAGAATTCATGCGCCGTATGGTCCTATTACTGTGATTCCTGATCGCAACTGCCAACCACAGACCTATTACCTGCTACAAATGGATACTTGGAAATTCCGCTCACTCGGAAAAGCTCCGCATATCCTAAAGTACGGGCTTGAAGGATTGGAAGGCTTGCGCGTAGGAAACGCCGATGCCTTGGAAATTCGTATCGGCTATTACGGCAATTTGATTTGTAACGCTCCAGGTTGGAATGCTTACGGAAAGTTGTCTCAATAGAAAAGGTATGATTTAATTTAAATACCTTTCACGGATCACGCACACCACTAGCCCCAGAGATGATAAGCCATCTTTGGGGCTTCTTTTTTTATGATCAAGACAACTTAAAACATGCGTGAGGCTAAGTGAATTCCCACTAGCTTTGCCCGCCGCACTTTTCTTTGCGCGTGACGGCGGTGATATGAGAGCAAAGAACAAAGGGGAGTTCACTCATGGCAAATACCAAATTTTACCAATTTTTCTACACCAAACGCCCAATGCCGGTGCAGATTGACGTTTCCATTCCGATTGGCGCAAGTGGAGCAATTGGCACAATCTCAGGTCCCGGAGTTAAAGCCGCCACTAGACTTGCGGCCGGTGTGATCCAATTGCAAATGCAAGATAACTACAACACGTTTTTGTATGGCAAAGCGATTGCCGTATCACCCCAAACAGGATCGGCAGTTAACGACGGATCCTTCACAATCGGTGATACCTATCAAATAGTCACTGTTGGAACGACCACTTGGAATTCTTATGGGTTACCAGCGGGCGTCACACCAGCGGTAGGGGCTGCGTTTGTTGCGACATCTGCCGGTGGTGCAGGCACAGGAACTGCGAAACTTGTAACATCTAGCAATGTATCCCACATTGAATTAGCGGGAGATCCGACCCTCACCATTGCGCCGACCGGAGTCGGTAACGGTGGCGCTTATGTTTTAATTCAAACCATGGCTCCAGTGTTTACTTATAACTCAGGCACGCCGGCGAGTTCTACTGTGACATACGCACCGGCCGATGCTGTGAGCGGTACCATCATCAAAGTTGTTTTGACGATGAACAATTCGTCTTTACCACAATAAGGTGAGGAAATTTGGCCACGTTAAGCCCGCCTAGCACATTTAACGTCCAGCAGGGCAATGGTAACGTTGCCCTGTCATGGTCTTTGGTAAGCGGTGCTACTGGATACCAAATCCAAAGATCAACTGATGGTGTGACATTCACAAATCTCGCCACAGCAACAGTTCCTGTTTACCTTGACACCACAGTCACAGTTGGAAGCATTTATTACTATCAGGTTGCGACCATCAACGGCTCGGGAACCGGAAGTTATACTGCACCATTGACCGCGGTCCCAACCGTAGCGGGTGAGATTTCGCTAGGCGAGATAAGACTTTTATGTCAGCAAAGAGCTGATCGTGTGAACTCCAATTTCATAACCACAAGTGAATGGAACTGGTACATCACGCAAAGCTACTTTGAGCTTTATGATTTATTGGTGACGGCCTATGAGGATTATTACTTGGGCTCGCCACTAATCATCACAACCGATGGGAATTGGCAATACGCTCTTCCAAACGGGCAAAATTATCTTGGCAACACATATCCAGACACCGCGGGGCAGCCACCTGCGCCACCCTATTACAAATTAATGGGCGTTGATTGTGGACTTGACCAGTCAGACAATGCGTGGGTTACACTAAACAGGTTCAATTTTATAGATCGGAACAGATTTGTCTTCCCTAATATTGGATCCACATTTCTTGGTGTTTTCAACTTACAATATCGTGTTATGGGAAATAGCATTTATTTTATTCCAACGCCGGCTGCGGCTCAGGTATTAAGACTTTGGTATATCCCGAGGCTAGTGCAACCGATACAAGACACAGACATTTTAGATGGCGTTTCAGGTTGGACCGAGTACGTCATCATTGATGCCGCCATCAAAGCACTTCAAAAAGAAGAACAAGAAGTCCAAGAGCTCATGGCCCAGAAGCAAGCTATCATTGATAGAATACAAGGGGCATCACAAGGTCGAGATGCCGGAGAATCGGCAAGCATTTCGGACACGAGAGCAAACATCCGCTGGGGCCAAGGCAATAGTCCTAATGGCAACGGCGGATTTGCTGGGTGGTAAGTTATGTCTTTGCAGCAAATTAGATATGTTCAAACTGAAGATAGAAACGTTAATCAGCTTCAGCAGAATTTAGCTCAAGCATTGAGCCCGCTTTTAAAAAGCCCGATTCTAAACTATTCGCTTTTGCAAAATGTCTCGCTAGCATCTGGAAACAATACAATCAACCACGGGTTGGGTCAGATACTGACTGGGTGGTTCGTGACTAGGTGGCATGGGACATGGGCTAGTGTTTATGATTTGCAGGACACAAACCAATCGGCTTCTGAGACGTTGATCTTGAATGCTTCGGCTCCGGTTAAGGTTGATATTTATTGTTTTTGAGGGAACATGGCGCTTCAATCGCAAATAATTCCAATCGTAGTCAACCAGGGTGTTGACACAAAAACAGACCCAAAGCAGGTTGCAAACGGCAAGCTTGTATCTTTGCAAAACGGAATCTTTCAAACGGCCAAGGAAATCAGAAAGCGCAACGGCTATCAATCATTTTCACAGAACATAGTCGGTGGCGGCACAATCTCATCTGGTAAAGCAATTGCTGCTTTTCAAAATGAGCTTGTAATGCTAGATGACACAAGCCTTTACAGCTATTCAGACTCTCAAAGTGCGTGGATTAATAAAGGAAATGTCCCGCTCACGTCTCTCGCGACTCAATCAATTACAAGAACCACGACCAAACAAACCAATCAAGACTTCGCCTATGATTCCGTGTCAAACATTTATTGTTATGCGTGGGTGGACACAAAAGGGTCAGGCGGAGTTTATTATAGTGTCATTGATGGAACAACCGGAGCCAATCTCGTAAATGTGGGACTGGTCGCCACGGGATTTGATTGCTGCAAAGTTTTGAAGCTTGGAAGCTATTTTGTAATCTTCTATTCTCTTCACACAACAGGGGATGTTTATTACAAATACATTACGATTTCATCTCCGCAGGCGATCTCATCTCAACAAACCATTGCAACCGATGGCCATTCAGGACAATTTGACGCTGAAATTATAGGAACAAATGCCGTCATTGCCTACGATGGTGGAACTTCCGTTAAAATGTACTCACTTTCAAGCACTCTTGTTTTGTCCACACAGTATGTCAACTCATCTGGCGGAGCGGCCGGGGGGGCCGCATGCTTGTCTGTTGTGGGAGACTCCTCTAACAACGCATGGGTGAGTTTTGCCAACACGAATACATATTTATTTGTGGTCAATAGCTCGCTCACTTCCGTGCTTGCAACAACCGAGATTGAGGCCGCATCGGCCTATACACTGACTGGCACAGTCTCGGGTTCCACGATCACGCTGCTTTATGAACTCCTAAACAGTTCAAGTGGATGGAGATATATTAGAACCAACACTTGCACGCTTACAGGAACGGTCGGCACGCCATCTGACTTTATAAGATCCCTCTCGCTCGCATCAAAGATTGCCACAACAAGTAATGGCTTTGTGGTTCTAGCAAACTATCCTGGAGTTATCTCATCTTTTGCCGGTGGAACATACGAGACGATTCAACCATCGTATTTTCTCTTGAATCAATCGGCCAAGGTGATAGCGAAGATCGCACCATCCAATGCCGGCATTCCACCAGGGATCACAAATTGCTCAATCCTGCCTGAGGTTTCAATATCAGGTAACAACGTCAACATAACGTATTTAATTCAAGATGACGTATCATCGCAAAATGGATCTATCTTTACGAATTCGGGCATTAACTTAGCAACAGTTGATATTGCAGCATCTCAAACACCGATGCTCGTATCCGGAAATAATCTATTGATTCCATCTGCTAGACCCACTTGCTACGATGGACTTAGTGTCACCGAAGAAGATTTCCATTTGTATCCTGATAATGGTGGTATTACGGCTAACATCAGTGGAACCGGCGGTGGTCTCGGGATTCAATCATCAACCAGCTATGCCTATCAATACACTCATGTTTACACTTGGAGAGATAACCAGGGGCAAATCCACAGAAGCGCTCCCAGTGTGCCAACAACCGTCACGATGCCACCAAATAGATATATCTCTCAAGGGGGGGCGAGCTTCACCAACGGATCAAACAACGCAACCGTAAGTGATTCTTCGCAAATGGCCGTTGGGATGAGCATTAATATTTATGCTTCAGGCGTTTGGAATGGACCCTATGAAATAAGCTCTATTACTTCATCAACGGCAATCACAGTGCGAGATATTTTGAGTTCATCTTATACTGGACCCACGGTTTCAAGCACCAATATTGTGGTGGCCGATTTAAGAAGCCAGCAACCGGTCACGGTTTTCACCGGAACACCCCAAGAATATAGCGCCTCGGTTACCGGGATTTCATCGTTTACCAATTTAGTTGTGGGCCAGCAAATCATTGATATATCAACCACGCAATATTTCTCAGCAGGCACGACCATCAAATCCATTGATACCGCGACAAGTACGATTGTAATGAGTGAGGTCGCAAATACTACGGCATGGTTATCTGGCGCAACATTTCAGTTTATAGTGATTGACGTATGGTCTGTGACGCTCACTCCTCCCATGCTAAGGGTGACTGATAAATCAAACGTGATAATTGAAACCTACAGGACTGCTGCGAACGGCACAGTCTTTTATTTAACCTCATCTTTGACATCTCCAACCTACAATGACCCGACAACTGACACGGCGTCTTTTGTGGACACGACAGCAGATGGAGCATTGGTCGGAAATCAACAATTATATACTGGCGGTGGTGCTGTATCTGATTTGGGTCCGCCCGCGATTTCAACTCTCACGTCTTATAGGTCAAGGGCAATTGGGATTCCATCGGAAGAGAATTTAAGCTTTATTTATTCAAAGCAAGTAGTACCCGGTGTCCCGGTTGAGTGGAACAATTTGGATTTTAGCGAGAATGTTGATTCAAGAATTCTATCGCTCAACGCGGCTTTTCCTTTAGATGACAAATTAATATTGTTCGGGCCAACTAGGAAATTCTATCTGGTAGGAGACGGGCCAAGTGACTCAGGCGCTAACAATGATTTCTCTGAAGCTTATCCGATAGCTGGCGTCAACGGATGTACAAACCCATCATCTATTGTGGAAATTCCTGATGGGCTTATGTATCAAACGCCTTCCAATGGAATTTGGCTTTTGGATAGGTCGCTTGCTGAAAGTTACATTGGTGCTGAAGTTGAAGAATTTAATTTGTATACCGTGACTTCAGCCATTGCGATTCCAAACACAACGCAAGTGAGATTCACACTCTCAAATGGTGTGGCCATTGTTTATGATTACTTTTTCAGACAATGGTCTGAGTTTACAAACATCAATGCCTCAGGCGCTTGCATATTTAATTCCCAGTATACTTACTTGACACCAACAGGTCTTGTTTTGCAGGAAACACCAGGCGTTTACACGGACAACGGAAGCTTTATTCAATTATCGCTTACGACTTCATGGCTTGTTCTTCCAAATCCGTTCTTTGTCATGGGTGGGCTTGGACAATATAGGCGCGTGAAAAAGCTTCTGCTTCTTGGGCAATATAAATCACCCCACACGTTAAATGTTGGGGTTGGATATGACTTTGATTCTACAATTGTTCAAACGGTTAGCATTCCAAACCTAAGTGATCCTGGCGTTTACAATTACAGGATATTTTTTGACAGGCAAAGATGCGAGACAATTCAGCTTACTATTTATGACACACAAACGAGTTCTTTTGGCGAAGGGTTTTCGATTTCTGATTTGAGCCTCGAGGCATCATTGAAGCCGACTTTGATCCCGATGCCGGCGGCTCAGAGCTTTAGTTAAGGAGATACAAATGGGAAATACATGGGCAAATGCTTTTGGCGCAGCAGATAATTTCTCGGCCAATTCGCCCGTTGACATTAATGCGCTCAACAATCAAATGGCGCAATCTCAGCAGGCTTTATCTGGCGTGCAAGGGCAAGAGCAAAATCTAGCCAATCAGCAGATGATGCAAGCAAATGGTCAGGGACCAAATCCCGCCATGGGAATGCTCCAAAACGCCACTAATCAGAACATAGCTCAAAACGCCGGCATGATAGCAAGTCAAAAGGGTATCAACCCGGCTCTTGCGCAAAGACAGGCTGCAATGAATGCCGCGAACATGAACCAAAAAGCCGCAGGCCAAGCCGCTCAAATGCAAGCGCAACAGCAGATTGCAGCTCAACATGGGGCCGCGAATATTTATGGGAACATGGCCGGTCAGAATCTCCAAAACTTTGGAACGTCGGGGCAACTGGCAAACCAAGGCGGCCTCGGGTCTCAGCAAATGAATGCATCGGCCGCGTCACAAAACGCTTCGACTTCGGGCGGAATCGTGGGTGGTCTGATGAACGGCGTGGGAAGCGCCATTGGAAGTTTATTTGCTCAAGGTGGCGAAGTACCGCACATGTACTCGGGCGGTGTTATGGCCGACCCCATTCAAGATCAATACAGCGGTCCGCAAAGCTTTGTCGCTCAAAACATCCAGAATTACGGATTCACGCCTGATACATCGGGCGCTCAAGCTTTGGGTAAAGGCATTGGATCCATGTTTAGCCAAAAACAAAAGAAACAAACTGATCCGTTTAGCGGAGGGACTCAAGGGCCAAACATGGCAGGGGGCGCTGGTGACACAAACGGCATGCCGCAGGCTACAGGCGCTTTGGATTTCAGCAATATTCTATCAAGCGCGCCAACCGCCGCCATGGCCGCGGCAAAAGGCGGCATGGCTCCAAGAAACTTTAAGCCCGGCGGTCCTGTTCCAGGTAAAGCCAAAGTCAAAGGCGACTCCTATTCCAATGACACAACGCCCGCCATGCTCTCACCAGGCGAGATTGTAATCCCAAGGCACATTACAACAAGTGACGATGCACCGAGAAAGGCCGCATTATTTGTTAAAGCTATCTTGGCTCAAAAACATTTAAAAAAGGGTAAACGATGAAACCGTTTAAACTAAACTTATCTCATTTTAAAAAAGTCGCGTCAGATGACAACACGACAACGCTCAGACACGAAAAAGATGGGCATGAGTTTAAGATCAACCACAAAGCTTTGAGCCATGACTTAAAAAAACAAATCGAGAAGCTTCCTCACTTTGACGCCGGAGGTGCCGTTGCTCCCACTGCACAACAGGGAACCACGACTCCATCTTGGTTTAATTTCTTTGATTCAGGCTCAAGCATGCCACAGGCTATGCCACAAGCCCCAACCGCGATTCCCAATCTCAACGTGTCAAATGGCACACTTCAGGCGTCAAACTTAGATAGCCCTCGACCATTTCAAGAGCCTAGCAGCGCACAAGATGCGGCAGATGCTCCAATGCAAGCCGGACAGGGACAAGGGTCTCAATCGCCGGAGTCACCATTTGGCGTAATGTTTGGTCCACTTGACCAAGCTTATAATCAAATGGGCCATGCGATCACACAATCAGGTGCTGCGCAAGCCATGGGAGCTGAGCTAGAAGCTCATGCCGCGCAAGCGCAACAAGCAAACATTGCATCGGCTGATAAGAACTTCCAAGATCAATTGGGGCAGTTAAACAATGAATCTCAAAAGCTTGAAACGGATATAGCGCATGGTCACATTGACCCGAATCATTATGTGGATACTATGAGTGGAGGCCAAAAAGTTGCAACAGCGATTGGATTAGCTTTAGGTGGCATTGGTTCAGGATTAACTCATGGTCCAAACGTGGCCGCTCAATTTTTGCAACAACAAATGCAAAGAGATATGCAAGCGCAACAAGCCAACATTAACTCTAAAAATAATCTGCTAAGAGCAAATCTCGCAATGACTGGCAATATGAGGGCGGCGCAAGCCATGACGATGGCGAATTTAACCTCGATGTATCAAGCAAAAATCCAGCAGGCGGCCGCTCAATCGCAGGCCCCTCAAGCCATGGCAAATGCCCAGTATTTAAATGGTCAGATGAACATGCAAAAGGGTCAGTTTTTAATTCAAGCAGGTCTTGCAGGGGCTGCTGGCAACGGACAATTGCCGGCGCAATATCGGCCATTTTTGCCAAAAGATCTTCAGGAAAGATCAGTGGAATTACCCAATGGCCACGTGGGACTCGCGCCGACCGCAGCCGATGCGCAAAAGATCTCACAACAAAAGCAAGCCATTGATGCGGCTCAAGCACTGATTAACAATATGGAAGTTCAAAGGAAAAACAATGGTGTTGGAATTCCGTTCTCGAACTGGTCTGGAACCGCTGGGGCCGAGCAAGCACAGCTTGGAAAACTCATTCAATCGTTAGGAGGGGATCCAAAGCTTGCGATTAATCCTAGTAACTGGAGATCAGGCGAGATTGATTCAAAGATCCAAGCCTTGAAAAACTTCATCCGCACGAAACAAACATCCATGTACGGGAATTTGATGATGGGTAACGTTGCAACGCAACCGATGCAAGGATCAATGCCAGGCGCTCAAAGAGTGCCGCTCAATGCTCTTGAATCAATGACGGGTGGAAGATAATGGCTCAACCTGGCGAAGCAGTTTTGCCAAATCAATACGTCACAGCTCAAGTGCCGCAGGCGGGTCAAGACCCAATGACTGAGCCTTATCAACCCCCTGGGCCGACTCCCATCCCACAAAATTTATTTGTGGGCGATGACAACGCTATTTATTCAGTGGATCCATCGCAAATCGGGCAATACATCAATGCTGGCTACAGGCAAGCAACGCCTGATGACATTCAAAGCTATGTGCAAGCCCAAAAATACGGAACACTCCCACAGCAAGCCATCACAGCAGGGGAAGGCGCCGCAAACGCTGCAACGTTTGGATTCTCAACTGGCGCTGAGCGCATGCTTGGCGTCCCGAGGGAAGATATTCTGGGGCGCAGAGCTGAAAACCCGATTGCTTATGGAACTGGTCAAGTGGCTGGATTGGCAGGAAGCGCATTTTTCCTTCCTGAAATCGGAGCCGCGGCCGGGATGGCCAAGGCCGGCGAAGGCGCATCTGATCTATTGGGTCTCGGCGCCGAAGGGTCTGGTCTTTTATCCAAAGTCGGATCATCCGCTGTCAAAGGGGCCGTTGAATCATCTCTATTTCAAATGGGAGATGAGAATGCAAAGATGCTGGCTGGCGACCCAAACGAGTCAGCGCAAACAGCATTAGTCAATGTTGGTTTAAGTGGATTGATAGGAGCAGGGCTTGCGGCCCCACTTGGCGCTATCTCACCTCTTTGGGAGGCGACCAAAGGAACAAAGCTAGGCGTTAATCTCTCCCGTGTCATGCAAAAGCTGGGCGGTGATGATTCAGGTCTTATCTCAGATAACATTAGAAATCTCGAAAACACTGCCGGCTATCAAGTAGATCCAAATGTGAGAGCCGGACTTTTAAATGACCCTGAATATTCGCTTCAGTGGAAAAACCTAAGAGAAGGCCAGGACATGACTGGCGAGAAGATAAGAACAGGCATCAACAATTTTTACGGACAAGCCGGGAAATCCGTTCTTAATGCTTTGGGTAAGACCCCTGACGATATTGAATCGCTACCTGATATTTCAAATTACGATCTTGGAACTAAGGTCCGAGATGCGATCTCAAAATCAATCAATGATCAGTACAATGAAATTAAACCGTCATTTGATTATGTGCATGATAAGTATTTCCAAGCCCCATTATTCCAGAATGAAAAAGACAAGATTGCCGACCAATTATCTCAGCTTGCAATTGACGACAAATACATAGCGTTTCCTGACTCCCCACAATTAAAGCTCATCCGGGCCGCACAAAATGGGCTAGGCTCACTTAGAGATGTCAGTGATTTAACCAACTTTCAATCCAGGCTGTTTGACCAAACCTCTGATCCGTCCATGTGGGATGTAGGTAAAAAGGTCCGTGGCATTTTAAGAAATGCTGAAGGCGATATTGTTGACTCAAGACTTGCAAGTGACAATCCTGAGTTATCTGCTACGCATGCCAATGCCAGAATCGTTTACAAAGGCATTATGGATACTGTGGATGACACGGCTGACAGGCTTGGCATTAGGCGCTATGCCGGCCCCGGTTCCTTTATCACTAAGCTTGGCGAGATGGATCCAGAAGATATTTTGCGGAAAATTGCTCCATCCGGCAAATGGGATGCCGTCCAAAATGTGGCGCATAATTTTCCTGAAGTCGCAAACATTGTAAAAGAAAATGAGCTCAATAAACTGCTCAAGGCCGCGTCTGGTAATACAATAGGTGATTCACCGATCAATGTTAGAACATTCTACAAGAAGCTCATGAACTTATCGCCTGAGATGCGCCAATTTATTTTGCCACAGAATGCGCAGCCCGTACTTGATGCAAACCATGAGCTCATTAACATGCTCTCAGATAGAGTAAACCCATCGGGCACGGGCGGATTTTTAAAAGGCATGCAAAGGAACTTTGTGGCAAGGCGTATGCTTGGCATGACGGGTGGAGCTTTAACATCTGTTGCAGGCGTTGGGTTTGTCCCTGGATTTATCGCGGGTGAGCTCATCCCATTTGTCGGTAACGCATCAGATGCCGTTAACCTTGCAATGCTCAAGTTTTTGGCGACCGATGGAGAGGTCAGCGCTCCAGGGTTTAAGGCCGCAGCGGATTACATAACATCCATGTCAAGAGGCGAGAATGCGCTTGCCAACACGACTGCAAGCATTTTCCACGAGGGTAGGACCGTTTTACCATCAAAGATGCTCCCAACGCCTGAGAGAACTGAAAAGCTAGATAAAAAGCTTCAGTCTCTTCAAAAAGATCCAACACCACTCATGAACACAGGTGGACAGATCGCAAAATACCTACCGAATGAACACCAAAGTCTAGTCCAGACTGCGGCATCATCGGTCAATTATTTAAATTCTCAACGTCCAGTCCCACAAAAAGCTATGCCCTTGGACAACAAACAACAAATCCCAAAGATTGAAAAAGCCAAGTGGCAAAGAAAGCTTGAGATTGCAGAACAACCGCTTGTTGCCATGAATGGAATTAAAGATGGGAGCATCACGCAAGACGACGTGAATACGCTTAAAACTCTTTATCCTGGCCTTTATCAAAGGGCATCGAGAAAGATCATTGAGCATATATCAGAAGCCCAAGCCGACGGGAAAACGATTCCCTATAAAACCAGAATTGGGCTCGCAACATTTTTAGGCTCGCCCCTTGATTCAACACAAACGCAAGCATCAATTGCCGCGGCACAAGTCGGTGGATTCAATCCAAACTCTAAATCTCAGCAGGTCTCAAAAGCTCATGTTATGCAACATGGCTCCATGCAACACATAGGAGACATTGCAAAGCAAAGTATGACGGTTCTCGAGCGGCGAGAAATGGCCCGCGGCGGTGGCGAATAAAGACATTCTTGAACAATTGTAGGATTCCCTATGACTCGGACAAACCGAGCTTAACCTTGTGAGCCAGGGAGGGCCATAATGGCAAGAAAAGATATAATCTCGCCGATATATCTAACATCAATCGGCGTATCGGTTCCGCTAGCTTCTCAATCACTTGCATCAAACTTCACAACCGTCTCAGTCCCAATCCCTTATTTCGATAATGTATCCCTTCAGATTGTGGTTACAACCACTGATTCTGTTGGGTCATTTTATGTTCAAGTCTCAAACGATAATGTGAATTTCACGAATCTCTCAATTTCCGGCTCGCCTTTTGTGAATGCCGCAAATGATGACATAGCAATATCTCTCAATCAGCTTCCATTTAAATTCATACGATTAAGCTATGTTGTCTCAACTGCTGGGACTGGAACTTGCACGATGCAATTTATGTCTAAACAAGTTGGAGGTGGTTAATCATGAGTCAAAACTATTCTTGGCCAGCGCCTCCAGTCACGGCCACTAACCCGTCAGTTAGCTCCAACAATGCAACAGCGCCCACAAGTTCTACTCAAATCGGCATTCAGGATTCCACGGGAAAGCTTCAAGCAGTTGTTGAAGGTCAAACGACTTCGGCGAAATCAATTCCCGTGGTGCTTGCCTCTGATCAATCAAATCTGACTGCCAATCAAGGAAATCCAAATACGGCGGCAAACGGTTGGCCGGTGAAACCCACTGACGGGACCAATACGATAACAGTCAAGCCAGCATCGACTGCGGCCGTGGCAACTGATACTGCGGAAGTCGTGGCACTCTCGCCCAACACACCACTACCAGCAGGTACAAACACAATCGGTGCCGTCACTCAAGCATCGGGCCCGTGGTCTAGCAATATCACAGAGATTGTGGGAGCGGCTCCTAGCGTTACCAATTCTCTTCCGACTCGCATCACAAACGGCACGGCCTTTGTTGATCCCACACAGATTAGAGCGCTTACGAGTGCTGACGTTGTAACCGCTGATCAAGGCGGCACGTGGAACATCACAAATATCTCGGGCACGGTCTCACTTCCTACGGGTGCTGCAACATCTGCCAACCAGACAACCATCATCAACCAAACGGCTCACCTGCCAGCGGCGTTAGGCCAGACCACAATGTCGGCCAGTCTTCCTGTTACTTTAGCTAGTGACCAAACGGAGCTTCCAGCATCCAAAGGCCGCGCCCAAGCAAACGTGCCAGCCAGGAACGTTTACTCATCAACCAATGTGACAACAACAGCTTTTGTGCAACTCGTGGCATCGACCGCCTCGGCCACAAGCCTGATTGAGGTTTTTGATTCCAGTGGGCAGACCATGGCTTTAG
>VFSW01003838.1_pt1 | contig 22505 bp, 14 predicted proteins | sample 5358111 | NCBI WGS metagenome assembly VFSW01 (sample SAMN11554181, study PRJNA540505) | mine drainage metagenome | isolation source: sediment from site ElyBrook_90M | place: USA: Ely Copper Mine, Vershire, VT | collected 2017 | reverse complement strand
ACCTGGTCCGAGCCTTGCAGCAGGCGGGCAGCGAAGTTGTAGAACCACGCGTTCTCGCGCGCGTTGCCCAGGGCCGCGAACCACATCTGCCAGTCCAGGCGCGGCTGGTACGGCGCCACCCAGGGCGGCGCGCGCCGCACGTCGCCCGGCTGATAGCGGAACTCGTAGGTCAGCCAGTTGGCGCCGTCGTTCGAACCTTGCACCTCGATCTCCGGACGGGTGGTGGTCATCACCGCGAACAGGCCGTAAGTGTTGACGATGCGCAGCGGCGCGATGCATTCCAGGTAGCCGCGCGCCGCGCCGCTCACCGGGAACGAGAACATCTCCAGGAACTGCAGGCCGCCGGTGGTCACGACGAAGGCCATCAACGCCAGGGTGACGGCGCCGTGCGCGCGCGTTGGCGCGGGCGTTCCCGGAGGCTGCCGGTCCGCGCAGGCGAGCCCGCACAGGGCGAGGGTCAGCCAGTTGAAGAAGGTGTAGTTGCCGGTGAGCAGGATCAGCACCTGCAGCGCGGCCAGCAGTCCCACGGCGATGCGCCGCACTTTCAGGGGAGCGAAGATCAGCAACGGGACGGGCAGCTCCACCAGGAGCACGAAGGCCGTGGAGGCCTTCTGAAACCACGCGGGAAGCTGGTACATATACCACGCGATGGGCGTCGGCAGCGGCTGGGTCAGGTAGTGATAACCGAGCGCCGTGAGATCGCGCCAGGTGGGATCGCCGCTCGAGAGCTTGACCACGCCGGACATGAACACGAGGCGGAACAGCAGCCAGCGGAACAGCCACACGCGGCCGGGCGAGGCATCCAGGAAGATGGCCAGGAAGCCGGCCTCGGTGAGCAGGATGTCCCACTGAAACGACCAGAAATCCTGGCCGGCCGTGGAGATGGAAAGGTAGAGGATGAAGAGCAGGGCCAGGCACGCGCGGCGGAAGAAGCCCAGCATGAGCACCACGGCGAGGGCCGCGCCCGCCATCCACGCCAGGCGCAGCGCGAGGTCGCTCGAATCGATCCAGAACAGGGTGGGCGCGTACCAGAAGGCGCGCGCACCCAGCGCGGCGCGCATGGCGTGCAGGTAATGGGCCGCGGGCAGGATGCCCCGCGAGCCGATCAGGCCGTCCACCTGCGCGCCGCACGAGAGGAAGGCCACCAGGTAGATCGCGCCGAGGGCTTTCACGAAGATCCCGGTGGCGCGGTTCATTGGTAGATTATAGACCCGGCCCGGAGCGCGTCCGGGTAGCGCGGCCGCGCCGCGGCATTCAGTAAAATGCCCGATTAGCCCTGCTAACCGAAGTGGAATTGAGAATAGCGAATGGTTGATGTCCACAATAATGCAGAAGTCAAATGCAGAAGGCAGCAGCATGAAAATATTCCCGGCCGCGCGCGCGTGTTTCTCCTTTTTGCTGGTTTCGCTGGGCGCGATTTCACCCGGCCTTTGCCAGGTCCGCGCGTTGCACCTGTACGCGTCGCACCGGCCCCGCGCCGCCGCCAGTAGTGTTTTCGCCGCCGCGCAAAGTTACGCCGCGGGCTTCGGGGACGCGGCCCAGGCGGCCGGCGGCGACTTCAACGGCGATGGCGCGCTGGACCTGGCGGTAGTGAACCCATGCGTCAGTTCTTCTTGCCAATCCGGCCATGGCTCCGTGGCCGTGCTGCTGGGCAAGGGCGACGGAACCTTTGAACCGCCGGTGATCTACGCCACCGGGACGGCGGCGCCAGCGTCGGTCGCGGTGGGGGATTTCAATGGCGACGGCGCGCCCGACCTGGTGGTGGCATCGCCATGCGCCGGCAGCGCAACGTGTGGGACCGGTGCCGTCACCGTGCTGCTGGGCAAGGGCGACGGCGCATTTCAGTCTCCGGTGACCTACCCGGCGGGCGCGGGCGGGAGCAGTTTCGTGCTGGCGGGCGATTTCAACGGGGACGGCAAGCTGGATCTTGCGGTGGCCAACCAAAGCGGCGCGAACAACACGGTAGCGATTCTGTTGGGCCACGGCGACGGCACTTTCGGGGCGGCGGCGAACTACTCCACCGGCGCGGCCAATGCGGTTTTCATCGCGGCCGGCGATTTCAACAACGACGGCGCGCTGGACTTGGCGGTGGTCAACGGCGGCGCCCAGGACTCGGTGAGCATTCTGCTGGGCAACGGCGATGGAACGTTCCAGGCGCCCGTGCTGGTGGCATCCGGCGGAGCTTTTGCGCATGCGGCCGCGGTGGCGGATTTCAACGGCGACGGCGCGCCCGACCTGGCGGTGGCCAACGGCTGCGCGGATTACAGCAACCTGCAATGCCCGGCCAACGGATCGGTGGGCGTGCTGCTGGGCAATGGCGACGGCGCCTTCCGGGCGCCCGTGGCTTACCGAACGGGCAGCCAAACGAGCGCCGTGGCGGCGGCGGATTTCGACGGCGACGGCGTGCCCGACCTGGTGGTTGCCGACGCGGGCGCGCTGAGCCTTTTGCCAGGCAATGGAGACGGAACCTTCGGGGCCGCGGCTACCGTGGCTTCCGCCGGCGGATCGTCCGTATTGGTGGGCGACTTCAACGGCGACGGCCGGCCCGACCTGGCGGTGACCAGCCCGTGCGCCGCGGCCGAAAGCTGCGCCAGCGGCGTGGTGGGGGTGCTGTTGAACGCCGCCACGGGCCCCGGTGTGGTATCTAATGCCGTGTCGTTGACGGCGAACGCGAATCCGGCCGCGGCCAACCAGCCGGTGTTACTAACCGCCACTGTCTCTCCTATGTTTGACGCCGGAGCGGTCACCGGTTCCGTCACTTTTTACGATGGCTCCGCCGCGTTGTCCACGGCGCCGCTGTCCGGCGGGCAAGCCAGCCTGTCGGCTTCTTTCGCCGCTCCAGGGCCGCACGCGGTGGCCGCCGTGTACACGGGCGACGCCAACTACGCGGCGGGGGTCTCGCCGGCCCTGCGGTTGATCGCGGGCACACCGGTGAACCTGAGTTCATCGGCGCAGCCATCCATCCCGGGCCAGGCGGTCACTTTTACGGCGGCGGTCTCCGCGGCGGGCGGCACGGCGGCGGGTTCGGTGAATTTTCTGGACGGCGCGGCTTCGCTGGGGACGTTCCCGCTGGTCAACGGGCGCGCGTCCGTGAGCACGCCGGCGCTCGCGGCCGGGACGCACTCCATCAGCGCAACTTACTCAGGCGGCGCTCACACGCCATCCGGCGCGGCGGCGCTGACCCAGCCCGTGGGCCAGCCTTCCACGATCGCGCTGGCGTCCGGCGCCAATCCCGCGAGCGCCAACCAACCGGTCACGTTCAGCGCCACGGTGGCCGGGCCATCCGGCGGCGCGCCCACCGGCGTGGTGGCCTTCATGCAGGGAAATCCGCCCACCACGTGGGCCACGGCGCCGCTGGTGAACGGGCAAGCCAGCGTGTCCAATTCATTTACCGCGGCTAACACCTATCCGATTCAGGCCGCCTATCTGGGCAGTCCGAACTACCAGTCGAGTACGTCGGCCTCGTTCGGCCAGGTAGTCGGCGCAAGCCAGAGCGTGACCACCACGACGGCGATTTCGTCGTCGGGCAATCCGTCGTACGTGAACCAGCCGGTCACCTTCACGGCCACGGTCAGTCCGGCCAGCGGCGCGATTCCGAACGGCGAGACGGTTACTTTCTACGATGGCGCCAACACGCTCGGCGTGGGCGCGACCGCCGGCGGCGTCGCCCAGTTCACCACTTCATCGCTGACCGCGGGCCTGCACTCCATCACCGCGACATACCCCGGCGACGCCACCTATATGTCCAGCACGTCGCGCGTGCTCAGCCAGGTGGTGAGCCTGAATCCCACTAACACCACTCTGGCATCGAGCGTGAATCCGGCCACTTACGGCCAAGCCGTCACATTGACGGTGACGGTGGCTCCGCAAACGGGATCCGGCACGCCCACCGGCGCCGTGACGCTTTACAATGGCCAGAACCGGATGACGCTGGTGACCTTGACCAACGGCACGGGATCCTATACTACGTCCACGCTGCCGGCCGGATCGCTGGCCCTGAACGCGACCTACTCGGGCGATTCCAGTTACGCCACCAGTTCCGGCGCTTTGACCCAGGTGGTGAACTTAGCCGCGACTACCACGGTGCTGACGGCCACGCCCAATCCGTCATCCATCAATCAGACGGTGACCTTCACGGCGACGGTCAGCGGGCAATTCGGCGGCGCGCCGGGCGGCACGGTGACGTTCACGCAAGGCGCCGGCAACTTGGGGAGCGCCGCGCCGGTGAACGGCAAGGCGGCGATCACGGCGTCGTTCCCCACCGCCGGCACTTACGCCGTGACCGCATCCTACTCCGGGGACGCCAACGATACGGCAAGCGTCTCCGCGCCGCTGAACCAGGTGGTGAACACCATTACGACTACCACGGCGGTCACTTCATCGGGATCGCCGTCGTATATCGGCCAGACCGTGACGTTCACCGCCACGGTGACTCCCAAGTCCGGCGCCGTTCCCAATGGCGAGACCGTGACGTTCTACGACGGGTCCAGCAACATCGGCGCCGGGACCACCGCGAGCGGCGCGGCGGTTTTGGCCACCTCGGCCCTGGCGGTGGGCGCCCACAACATCACCGCGACTTATGCCGGCGACGCCACTTACCAGACCAGCACCTCGCACATTTTCAAGCAATCGGTGAAACTGAACACCACCGTTGTCAGTCTGGCCTCCAGTCTGAACCCGTCGGTGTACGGCCAGTCCGTGACGCTGACCGCCACGGTGGCCGCGGGGTCCGGATCGGGAACGCCCACCGGCAAAGTGGTTTTCAAGAATGGCTCGACCGCGCTGAAATCGGTCACGCTGACCAACGGCGTGGCTACGTACACCACGGCCGCGCTGGATGCCGGCACGCAGCCGCTGAGCGTCTCGTACGGGGGTGACGCCAACTTCGCGGGTGGTTCCGCGGCGCTGTCACAGGTAGTAAGCCAGGCTACTACCGGCACGACGCTGGCTTCCAGCGCCAACCCATCTTCGATGAACCAGGCGGTCACGTTCACCGCCACGGTCGTGGCGCAGTACGGCGGATCGATCACCGGGACGGTAACGTTCATAGAGGGGTCCAAGATGCTGGGCAGCGGCACGGTGGGGCGCGACAAGGCGACGTTTACGCTGACCTTCACCACGGCCGGCGTGCAGTCCATCACCGCTGTTTATGCGGGCGATACCAACAACCAGGGGAGCACGTCGCCGGTGCTGAATCAGACGGTGACCAACTCGGTCACCACCACCACCCTGGCGACCTCCGGTTCGCCGGCGAACGTGGGCCAGAGCGTCACGTTCACCGCCACGGTCACTTCGGCGTACGGCGCCATTCCGGACGGCGAAGTGGTGACCTTCTCCGACGGGCCGAGCGCCATCGGAACGGGCAACACCGCGGCGGGCGTGGCGGTGTTCAAGACCGCCAGCCTGACGGCGGGAACGCACTCCATGACCGCGACTTATGCGGGTGACTCGTCGTTTCAGACGAGCACCTCAAAAGTTGTTACGCAGGTGATCAAGGCCAATGTCACGACCACGGTGCTGGTTACGACATCCAACCCGGCGACTTATGGCGCGCCGGTCACTTTCACGGCCACGGTCACCTCGGCCGGACCCATGCCCACCGGGACGGTCACCTTCAAGAACGGCACGGCGGCCCTGGGGGTGGGCGCGCTGAGCCCCCAGGGTGTGACGACGCTGACGACCGTCAGTCTGGGGGCTGGAGCTTACTCCATAACCGCCGCGTACAGCGGCGACGCGGCGTCGGCCAAGAGCACCTCGGCGGCGTTGAACCAGGTGGTGATCCCGGCGGTGACCACCACGCAGTTGATTGCGTCGGTGAATCCGGCGTCGCCGGGCGAGGCGGTGACCTTTACGGCGCTGGTGCGGTCGGCCACCACGGCGCCTTCGGGGAGCGTGACCTTCTCGGCGGGCTCGACGGTGCTGGGGACGGCGACGCTGGCGGCCGGCGCGGCGCGGTTGACCGTGAGTACGCTGCCCACGGGATCGACCACGGTCACGGCCAGCTACGCTTCCAGCGCGAACGTAGCGGGGAGTTCCGGGTCGCTGACCGAGATGGTGAACTGATGCCGCAAGGCGGCAACCGGATATAATTGCGCCATGCCATTTGTGCTGTCCCTCGACGAGGGAACCACCAGCGCGCGCGCCGCGCTGTATGACGGGCAGGGGCGCTGCGTGGCCATCGAGGCGGAGCCGGTGGAGTGCCGTTATCCCCACGCGGGCTGGGTGGAGCAGGAGGCGGATGAGATCTGGAACGCGCAGCTTGCCGCGGCGCGCCGCTTGCTGGACCGCGCCGGCATTGCGGCGGCGGGGATTGCCGCGTTGGGGATCGCCAACCAGCGGGAGACCACCGTGGTTTGGGATCGCGCCACGGGATGCGCGGTGGCGCCGGCCATCGTCTGGCAATGCCGCCGCACGGCGCCCTATTGCGCGGAACTGGCGCGGAGCGCCGTGGCGGCGGATATCACGCGCCGCACGGGCCTGGTGATCGACGCGTATTTCTCGGCCAGCAAGATCCGCTGGATCCTGGACAACGTGCCCGGCGCCAGGGAGCGGGCGCGCGATGGCGAGCTGCTGTTCGGCACGGTGGACACCTGGCTGGTGTGGAAGCTGACGCAGGGCGAGGTGCACGTCACCGATCCTTCCAACGCCTCGCGCACCATGCTCATGAATCTGGAAAGCGGCGAGTGGGACGGCGAGCTTTTACGCATTTTCGAGATCCCGCGCGCCATGCTGCCGCGCATCGCGCCATCGAGCGCGGTGGTGGGATGGAGCGCGGCCGGGCGCCTGGGCGCGGAGATTCCCATCGCCGGGATGGCGGGCGATCAGCAGGCGGCGCTGGCCGGACAGGCCTGTTTCCGCGCGGGCCTGTCCAAAAACACGTATGGCACGGGATGTTTTGCGTTGATGCACACGGGCGGGCGATTGCCGGTGTCGCGCCACCGGCTGTTGGGGACGCGCGCCGCCTCCACCAGCAGCCAGCCGCAATTCGCCATCGAGGGCAGCGTTTTCGTGGCGGGCGCCGCGGTGCAGTGGCTGCGCGACAAGCTGGGGTTGATCGGGAGCGCGGCGGAGTCCGAAGCCCTGGCGGCGTCCACGCCCGATGCCGGGGGCGTGTACCTGGTGCCGGCGTTCGTGGGCTTGGGCGCTCCCCACTGGGACAGCGCGGCGCGCGGCATCCTGTGCGGCCTGACGCGCTCGACGGACCGCGCGGACAATGTGCGCGCGGCGCTGGAGAGCATCGCCTACCAGACGCGCGAGCTGATCGACGCCATGCAGGCCGACTCCGGCGAGCGTCTCGCGGAACTGCGCGTGGATGGCGGCGCGGCGGCCAACAATTTCCTGATGCAGTTCCAGGCCGACATCCTGGATTGCCCCATCGTGCGGCCGGCCGACATCGAGACCACCGCCCTGGGCGCGGCGTACCTGGCGGGCCTGGCCACCGGCGTCTGGCGGAGCGTCGCCGAAGTGGAAGGCTTCTGGCGCGCGGAACGGCGTTTCGAACCGGCCATGGACCACGCCACCCGCGAGCGCCTGTTCTCCGGCTGGCAGGCGGCCGTGGCCCGCTGCCGGAGTTAGCGGCCCGCCGGCGGCGGCGGATTCCTGGTATGTTGCTCAGTAGACCAACATGAACCGCGCACCCCTGGTTGCCTGGATGGCATTCGCCGCCGCGCTCTCCGCGCAGACCGCCGATACGGTGTTGTTGCGCGCCTCCCTGCGGGCTCTCACCGCCGCCAACGATTCGGGCGCGGCCGACGTTTCCATACACGTGGTGCGCGATTCGTCCAATAACATACTTTCGGGGTCCGTGGATTTTTATGTCACTTACCAGTTCCCCACCGATGAGCAGGTGACGGGCCTGGGAATTACGGCGTCCGCGCAGAGCGCGTTGGTCCTGGCGGCTTCCATCAGCGCCGCGGCGCCGGTTCTGGCGAGCGGGGGCAGCGGGCGGATCCACAGCCAGGTCCAGGCGCCGGCGGGCAGCCAGGCGCAGCTCGCGGTCCTGAACGGCCTGCTGGCCAATCCCGCGCTGTATTCCGTGAATCTTCTGACGTCCGACAGCCCGGCGGGGGCCATGGGCGGGGGGTTACAGGCGGGCGCCACCGCCGTGCTGATGGCCGCGGTCAACTCCAGCGCAGGCTCGGGCGTGGCCACCGTGAGCGTATTCTATACCGGGCTGAGTTACGCTATAACTTCCGCCGAAGTCTGGATGCAGTTGAGTTACCAGTTCTCGTCGCAAGCTACCTTCTCCGGCATGCGCATTTACTCGGGACAGGGCGAGGGCGGGCCTATCTCGGTGTCCGCGCTGCTGGCGCCGGGCACGCCATCGGCGGCGGGCGGCGCGGGAGTGCTGGCCGTTCCGCCCACGGAAATCGACATGAACAATGCCGCCATGGTGCAGGCGGCGCAGAATATCCTCACCGGACCCACCGGTTTCTCGGTCAACGTGGACACCGTGGAGAACCCCGCCGCGCCGCTGACCGGGCAGCTTCGCGGCACGGATTCCATGACCTTCCAGATAGCCAACCCGCAGGGGTCCGGCACGGCCTGGGCGGTGCGGCTGCACACGCTGCGCGATTCGTCGGGCAACGTGCAGGACGGCACGGTCATCTTCGACGTGAATTACCGCGCGGCGGCCGGCGCCCAGGTCACCTTACTGGAACTCGACACCAGCATTGTGGCGCCCGCCGCCACCACCGATCCGTCGGGCTCCGGCAACTTCTACCTGCTGACGGGGGTGTTCGACGCGGCCGGGATCGCAACCCTGAACGATGTGGTCAAGGATCCGGAGAATCACACGGTGGGCGTGACCCTGGAGAATCCGGCAAGCTCCTTGAGCGTGCCGCTGGCCGCGCCCAATACGGCCGCGCCGGTGGTGGCCGCGGTGATTCCGATCGTGGAGACGAAGACCCTTTCCGTCTTCGCGCCCGGGGAACTGGTGGAGATCTACGGCACGAACCTGGCGAAGGTCACCGCCGACCTGAGCGGGTGGCCGGGTATTTCGCTGCCTTCGCAGTTGAACGGCGTCTCGGTATCGGCCGGCGGGCAGGCCGGGCGCATTCTCTACGTTTCGCCCACGCAGGTGGATGCGCTGCTGGCATTCGAAACGCCCACGGGCGCGCAGCCCCTCATCCTCAACAACGGCAATGCGCCCAGCGCGCCGGTCTCTTTGAACGTGGCCGCCATCGCCCCGGCGATTTATAACTTCGTGTTCAAGAACTCGGACTTCTCGCTGATCAGTTCCTCCAATCCCGCGAAGGCCGGAGACATCGTGGTGTTCTATACCACCGGCATGGGACAGACCACGCCGCCGCTGGCCACCGGACAGATCGTGCCCGCGGGCGCCACTTACTACAATACGCCGCAGGTTACCGTAACTATGGGCGGAGTCAACGCGACGGTGGCTTATTCGATCGGCGCTCCGCCCTACGTGGCCGGCCTGTACCAGATGGCGGTGACGGCGCCAGCCGGGCTGGGGCAGGGCAGTGTGCCGGTGGTGGCCACCTCGGGCGGACTGGCCTCCAACACGGTGATGATGGCGGTGCAGTAACCGCCGTCACTCTCCGGTCAGCTCGAAGACGTAATCGCCGGAGCCCGCTTGCAACACCAGCGCGCCGCCCTGTTCCCGCGCGCCGGCGATGCCCGCCGTGCCGCTTTGATACTTGCCGTCCTTCCACACCACGCGCCCGGATTCGCGCAGCTCCACGGACGCCAGGCCCAACTCCGGTATGCGGATCTCCGCTTCACTGCCGGTGGGAATGACCGCCTCCAGCCGCAGGCCGCCATCGGTGCGGTTCCAGGAGGAAGCCACCCGCCCGCGGATGGTATCGAGCGAGCCGGAGGCCCATTTCAAATCACGCACTACCCGCGGCGCGATGATGACGCGCGCGAAGCCGGGCTTTTCCGGATCCGGATTGATGCCCGCCAGGGCGTTGTAGAACCAGGCGCCCAGGCTGCCGAACATGGGATGGTTGTGCGAATTCATGGACGGGCCGGTCTTATTCTGCCAGAGCTCCCATAAGGTGGTGGCGCCGTTCTCGACCATGTAACCCCAGCTCGGATAAGTGGTCTGGGTGGCCAGTTCGTAGGCCAGGTCGGAGTTACCGGTGCTGGTCAGAAGCGGGAACAGGTACTTCGTGCCCAGGATGCCGGTGGTCAGGTGGGTATCGTGCGTGTACACCAGGTCGTCGCGCAGCGCGCCGAGGACCTGGCCGCGCCGCGCGCCCGGCGCCATGTCGAGAAACAGCGGCAGGATCTGGGCGGACTGCGAGCCGGTGGCGTACTTACCCGTCTCGGCGTTCCAGAATTTGGCGTTGAAGGCGTCCTTGACCGTGCCGGCCAGCTTGCGGTAGCTCTCCGCGTCGGCGGTCTTGCCGAGGATCCCGGCCATGCGCGAGACCAGGTCCGCGCTCCAGTAGTAACAGAAAGTGGACACCAGGCTGCCGGGGGTGCGGTCGATGGGGACCCAGTCGCCGTAGTAACTATACTCGAGAATGCCGCCGCGGCTGCGCCCGCGCAGGTAATCGGTCCAGGCTTTCACGCCGTCGTAGTGCTGCTCGAGAATGCGGCGGTCGCCGTAATACTCGTACATGTACCAGGTGAGCAGGGGATAGGCCAGGCCCCAGGCGGGGTCCGCCGGGCGGCTGCCGTAGCGGTGCGGCACGGTGTCGGTGACCGTTCCATCGGCGGCCTGGACATCGTGAATATCGCGCAGGAAATTGGTGTAGAACGCGGGCATATCGAAGTTCAACATGGCGGTTTCGGCGTACAGGTGCGCGTCCGCCATCCAACCCATGCGCTCGTCGCGCTGATCGCAATCGGTGGGAACGCTGTACAGGTTGTCCTGAATGCCCCACACGATATTGCTCTGGATCTGGTTCAGAATCTGTTTGGAGCTGGCGAAGCCGCCAGTGGAGCGCACGCCGGTATGGGCCACCCGGGCGCGCAGGGTATCGAACTTAGGCGAGCCGGGATAGCCGGTCAGCTCCACATAGCGGAAACCATGATAAGTGAAGCGCGGCTGATAGACCTCTTCGCCTCCGCCGCCGCGCAGAAAATAGATGTCGGTGGCTTTGGCGCCGCGCAGGTTTTCGACGTTGAGCGCGCCATCGGGGTAGAGCAACTCCGCGTGCCGGAGGACGACACGCGCGCCGCGCGGACCGCGCACGCGCAACTCCACCACGCCGGCGATGTTCTGGCCAAAATCGTAAACATAAACGCCGGGGCGCGGAGCGGTCATCTTCACCGGCGCCAGGGTATCGGTGACGCGGATGGGCGGCATCATCTGCGCGGAGAGCACGCCCTTGGGGCCTTCGATGGCGCGGGCGGGCCGCCACGGCGCGTCGTCGAAGCCGGGCCGGTCCCAGCCCGGCGTTTCCAGGCGCGCATCGTAGACCTCGCCGTTGTAGACGCTGTCGGAGCGGATCGGGCCGGGCATGCTTTTCCAGGATGTATCCGTGGCCACATCCACACTTTGGCCGCCCTCCATCTCGACGTGGATCCGCAAGCGCAGCGCGCGCGACTTGAACCAGCCCTCGCCCAACATGACTCCCACCGCGTTGGGGCCGGGACGGAGGCGGCCGGTGATGTCGTAGACCGCGTACAGCACGCGCTTATCGTAAGTGGTCCAGGCCGGGTCCAGCAGGTGATCGCCCACCTTGCGGCCGTTGATGCGCAGTTCGTAGTAACCCAGACCCGCGACATAGGCGCGGGCGCGCAGGAGACGGCCCGGCAGGGTGAACTCCTTGCGGAACTGGTTGGCGCCGCCGATCCATTGGGCGTGCCAGTCGGCGCTTTCCAGCAGGCCCGTATCGAAGCGCGCCGCCGCGCTGTAGGGGCTGGCGGCATCGCCGCTGTCCCAGTAGCGCACTTTCCAATAGTAAGTCCGGCCCGTGGCCAGCGCTTTGCCGGCGTAGGCTACGTTGACACTCTCGCCGGAGGCGACCTTGCCGCTATCCCACTGGCCGCCGTCGGGGGCGTCCGGTTGCAGGGAAACCAGCACCTGGTAGGCGGTCTGCTTCTGGCCCCGCGCGGAATGCGCCAACACCCAGGAGAAGCGCGGTTGCGGGACGTCGATGCCTACCGGATCGGTGAGATATTCGCAGCGCAAGCCGGCCGGCGCGCCCGCCTGCGCCAGCAACACGGAAACAAACACCGCGCCGGAAATCGCGCACTTGGCGATCATAGGATGCCTCCTTGAAAAGAGTAGTGTATCCGAAAGACCGGTGGGACGGGTCCGGCGCCCTCGGCGCCGTGGCGCTCATTGGGGACCGCGGGCGGTTCCCAGGTACAGGAAGTGATCCGAGCACCCGAGGCCCTCCGCCGTGGGGCCGGTAAGCTCGACCAGGTCGAGCCACGCGCCGGCTTCCCCGGGGGGCAGATCGTTCAGCGCCGCCTGCCAGGCCGCGCTAATTCCACCCCCACCAGGGCGACCTCGTCGAAGCGATCCGCGAACAGTTCACGGAACTCGGCATAGGTGGACAGGTGCGCGAAGCCGATGGGCGGGGCGTGATCGGGGTCCAGGTTGCCGTCGCGCAGGTATTGTTCGTGAAATGCCTTCCGCTCGCCAACCGTGTGTGGGAACAGCCGCAGGAAATCGCGCAGGTACGACAGGCGGTTGATCCCCGCGGCGAACAGCATGCCGCCGGGTTTCAGGACGCGGGCCGCTTCGGCCACCGCCTGGCGGCGCGCCTCGATGGTGCGCAGGTTGTACAGGGGTCCCAGCATGAGGACGGCGTCGAAGGCGCCCGTAGCGAGACTGGTAAGGGCGGTGGCCGATTCGCGCGCGACGGCGGCTGGCGGCTATGGAGGCGCCCAGTCCGGCGGCACGCAGGCGATCCGCGGCCGATTGCATATTTATGCCCGAATGACTTCGGCGCCCAGATAGGGACGCAGGACTTCCGGCACGACCACGCTGCCGTCCTTCTGCTGGTAGTTCTCGAGGATGGCCACCCAGGTGCGGCCGACGGCCAGTCCGCTGCCGTTCAGGGTGTGGACGAATTCGGTCTTGCCTCTGGCGGCTTTGAAGCGGATGGCGGCGCGGCGCGCCTGGAAGGCCTCGAAGTTGGAGCAGGAGGAGATTTCCTTGTAGGCGTTCTGGCCCGGCAGCCACACCTCGATATCGTAGGTTTTGGCCGCGGAAAAGCCGGTGTCGGCGGTACACAGTACCACGGTGCGGTAGGGCAGGCCCAGGCGGCGCAGGATATCTTCGGCGTCGGCGGTGAGTTTCTCCAACTCGTCGTAGCTGTGGTCCGGGTGGGCGAACTTCACCATCTCGACTTTCTGGAACTGGTGCTGGCGGATGATGCCGCGCACGTCGCGGCCGTAGGAGCCGGCCTCGCTGCGGAAGCACGGGGTGTAGGCGCAGAGCTTGACGGGCAGACGCTCGGCATCCAGGGTCTCGTTGCGGTACAGGTTGGTGACGGGCACCTCGGCGGTGGGAATCAGCCAGAGATCGGTGTTTTCGCACTTGAACAGGTCCTGCGCGAATTTGGGCAACTGGCCGGTGCCGAAGAGGCTGTCGGAGTTGACCATGAAGGGCGGCAGGACCTCGGTATAGCCGTGCTCGCGGGTGTGCACGTCGAGCATGAAATTGATGAGCGCGCGCTCGAGTCTGGCGCCCAGGCCCCAATAGACCGCGAAACGGGCGCCGGTGATTTTGGCGGCGCGTTCCAGGTCGAGGATGCCGAGTTCCGGGCCCAGATCCCAATGGGCCTTGGGCGCGAAATCGAAGGCGCGCGGTTGGCCCACGCGGCGGATCTCCACGTTGTCCTGCTCGCCGCTGCCCACGGGGACGGACTCGTGGGTTAGGTTGGGAATCCGGGTGAGCAGCTCGCGGAAGGCCTCGCTGGCGGCCTTCTCCTGTTCCTCGAGCTCGCCGATGCGGCCGGCGATGGCGCGCATGCTTTGCTGCCGTTCGGTGGTATCCACGCCCTCCCGGCGCAACCGGGCGATCCCGGCGCTTTCGGCGTTGCGGCGGGCTTTCAACTGCTCGGATTCGGCGATGGCGGCGCGGCGCCGCTGGTCGAGCTCGCGGTAGGTGTCCAGATTGGGCACGTTGCCGCGGGTTTGCAGGCGCTCGGCAATGCGGTCGAAGTTGGCGCGGAACCAGGCTAGATCGTACATCTATTCATGCTAACAAGGGGAGGCGTGCACACGCCGGGCCGGCAGCCCGCGCGAAGGCCCCGCGGCGGCGGGCTATTCGTCTTCTTCTTCAACTGTTACAGGTTCGAGGTCCTCGGCTTCGAAGATCTGGCGGCAGTCCAGGCATTCGACGTATTCCACGCCGTCACGCCGGGCGATGATCTCGGTACGGGTGTGCTGACAAGGGTGCTGCATATAGCAAGACTTAGGATTTATTCTAATGAAGCAAATGGCCTTGTCAAGGGGCTTTTGGTTATTTTTTTTGGAATCGTAACGTGAGCGGGGTTCCCGGGGGCATTTTGGGCGCTCTAAGCTACAATCTAGGGGATGCCGTTCCCAATACAACGCATGCGCAGGCTGCGCCGGAGCGAGCCGCTGCGGGATCTGGTGCGGGAGACCCGCCTGGATGCGTCGGAGTTCATCCTGCCGCTCTTTGTCTGCCCCGGGGAGGGCGTACGGCGGGAAATCGGCGCCATGCCGGGTAATTTCCAGATGTCGGTGGACGAACTGGTGCGCGAGTGCCGGGAGGTGCGGGCGCTGGGCATCGGCGGGGTGATCCTGTTCGGCCTGCCGGAGAGCAAGGACGAGTCGGCTTCCGGCGCCTATGCCGCCGACGGCATCGTGCAGCGGGCCATACGGGCGCTGCGCGGCCAGTTGCCGGACCTGCTGATCATCACCGACGTGTGCAACTGCGAGTACACCAGTCACGGGCATTGCGGCAAGATCGTGAACGGCGAGGTGGATAACGACCAGACCCTGGAATGGCTGGCGGCGGCGGCGGTGTCGCACGCGCAGGCCGGCGCGGATATCGTCGCGCCGTCCGACATGATGGACGGCCGGGTGGCGGCCATCCGGCGGGCGCTGGACGGGGCGGGCTTCGCGCACCTTCCGATTCTCTCCTATGCGGCCAAGTTCGCCTCGGTGTTCTACGGTCCCTTCCGCGAAGCCGCCGAATCCGCGCCGCAGTTCGGCGACCGGCGCAGCTACCAGATGGATCCGGCCAACGGGCGGGAAGCCATGCGGGAAATCGAGCTGGACCTCGAGGAGGGCGCCGATATGATCATGGTCAAACCGGCCATGCCGTACCTGGACCTGATCCACGAGGCGCGCCGCCGTTTCGATGTGCCGGTGGCGGCTTACCAGGTGAGCGGCGAGTTCTCCATGATCGAAGCGGCCGCGCGCAACGGCTGGATCGATCACGACCGCGCCATGCTGGAGAGCCTGACCTGCATCCGGCGCGCGGGAGCGCAGATCATCCTGACGTACTTCGCCAAGCCGGCGGCCAGGCTGCTGCGCGCGCGGAGCGGTGTTTAGGGGCATCCGGGTCCGGCCCCGGGTCCTGGCTATGATACGCTAATGCAGCACCACCTTGTAGAGGAGCACACCTATGATCGTCGGCGTTCCCAGGGAAGTGAAAGATCATGAAACGCGGGTGGGCCTGGTGCCCAGCGGCGTGACGGCGCTGCGCGAGGCGGGACACCGGGTGCTGGTGGAGTCCGCCGCCGGCGAGGGCAGCGCAATCGCCAACCAGGAGTACCAGGAGGCGGGCGCGGAGATCCTGCCCACGGCCGCGGCGGTCTGGACCCGGGCGGAGTTGGTGGTGAAGGTGAAGGAGCCGCAGCCCCAGGAATACGGCTACCTGCGCCCCGGGCTGATCCTGTTCACCTATCTGCACCTGGCGCCGCTGCCGGAGTTGACCAACCGGATGCTGGAGTCCAAGGTGAACGGGGTGGCCTATGAAACCATTCACGACACTGACGGGACGCTGCCGCTGCTGACGCCCATGAGCGAAGTGGCCGGGCGCATGGCGGTGCAGGTGGGGGCGCAATACCTGGAGGCGCCCAACGGAGGGCGCGGCGTGCTGCTGGCGGGGGTGCCCGGAGTGGCGCCGGCCAACTGCGTCATCATCGGCGGCGGGGTGGTGGGCGCCAACGCGGCCAAGATCGCGCTGGGCATGGGCGCGCACGTCATCATCATCGACCGCAACCTGAACCGGCTGCGCGAGCTGGACGATATCTTCGGCGCGCGCGTGGTGACCCTGGCCTCCAACGCGTGGACCATTACCGAAACGCTGAGGACGGCCGACCTGGTGGTGGGCGCGGTGCTGATCCCGGGCGCCTCGGCGCCCAAAGTGGTGCGCCGCGAAATGATCGCGGGCATGAAGCGGGGCGCGGTGGTGGTGGATGTGGCCATCGATCAGGGCGGCTGCTTCGAAACCTCGCACCCCACCACGCATACCCAGCCGGTGTATTTCGTGGACGGCGTGCTGCACTACTGCGTCTCCAACATGCCGGCGGCGGTGCCGCACACCTCCACGTTTGCGCTGACCAACGCCACCTTCCCGTATCTGCTGGAGCTGGCCAACAAGGGCCTGGAGCGCGCCTGCACCGAACATCCGCTGCTGAGCGAGGGCGTGAATACCTATAACGGCCATGTCACGCACGCCGCAGTGGCGCGTTCGCAGGGCCGCCAGTACCGCGCGCTGGCCGGTGTAGTATAGGAGTTGAAGCCATGCCAGCCGGCGCGCCGCAAGTCGAAACTCCTCCGCAGCCTCTCACCGCGTTGACGGAAGAAGAGAAGCTCTTTCAAAGCACCGTGCGCCAGTTCGCGCGCGAACAGATCGGCCCTTACGTCCGCGAGATGGACGAATCCGGGGTGTTCCGCAAGGACATCATCCGCCAGTTCTTCGAGCTGGGGTTGATGGGCATCGAGATTCCCGAGGAATACGGCGGCAGCGGCGGCAGCTTCTTCCAGTGCGTGCTGGCCGTCGAGGAACTGTCCGCGGTGGATCCTTCGGCAGGCGTCATCGCCGACGTGCAGAACACCATCGTCAATAACGCCATTCTGCGCTGGGCCAACGCCGCGCAGAAGAAGAAGTATCTGCCGCGCCTGGCCGCCGACACGGTGGCTTCCTACGCCCTGTCGGAAGCCGGATCCGGCTCGGACGCCTTCGCCCTGGCCACGCGCGCGGTGGATGCGGGCGATCATTTTCTGCTGACGGGCCGCAAGCTGTGGATCACCAACGCGGCCGAAGCCGGGCTGTTCCTGCTCTTCGCCAACGCCAATCCGGATGCGGGCTACCGCGGCATCACGGCGTTCCTGATCGAGCGCCAGTTTCCCGGCTTCCAGGTGGGCAAGAAGGAAGACAAGCTGGGCATCCGGGCGTCCTCCACCTGCGAGCTGATCCTGGACAATTGCCGCGTGCCCAAGGAAAACGTGATCGGCGAGGTGGGGCGGGGTTACAAGATCGCCATCGAGACGCTGAACGAAGGGCGTATTGCCATCGGCTCCCAGATGATCGGGCTGGCCCGCGGGGCGCTCGAGCATGCCGTCGCTTATGCCCGCGAGCGCAAGCAGTTCGGCAAGACCATCGGCGAGTTTCAGGGCGTGCAATTCCAGCTTGCGGTGATGGCCACGGAAGTGGAGGCGGCGCGCCTGCTGGTGTACAACGCCGCGCGCCTGCGCGACGCCGGCCTGCCGTTCCAGACCGAAGCCGCCATGGCCAAATACTTCAGCTCGGAGATCGCCGAGAAGGCGGCTTCCAAGGCCATCGAGGTGCACGGCGGCGTGGGCATCACCAGGGATTACCCGGTGGAGAAGCTGTACCGGGACGCCAAGATCGGCAGGATTTACGAGGGCACCAGCAACATCCAGCTTTTGACCATCGCCAAGAAGCTGCTGGGCTAGGCGCGGAAACCGGCCGGGGGCGTTCCGCGTCCTTGTGGGGAGGGAGAGGAAATGCGTCGAATCGCGCGAATTGCATGGCTGTTGGCCGTGTGCCTGCCCGGCTGGGCGGACGATCCCAACAAGGCGCAGGCCAGCCCCGCGGCCGCGGCGTCCCCGAGCGCGGCCGCGGTGAATCCGGAAGAGATCATCGCCAAATTCGCCGCCAAGGAAAAAGAGTTCGCCACGGCGCGCGAGAACTACACCTACCGCCAGACCGTCAAGGTGGAGGCCCTGGACGACTCGGGCGCTCCGGAAGGCAAGTACGAACTGGTTTCCGACATCGTCTTCTCGCCGGACGGCAAGCGCACCGAGCACGTGGTGTACGCGCCCGTTTCCACGCTCTCGGACTACCTGCTGCTGACTCCCGAGGACGAGCAGGACCTGCGCAACGTGCAGCCGTTCGTCCTGACCAGCGACCAGATTTCCGAATACGACATCCGCTACCTGGGCAAACAGAACGCCGACGAGATTTCCTGCTACGTCTTTTCGGTGAAGCCCAAGAAGCTGGTCTCCGGCAAGCGCTATTTCGAAGGACAGATCTGGGTGGACGACCGCGACTTTCAGATTGTGAAGACGCTGGGCAAGGCGGTGGGCCAGTTGAAGCGGGGCGAGGACCAGCAATTCCCGAAATTCGAAACGCTGCGCGAACAGATTGACGGCAAGTATTGGTTCCCCACCTACACCTACGCCGACGACACCCTGCACTTCAAGGATCATCCGCAAAAAATCCGCATGCTGGTGACCTACAAGGACTACAAGAAATTCGAGGGCAAGGCCACCATTCATTTCGGCGACGTGGTGGAGGAGCCGAAGAAGGACCAGCCCAAGACCGAGCCGAAGAAACCCTAACTCCATGGCGAAAATCACACCCATCAACAACGGACCCTTGCGCATCGAGGGCGAGTTCACCATTCACGATCCGTCGGGCGCGGCGTTCGGCCTGGCGGGGCGCACCGTAATTTCGCTGTGCCGCTGCGGCCAGTCGGCCAACAAGCCGTTCTGCGACGGGAGCCACAACCGCGTGGGCTTCCAGGACACCTGCGTGGCGCGCGAACTGCCGCCGCCCAAACCGAAGTAGCGCTTCGGGTTCGTCCGGCCTGTTATCCTGAGCCGTTGATCGACCACACCAAGCTCCTTTTGCGCATCTTGTGGCAGCCGTCCGCCGCCATGGGCGCCATTCTGGACCGGGGCAGCCTGCTCTACGCCAGCCTGGCGGTGCTGGCAGTCTCGTTCTTCTACGGGTCCGGCATCGCCATGGGCTTCTACCTGCCGCTGCTGGTGCTGGCGGCGGCCTACGTGCCGGGCCTGTTGTTGTTGGGCAAGCTGCTGGCGGGCATGGGGGGCAGCGTGGGCGCCGCATTCAGCCGGGATTACGCGCCGCTGCTGACCTGCACGGCGATGGCCTGGGCCGCCGCCAATCTGGCGCCCGCGTGCCTGGCGGGAAGGCTTCCGCCGCGCCTTTTTCTGGCGCTGGCGGCGGCGGCCTGCCTGTATTTCCTGGTGCTGGTGTTCTTTGCCGTGCGCACCGTGCTGGGCGCGGAGAACGCCCGCGCGGCAGCCATCGCCGGCCTGTCGTGGATTCCCCTGTTGGCGGCCGTGTTCCTCTGGGGACCGCTGCGTCTTCTGCTGGCATGGCTGGCCTCGCCGTTCTTCCTGTTCTTCGCCTGGTATTACCTGGGCGGAGAGCTCGGCAACCTGGGCGCGGGCCTGCGCCGGCGCCAGAGCTTTCACCGCATGTTAAACACCGCGGCCATCAACCTGCCGAAGCCCAGTATCAGCTTGGATTGGTCTACCAGCAGCGGCGCCAGATTTCCGAAGCCGTGGCGCGATTCCAGCAGGCCGTGGCCATCGATCGGCGGGACATCGGCGCGAACTTCGAACTGGGCCGCATCGCGCGCCGGCAGGGGCGCCGCCGGGAAGCGCTGGAGCATTTTCAGGTGGTGTTCGAGCAGGACGACAAATACAGCCAGAGCGAAATCCTGCGCGAGCTGGGCGCGGTGTACCTGGCGGCGCGGCAGTTCGAGGACGCGCGGCATTTCCTGACGGACTACGGCGAGCGCCGGCCCTACGATCCCGAAGGCCTGTGCTACCTGGGGCAGGCGCTCGAAGGGCTGGGCCGCGCGGCGGATGCGCGCGCCGCCTATGAACAGGCCATCGAGGCTGTCCGCGCCGCGCCGCGCTACCGCATGCGGGTGGTGGCCCCGTGGAGCCGCCTGGCCCACCAGCGCCTCGCCAAACTGCCGGCGCCGCTATCATAGAATTCTATGTCCAAACTCCGCGCGGCCGGCCTGCTGGCCCTTACCTGCGCAACGCTGGCGGCCGCGGCGCCGCCTCCCAAACTGGTGCTGGCCATTGTGGTGGACCAGTTCCGCTACGACTACCTGACCCGCTTTCGCGCCGGCTATCACTCCGGCCTGGAGCGCCTGCTGACCCGCGGCGCGGTCTTCACCAACGCCCGTTACGAGCACTATCCCACGGTGACCGCGGTGGGCCACAGCACCTTCCTGACCGGCGCCACGCCTTCCATGAGCGGCATTGTCGGCAACGAGTGGTACGACCGCGAAACGGGCAAGACCGTGGCCAGCATCACGGACGATACGGTGACCATGCTGGGCGCGGCGGGCTCGGGCGCCTCGCCCCGCCGCCTGCTGGTGAGCACCGTCGGCGACGAAATGAAGATGGCCCGCGCCGGCGGCAAAGTGATCGGCATCTCGCTGAAGGACCGCGCCGCCATTCTGCCCGCCGGCCACATGGCCGACGGCGCGTACTGGTTCGATGCGCGCGCCGGCGCTTTTGTCAGCAGCACGTTTTATTTCGCGGACCTGCCCGCCTGGGTCAAAGCCTACAACGCCGGCCGGCCCGCCGACGGTTTCCGCGGCGCGCACTGGCTGAACCACACGCTGCCGAACGACGCTTCCGCCTACGCCGCGCTGGAAGGCAGTCCCTTCGGCAATGAACTGGTGGAGAGCTTCGCGGAGCGCGCCATCGAGCGAGAAAAGCTGGGCCAGCGCCATGCCACGGACCTGCTGACCGTCAGTTTCTCCTCCAACGACTACGTGGGCCACGCCTACGGGCCCGACTCGCCCGAGGTGAAAGAGATGTCGCTGCGCACCGATCGCATTTTCGGCAAGCTTTTCGCCTACCTGGAAGGCAAGGTCGGAATGAGCAATGTGGTGGTGGTCTTCACCGCCGATCACGGCGTGGCGCCGGTCCCCGAAGTGAACGCGGCGCGGCGCATGCCGGGCGGCCGCATGCCCCCGGGAAGCGTGCGCCGGGCGGTGGAAGCGGCGCTCACCGCGAAGTACGGCGAGGGCCGCTGGATCCTGGGCGGTCCGGACGTGGCGCTGTACTTCAACCGCGACCTGATCCGGCAAAAGAACCTGGAACCGGAGGATGTGGAAGGCGCCGCCGCGGCCGCCGCGCGCGGCGTCCCGCACGTGTTTCGGGTGTACACCGCGGGCCTGCTCGAAAGCGGCGTGGCCCTGGAGGACCAGGTGGGCCGCCGCGTGATGAACGGCTTTTACGCCTCCCGCAGCCCCGACCTGTACGTGCTGCTGGAGCCCTACTGGCTGTATGGCGCGAAAGGCACCACCCACGGCGCCACCTTCAGCTACGACGCGCACGTGCCGGTGATCTTCATGGGACCCGGCTTCAAGCCCGGCCGGTACAACGCGCCCGTCGCCGTCAACGACATCGCCCCCACGCTGGCCACCTACCTGGATATCGAAACGCCCAGCGGTTCGGTGGGGCGCTGTCTGCACGAGGCACTCAACTGATTCGCGCTATAATTCCAACCATAGGAGAGCACAATTTTGGAACTACGTCCTTTGCATGACCGGGTGGTGATCAAGCGTCTGGAAGAAGGCGAGACCCGGAGCGGCGGCATCATCATCCCGGATACCGCCAAGGAGAAACCGCAGCAGGGCGAAGTCAAAGCGGTGGGCAGCGGCAAGCTGCTGGAAACCGGCGAACGCATGCCGCCCGAAGTGAAGGCGGGCGACCGCATCCTGTTCGGCAAGTACTCCGGAGCCGAAGTGAAGCTGGGCGGCGACGAATACCTGATCCTGAAAGAAGACGAGATTCTGGGCGTCCTCGAATAGCTCCCGGCAGGTTGCGGAAAGAGGCCGGGTTTGCAACGGACGCGGGCCGCGCCGCATCATAGATGGCAGGGGAGATCCCAATTTCACCCGCGCCGGAACATCCCAATCCGAAGTTGTGGCACGATCGCGGCCTGCACGCGGCGTGGCTGGGCCACTCCACCGTGCTGCTGCGCGTCGACGGCTTCACCATCCTTACCGACCCGGTGCTGGGCGACCGCGCCGGCCTGAACTTCGGGCCCGTGACGCTCGGTTTGAAACGCCTGGTGGCGCCCGCGCTGCGCGTCCACCAGTTGCCCAGGATCGACCTGGTGCTGCTGTCGCACGCGCACATGGATCACTTCGACCTGGCCACCCTGCGCGCGCTCGAAAACCGCGGCACGGCCGTGGTCACGGCCACCAGGACCGCCGATCTGCTGCGCGCCGGGCGCTACGCCGGAGTCCGGGAATTGGGGTGGGGCGAGCGCACGCGGGTGGGTCCCGCCACGCTGCGCGCCAATTGCACCCGGTCCACCAGTGCCGACTCTGCGTTGCTCTGGAAAT
>VFSW01003837.1_pt1 | contig 22507 bp, 27 predicted proteins | sample 5358111 | NCBI WGS metagenome assembly VFSW01 (sample SAMN11554181, study PRJNA540505) | mine drainage metagenome | isolation source: sediment from site ElyBrook_90M | place: USA: Ely Copper Mine, Vershire, VT | collected 2017 | reverse complement strand
TTGGGAGCGGGCCAGACGCAATGCTCCCTGTGTACGGAGGAGTTCCGCCAGCCGCAGGCAGTTGGCAACGGTATGGGTTGCCGACGACTCCTGCCGGACACGCGGCGGGGGTAACTGTGATAGTTGCTGACGCTACTGCGCCGAGCAAGAGCAAAATAATCAGGGGGAGTTTCTTCATCATGTCGCCTGTCCAAGACCTTTGAGTTGAGTTGAGTTCAATGGGCGCTATAGGGCTAGTGGCGAAGTCGCCCTCGCCACTAACTTGTTACTTCGTTGAGGTAGCCGATGTTGTTGCAGGGGAGACTACCGGGCTAGGGGCCGTTTGGGGAGCGCAACTAAACGCGCCGCCCACTTGCACATAGCATGTATAGTTGTTGCCCGCCGTGTCGCTCATCGTGACCGTAGACGGCACTGCATGCATTGTGCCGCCCGTGATAGAGCCAGTGGTTGTCACAGAGCCGAGCACCTGCAGCGTGCCAGTGCCATCGGCGTTAGTGGTCAGAGTGATCCACGAAGGAAGTGGCTGCCACAGACTACTAACAGGGACAAAGCTACACTGCGGAGTAGGGGTGAAGGTGCAGGTCTGGACATACTGCACAGCCGTTTGCGCCTGCAGCGCCACAGCCATAGAAGCGGTCATCACAGCCACAAGTACGGCCAGTAGAACTTTTCTCATAGTATCCTTTCAATTGCGGGGGGAGTTTGCCTCATCTATCGAAGAGGGGTTATGCTCTGCCGATCTTTCCGGCGTAAGGTTCCGTCATACCGGCAAACGCTGATTTTGCTGGCGGCATGAGGGAAGTGGTTGGTTTGGAAAAGTCATCAGCGTGAAGGTAGCCGACGCAACCGGGGACTTTGCCGTAGAGCGGCTTGCAGGAGTTCTTTACCTGCTCCCACTCTTCAACAGTGATTTGCGCGTATTTCTTGTTTGCGCCGACTGCCGACTTTCCCTTTTCCGTTTTGAGAGAGAAGTAATGTGCTAACACCGAACCAGTCAGAGTGAAGACGGTGTAGTACGCTCCGGCGAACAGAGCTAGGCCGATGCCGAACGCACCACTGATGATTTTCAACATGGCGCTGAAGGCGAAGTACATGCCGATGAACCAGACGCCGTTTGACGCGATTCCGGCGACGATATGGCGCTTCAGCGATCCGCTGTTGCGCGCCCGGCTGACGAAGGTAAACGAAAAGTTCTGTACGATGCAAAGAACTGCCCAGAGAATCCACATTGTGATTGACATTTACGCAGCTACTCCTTGAGGGTTGCCTGCCACTTGTTGTGGCGCTTTGGTTCTGGTGACTGAGCACCGCTTGCCGGTTACGGAGCCTCGCTGCCATCGCTAGCGCGCTAGGCGTAATGCCACTTCCCTAGCCCTTGCTGCCACCATTCAGGGCCGTCGATGAGCGGGTCATAGCTCTTGACAGGTGTTTTCGTGGTGGGCTGGTTGTGGCACGTGCAGAGGTACTTGTTGACCGGGCCTGCCCTACGTGCTACCGGCTTCCCTGCCTTGGCTTTCGCTGCGGCTATCTTCTTGTTGAACTTCTTCCGGTTGTTCTTGCGTTGACTGAATGACGACGGTTTGCGGGTACTGCTATCCGAGTTGTGCTTGCTTTCGTTCAACCAATGCCCTTTCTGGACTGTGAGATGTGTTACGTTGTTGTGTTTTGTGGGTAAGACTTCCGGGCGGCGCACACCAGCGTGGGCATCGCCCGGAGCTTGGATACGTCCCGTAGGACGATCACCCCCTTTCACGAATTGGTCTTGGTGCTGTTGATGAGGTTCTGTTTCATCGGCACGCGCCTCCTTTTCGTGATGTAGGACTGCACATTGTGCAGTGGTGTGGCAGGGTTGAGTCACGGTAACTCAGGTTATTTCTTACCGACCGTTTCTCAATGCCTGCCCCATTTCCAACTGACATAACTAGGATAACACACACATTCGGTGTGTGTCAAGCATTATCCGCAGCTTCCTGCTTTCGTGATGTCGCAGATGTCTACAGCCTCTACGAACACTTCCCCGATGTGCTTAATCGCGGTCGAGAAGCGCACAGGAGTCAGCGGCTGTCCCCCACGGGCACCATCCGGGTAGCAGGTGATGCCGCGCAGATTCGGCAGGTACTTCATGAGCATCGTGCCAAAGTCTTTGACGGTGCTTTCGTTGTTGCCCTCGCTGCCCCATGCAGGAAGGTTCACAGTCGAACTGATGCCGTGATCCACGTACTGCTGCAGCCATGCTTGGAATTCAACACGGCGCTCCGGGGTGATGCTGTAGGCGTCCTCGATGCGGTCTGAGGCGATGCCTGACTCGACTAGCTTCTTAGCGGTAGGGTCGATGACATATTCATGCTGCCACACAGTGCCCTTGAGATACCGTCGCTTGTAAGCCGCGCAGAAGATCGGCTCCGCGCTGGTGGTGGTCTCGGCCACGATGCCGATAGTACCGTTCGGCGCTATCGCCCTAGTCTTGACAGGGGAACTCAACGATAGCTGCCGGGCTTGGTCGCAGGCGTACAGGCCGCTACTTGCGTAGATGTTGAGGTAGTTCTGTAGCTCTGGGTCAGGCCCGTACTTCTTTCCGTGAATCAAGAGCCATTCATGAAGGCCCATGAGTCCTAAGCCGAGACGCCGGTTCTTCATGCGGACTTCACAGATTTTCGGGTAGGGCACGTCGCTGTACACCGTACCGGCCAGCAGGAAGTAAGTGCCGATCTCAACTAGCGCGCGCATGTCTTCCAGCGTTTCGACGCGCGCCATGTTGATGCTGCCGAGGTTGCAAATGTCGCTATCATCGGCGCTCGTCACTTCCGTGCAGTTCGAGATAATGACACCTTCTGCCATGAATGTGTGCTCCGGCACTTTAACATCTGCGCAAAATACATCTTCCCTTCCAGAGTCACGCACAGACAGCACCTTTATACGGAACGGTCTGTATGCTTTATGTGGTTGTGGTTGCAACCGTATAGTCGGAATGATGTGAGCGAAATCTGTTACACTCCCAGCCGCTATCACAAGCTGCCACGAAGGTCTTCCTTCTTTATAACCGGACTCGGAGCCTACACTGATATTAGACTGGATTCCAAGCCATTCTAGGACTCTTTGGCAATCCCGAAGGAATTCAAAATGCGCAGAGCTTAACCGTATACGGTGTTGTACTGGATCGTAACTTCCATCCGCGTCAAACAGTCCGGCTACAAATGCGCGAGCGACGTTTGCTCCGCCTGTGCGGAAGTCTTCAGGGAATGTTTCTTTGTTACGTCCGGCGAAGACAGCATGATTTACTGCAAAATACATGCGGTCGAAGCCGCGCTTGTCGTTCATTGGAGACCACTTTAATGAGCAGTGCTGTTTTATGAAGACTCCGCAAGGTGCTTTTGTATCGTCACATATAGACAATTCCGCATGATCCTCTCGGAATGAGCCGTCTCCGTAGAGAAACCCCATAGCGTAAGCATCTGCGTAAACAGGTAGTGACAAACGACTCATGTTTGTTGCTGGAAGAGATACATGCAGAATGTCCCCTTGTTGAAGGTCGCTCGCAGCTAATCTATCTACGGCTACTAAACGCCGTTTGCGTCCCGCTCCTACATACCGCTCAACCATAAATGGGTGTGAAGGCTCACACTTCAAAAAACGGTTGCCCGTCATTTCTACTGTGACTGTAGGAACGGCGGTTCCTGTTTGTTTGAATACAACGTCATATGCCCATTGTTTTCCCGTCCAAACAGTTATAGGTTGCTCTACTACGTCCCCTACTTTGACGATGCCTTTGTCGGTTACGACGTGCGTGTCCCGCGCGACGGGTGCGTTACGCAGGTCTTCCCCGGCGTTCGCCCCAACATCGACGCCGAATCCCGGTTCCCCGGTCTTGAGCATCCGCGTCACGGCGTCCCAATAGACCTTGTGGGCTAGCGAGTGCTTTGGGTGCGCTACATCGTCGTAGGCAGCGAAGAATTCATCATTCAGACAGACAGAGATGTTCGTTCCGTCCATCGTTGCCGGAAAGTTGAAGTCTTGAGCCTTCAGCTTCTTAATGATGTCCGGCCAATCTTTGAGATGAATCCACTTCAGGATGTCGGGATGCTTCCATGACAGCCCGCCCCAGATGGCCGACCGGCGCGCGCCGCCCTGCATGATACCCCGTCCCTGCTCGTTGAGAATCTTCGCTAGCGCGATAGGCCCGGTAGCCGTGCCGCCTGTGCGCCGGATAAGCGCGACTTCTTCCCGAACATAGCTATAGTTGATGCCCTCGCCTGCCCCGGTCATAAGGGCCATCGCAGATTTGTGCATCAGATCGGCCCATCCCTCGCGGCTATCCTCGGCCCGCAGAAGGACGCAGTTGTTGACTTGGTGCAGCGGACGGCCCGTTGCGTACAGATAACGACCGCCCGGAATGAACTGCCGCATCTCGATTCGGTGCGCAGTTTCGTCTATGAGTGATTGAGGCGCGTTGACAGCCCCTAGTACATGGGTAGCAACACGCCTAGAAATTTCCTTCCACGTTTCTAATCTCCCGTCGCCTAAAACATGGGCGTACTTCTGGTCGCGGATTCGCGCCGCGAACGGGGAGAACTCACTATTCAGTTCTGTCATGATTTGGTCTTTTTAGAGAGGGTGCTACTCGCCGCGAAGTTGTTTCTCAACCGCGACCTTTACTTTGGCGTACAGGTCGCACTCTTCGCGGATTGCTGCGATAGCGGCGTCACGGCCCACTGCGATCTTAGACTTCTGGAAGTAGTAGGTGTTGCCTTCCTTGTTAAGCACGCCGTTGTCAACCGCGAACGTGATAGTGTCTAGCTGACAATCGAAGCCGGTGTCGTACATCAAATTGACACTGGTTTCACGAAATGGCGCAGCGCCCTTGTTCTTAACGGCTTTGATCCGTATGATGTTGCCGATAGGGACATCCGATCCTTTCGCCTTCAGATACTCCCTCTTGCGAACATCGAGACGGATGCTGGAAAAGAACTTTAGCGCACGACCGCCCGTTGTAGTCTCCGGGCTGCCGTACATGACACCGATCTTCTCGCGGATTTGGTTGATGAATACGACGGTGACGCCGGTCTTTGATGTGATGCCCACAAGCTTGCGCATCGCCTGCGACATAAGGCGCGCCTGCAAGCCTACGTTAGCGTCCCCCATGTCCCCTTCAAGTTCTGCCTTCGGGACTAGGGCCGCTACGGAGTCCACAACAACGATGTCCACGGCGCGCGAACGAATGAGGCCGTCTACGACTTCAAGCGCCGGCTCTCCGCAGTCCGGCGGGTTGACGTAGAGTTCTTCGACGTTGCAGCCCAGCTTTACTGCCCACGTCGGATCAAAGGCGTGCTCTGCGTCAACCATCGCGCCGACTCCGCCCGCTTTCTGTACGCAGGCGATCCCGTGCAGGCAAAGTGATGTCTTGCCCGCCGACTCCGGCCCGAATACTTCAACAATTCGCCCCTTTGGAAAGCCGCCAAAGCCGATGACGTAGTAATCGACTGTAGGCATCCCGGTAGGCCAGCTAGGAAGGCTCACGATCTTGCGGTCGCCTAGCCGGACTAGCGAGTTAGTGACAGGTTCGTCTTTCGTGGAAAACTGCCTATCAAACGTCCTGCTCAGGGCGTCCAATGTTTTGAACTTGTCATCTTTTGTGATGGGGGCTTCGATTGGAATTTCAGACATTGCTTTTCACTTTTCTGAGTCCGGTGCCGAGACCGGAGGGGATGATGTTGATGGTGGTGATGCCTGCCTGCTTTAGCTTTTGTTCGCATGAGGGGCAGGCAAAATCATGACCGTACACGTCGGCCCGTACAGCTTTTATCGCGGGCAGCCGCAAGATAAACCGCTCAATGTTGGCGTCATACAGCGCGCCTAGAGCGCCTTCTTCGGCGTGTAAGGCTTGGCAGCCCTCGTTGCTGTAGGTCGCTTTCTTTTGCTGAACCCCTATCCGGGGACAGACGCCATCGGGCGGGCAACATAGGTTCCAGCCACACGCAATCGCTTGCCCCGTGTCGTTATAGAGAACACACACGACCGCTCGCTTTTGGCAGTTGCTTAGATTTGTCGCGCACCTTTCGATGAGAGGCTTCATGCGGTTTTCCGGTAAGCCGGAGAACCAGACGCCGTTGACGGTCATATCTCAGGGTGCTCCTGCACAGTGTGCAACCCTTCAAAGCGTTGCCACATCTTGACCGCGCGCTTTCCGTGTGCGGCGATAAGTTCTTTGCGCCCCAACTTCGTGTCAATGGCGCGGTAGGCCGTGACTAGCCCCAGACGCTGCAGGAAGTAGTTGTTCCAACATGGTTGGCAGTTGTTACTTGGTTGTTCCCCGAACGGGCTAGCTTTATGTCCGCATACCGGCACGGTAGCAGACTTGAGAGGCTTGGGAGACAGACCTAACATCCGGCAGACCATTCGCCGGGACATGTGCCCATCATCGACCTTCGTCTCCGTAGGCTGTGGTATTTCAGCCGGTGTTGAGGGTGCTTCGTTCATAGTGATTGTGATGTCCTTTGCTGTTCCTAGCGGCACTAGACTGCCCTCGGCACTGCCTGCGAATATAGACGCATCGCCGAGTTTGAGCGCAGTCACTGTCTCCCTGCCCTGCGAAGGTCTTTGCCTCGCATGTAGAGATTGATTGGGTAAATGTGACAGGCGTCAAACGCGCGGCCCAGCTTGGTCTTGATTCCAAGCGGTAGTTCGTTGCTGCACAACAATGGGTCGCTCGTTTGCTCGACGTATAAGGCAGAAAACATCGCCCACTCACTAGCAGACAATGCCTTGCGCGCCTTAATTTCTACGTCACAGATGAAGTCACTAAGGCTTGGGCGGACGATGTACGGATTGCCGCCGCCACTACTGGTGTGCGCGTAGTTAAGAGCCTTGTGAGTGCCGTGCGTCATTTTGACTTCGATGTATTTGCGAATTACTGTGTCGAAGATGCGTTGCCAGCGCACGGCGTGATCGGCGGAAGGTTTATTGCGTGACACTGAGGTTGTTGCTCCTTTTCTAAGAGCCTAACTAGCAAGCCGAAGAAATCTAACATACGCATTGTGACCATCGGCTCTGTGTGGTTCCTTGTATGAAAGAGAAGTTTGAGGGTGTTCAGCGCGGCATACTTGTCATAGTGTTTCTTGAACACAGTCGCCACGTTGAGTGCTTCGACGTTCTTACATTCGATGCTGTGTGGAAAAAGGCGCTGGGCAGCGGGTGATAGCTGAAGGTCTACGCCGGAGACTCCCATCGACGTTGATTTGATGTCATCAGGCTCTAGGCCGAACGGCTTGCCCAACTGCAGGTACAAGTCCCGAACGTGTTGTTGGAAGCGCCGCCCCTTTGCTTTCGCGGATTGTGGTTTCACAGTCTGACAACCCGCACCTTTTGAACGGCGTTCGGAAAGTAGTGATCGGTTATCTGCCCCGCCGATTCCCCGGAGACACCCTCTCTCCGAATGGTCTCAACGGTGTCCCGTATCATCTCGTCCGTCAAAGGTGTGGGCGGATGAATTCTAAGTACGCCGTCCGTAACATAGACCAGAAATTCGACGTTGTGGCGGGGGCTAGTAGGCGCAGGTGCTGGTACTGGCGGCGTCGGCTCTTGCGGCGATCCGGGCGCTACGGCCGCGCGCGATCTTCGTGAGGTTGTTTGAAAGTTTCGTCGCATCAGGTTGTTTTCCTGTTCCCCGGCAGGCATAGCAAGGTCTTCCTTCCTTACCAAAGCTTGTCGGAAGTAGTAAGATTTGTTTTCCGTGACAGATTACGCATTCGTGCATCTGCACACGCCCTTCCTAGTGAGTTGCAAGGTAACATGCCTACTCGGGGAAACCGGGAGAGGAATGAATCCCTGCATCCCGTTGTTTCCCCGGTTACCCGGCAGGCACGTGCAATTCATCGAAAGAAGAGAAAGGATAAGAAACTTTCGATGAATGATACATACAGTATAGCAGACATTGGTACAGATGTCAACTAGGTTCTGTGTGTATGTCTTTCTGGGAGCAGCCTAAGCCTCGTCCGCTGTGCCTCAAACGTATGCCGTTACGCCTATACCAAGCAACTGCCCTCGGTTTTTCACCGGATGCGCCGCACGGGCATTGCCGCCGCTCTTGCTGCTTGTACAGAAGGCTGGGCAGCCGCTCGCTACCCACCCGCTCCCAGAATCTTTTGTGTGATCCCTACCAAGAATTGTAAGGATCGTAAGGCACAAGTTCGCTAACACGAACGGACACGATGCAGCCCTTCCTTCGGTTCCCCATACGGTCGTAGGTGACGCCTACAGAGGCACCCGGAATGTCTTCAATGGAAGGGATAATGACCTGTGCCCAGCCGCCGCCCAGATACTTTCTGAACCGGACATAGCACCCGTCGATTTCCCTGTTGGACTCGACGATCTCCAACAACTGTCCTGCGCGGAACTTCTTTGCTTTCTTCGTAGTCTTTACTGGCATGGTTTCCTTTCGAGTTGAGTTGAGAAATTGGTTATGACGGAGAGGGTAAACAGCTAGCGAGCTAGGCTGCTAGCCTAGTTGAACTCTGTTCCGCCTCTACGCAACAGGTAAGCTCTACGCAAGTAAGCTCTACGCAACAGGTAAGCTTCGCTGACAGACTTCAAAATCACCCGACCGCAGTGTTCACGCTCGACAAACGGTCGTACAACGACGCCCTCACGGATGTGCAGGCTCTTGCCGGAAACAGTCTCGTAGCCGTTCGTGTGTTCCATGAGAGCTTCCTGAGAAAATGGCCCGCAATAGAGCAGGGGGACGCACGGCAGTGCTAGCACGTTGTCACACAGCGCGCGCAGCTCTATTGCATCTGCGTAGCGCCCCATCTCGCCCATCTTGACGTTGCCGGTGCTCTTTTCGTGGGTTGCCGTGTAAATACACTCGCGGGTTGCGATGTAAATATCAAAGACGCGGAAGCCTAAGTCTTCACCGTAGTGCAGGTCTTGAATGCCGTGTCCGAACACTTCCCCGATAACAGCAACTGCCGTCACTTCTAACCCGCGTTCTGTGTTATTGACGAGAACACGCGACATGTTATCGTTGAGAGCACGCGCTAGCTTGCTAATCTTGGCGGCGAGGTCGTACTTCTTCGCTGCCCGGATGTAGGTGTTGTTCGCGTTCGCCTCGTTGTCTTCGATGATGTAGCCACGGCTAGCTAGCCCCTTAGACGTGACGGCGAACTCTCCGGTGTCGGCCCAAAACCACGCTTGTAGCTGCGTGCCGCGAATCTTTTCCGTCATCACAACCGGCTCGCCGGGCACGATCTGCTTTGGCATCTTTTTGATATTCTCGATGTCATAGTTCAGCAGGTTGTACTCGCCACGGGGACGGCTGAATTGCCCGGCAAACTGTGCGGGGATGACTGGCTCGTACTTCGTGATTCCTAGCAGTTCCGCAACGTCGTCACCCTCTTGCACAGCGCCAAAGTAGGGAACGCCAAACTCCTGCGCTGTCTCGGCGCGCTTATTCTGCACAGACGCCAAGGGGTAGACGAGTCCCTGTGAGAGAACTCCCTTCAGCTTGATAGCCTTGACGCGGTTCTTCTGCGCTCCGGCGAGTTTGCCGGTTAGCCCCATCTCTTCGAGCAACAGTGCAGGCACAAAGGATTGTTCGGGGATGTATGCAACAAGGTCTCCAACTTTGTACTGGCCTTTTTGCACGATAGATTGGTAGCCGCCGATCTGGACGGCCTCGATACGGTCAGCGCCCTCGATGGGGAAGACGCCTTCCACGCGCACGATGTTGACTGAGTGTGATGCCATCTGTTACGCTGTTGCTCCTTTAGGTTGATCTCTTGCTAATACACGCCCTCTATGAATGGGCGAAGTTGTTGCGAGCGCGTGCGATGGCGCAGTTTGCGAAGAGCCTTGGCTTCTATTTGGCGTATGCGCTCTCTAGTGAGTGAAAATATATCTCCGATTTCTTGCAGCGTGTGCGCCGGGCCATCAATCCCAAAACGCAGTTTTATGATTCTTTCCTCCCGCGTTGAGAGTGTGTGCAATACGCGCTTGATTTCGTCGCTCAATAAGCGGGATGTAAGAAATTGATTGTCCGGCGTCATACGACTACCTCATCAACAGCCACACGAACAGACGCTTTGGCTGCACGCTGTGCAGTAGCGGCGTTGAGGGCGTCCATGCCTCCAAGCTTCTCAACAGGGACGGCGTTGCCGATGGGAACTTTGCTTTGCGGCTTGTCATCCGGTGACCACTCCGTTACCCGGCTTGTTGCGCCGTCGAACTTCAACGTGGTTACTCCGCCGTTGCTGTATCGGCTCAAGCGAACACCTACGAGTAGCTGCGGCTCATAAGCTCCGTCAAGGTCGATAAATCCCATTTGCTGAAAGGTTTCCGGCTTAATGTCCGCGATCTTGTTCCGGTGCAAGACAATCATGGCATCACAGTCTTTGGCGATCTGGCTTGAACCATCTACGTTGTCGCTACTGCAGATTTCCCCTTTCCTTACCCTGTGGGGCTGCAGGATGCGCAGCAAGATGATCTTCAGGCTCTTCGTCAGGGCCGTAAGGTCTTTGCTGATCTTGCTGAGATGGATTGTGCGGTGCGAGGGGTCTTTAAGTGTCGTGTCGCATAGCAACTGGATGTTGTCCAGTATCACGAACTTTATGCCGTACTTACGCACACACCGCTTAATCAAGTCATAAATATCGTCCGGTGACTGATAATGCGGGTAGGCAAAGTAAAGCTGCCCTTTGCGCTCGGCCATGATCTTTCGGGCTAGCGGGATAGCGGCCTTCATTGCGGCCAGCTTTTCGCGCGCTTCGTCGTCAGTCTTCGCCGGGCCGTCATCCGTGCCTGTGAGGTAGCAAACCATTTTCCTCACAAGGCGTTCCTGCGTCATTTCAAGACAGATGACTAAACCATCTTCATTGCTCTGCTCGACCAGTGAATCAATTACGTTCAGGCCGAACGTCGTATTGTGCGTCACAATGTAGTCATCCGTGATGTATAGCTGTGACGGATGGCTAACTTTTATGCACAGTGCCTCTGCGGTTCCCTCTGGCACTATGGATTTGAAGGTTAGCCGTGGCTGATGCTTTCTAGGTTTTATTCTGGCTTGCTTCCTTGGTAGGCTAAACAAGTTTTCCCTATTCGGCATCCGAACGCTGACTAAGTAAGCAGGCTGCCCCGTTCTGCGCTCCCCCTTGTACAAGAACGATTTCTTCTGAGGAAGGCTAACGTATGAGACGCCTCCAAGAGACCGCACCAAATCTCGCACATTTAACGCCAGATGCTCGCTTACACTGGTATACGAGGCTGTGCCGTGCTTGTTGCCTGCTGTCCCATCCGTGTCCATCAAGCCACGTAGTAATTCCCATCGTTGTTCTTTCCCGGCATTTAGATAAATGTCTGGAATGAACTTAGTTGCGCTCGTACAACCCGCCAAACCTAGCTTTCGCAGGGCGTCCGTTAACGAGTTACTGTCACTTACCTTGCTGCCAGCAGCGTTTTGCGTTGATATTCTGTAGTCAATTCCTTTAGGATCACTGCCAGCCAGCCGTAAACACAGGCCCATTCTCTCTAGCTCTTGGTGAACTCTTACCAAGAGGTCGGCGTCTATGTTGGTTAGGCGGGGACTGGTGCTTGTTAAACCTCCGTCGCCTATTAACACCCCTAATAACCACGGGTCAATTGGTAATGAGGCGGTATCTCCAAAGTTTCCAGAAACGAGGGGTATATATAATTTACTGCTCCGTCGTGAGCCGGGGTAGCAATACTCCCCGCGAATAGCGTCAGTTGTGTAGATACGTTCGACATCACGCTCCCACTCGTTTGTGCAGCGCACCTTCCACAGATGTTCTGCCCCAGCAAGCGTAGAGCGACCGTCGCTGAAAGTAACGCGGAACATCTCTCTTTGGCCGTGCGGAAAGATGGCAGTTACATAGGACGGCTCTCCGTCGATGGATGCTAAAGCATCGCCAATATGTAAGTCTCCCATGCGCTTCCAGCCGGTAGGGGTCTTGACGAGCGAATCGACGCTCTGCATCTTGCCTACCTTCTCTGGTGCAAGGATGTCCACAACGTCGCCGTCTTCCATGCCGACTTTGTGGCTTACGCTGGGCCACGGGAAGCTGTACTTTGGCTTGAGGAATTCCTTGCCCTCTAGCTCCGCCTCGAATGAGTCCAGCGCGTCATTGAAGGTCTTGACGCCGTTGACATCAAACCGCTTCGCCCTCGCTTTCAGAGCCTCGAACGCTTCAACGGTGCCCTCGCCGTGGCGAAACCACTCATTGATGTCTTTGCCCTGCACCTCGTTGCCGTCGTCGTCGATGTAGGTAAACGGCGGCAGGACGATGTTAAAGACTTCGATCTTACTGCCCATCTCGATGCGGGCAGCTAACGCGGCTGCCCCGGCCTGACCTACTTTGTCGATGTCGTAGCAGGTGTAGACCTTGGGGCCGATCTCATCCAGCTTTTCAACCCATGCCGCTTTCTTGAGTCCCGCGCCGGGAACGCCCACAACATATTCGATGCCCTGCGCCATGAACGCTAGCGTGTCGGGTTCGCCTTCAGTGAAGATCAGTTCCGGCAACCCCGGCTGAATCACTGACTCGTTGTACAGTGGTGCGTCCCATCCCGAAGGTGATGCGAACGCCTTTTCCTCCGGGGGAAGGGTGCGAAACTTCGCAAACTGGCACTTCCCGTTTTTCGTCAGATACGGAAAGACCAGTGCCGGCGCTTCCTTGTGCAGTTCCTTGAACCATTGGTTTCCTCTGTAGCCTAGTTTTTGGCGTTCGATCAATTCAAAAGGGAAGCCGCGCGCGCTAATGAGATAGTCCATCGCGTCGGCATTGGCGAGCAAAGCCTGATGACAAGCTTCAATATCCGGCAGCTTGTCTACATACCGCTCACCCTTGCTAGCGGCCCAATCCCTCGTTCCTTCGACGCCGGGCACTTTGTCGCCCAGCATTTCCATCAGCATTGTCAGATTGCCGGATTTGTCGCCGCATACCTTACAATCCCAACACCCGTCTTTATTGCCCGCCGTAGCCATGTAAAACTTATCTTCGCTATGGGCAGGATTGAACGGACAAACACGGACAACTATTTGGTCGCCGCTAAAGTGGTAGTCCCAACCCTTCGATTGGGCGTACTGCTCTGCTCTACTAAGCTGCACTTGCGACTCCTTTCCAATTTCGCCGTGTTATGAGATGGCAGATAGTGCTACGATGTACGCCGAACATTTTGGCAAGGCGTCTGTAGCCAGTTCCCAGCTTATTGAGCCTTGGCAGCAGTGTTTTTGCAGTGGTCACATTCATGAAAGATTTGGAACGCTTCCTTGGAAATGGTTAGTACCCTGTAGTCTCGATCTAGCTTAAACTTCGGGTAGTGTTCGGTGACATCATTGAGCAGTCGTAGCTCGACTAGCATGTCTACAGCTTTGTTTGTCTCCGTGAAGGTCTCAAAGTCCTGTGGAGTATCGCCCGGAATGGGCCTGATACAAACAAAGCTGTGCAACAGCCCGTTGTTGCTAAGACTGTCCAGCAGAGCGAATTGGTGCTTGTTGAGGGCAGGCATTGAACCTACCCCCACAACAGCGTCGGTCACGGAATCCTCTCTTGGTCGCTTAGGTGAGTCCAAGACGCTTGCATTCCGTCTTAAACTCAGCGTCAATATACGCTTGGCGCAATGGGGGGTAGACTGCGTAGTCTACCGGGATGTTGAACTCACGCGAAGACTTGATGAAGTTCGCCCACTCCGCATCAGCACGTTTCGTGCCTTCGTAGGCAGCGATCCCCTGCGCCCCGGATAAAAGCACCATCCGCCTATGCTCGGCAGCGTCAAACTCGACGCCTGCGGCTATCTGACGCACGATGCTCTGCGCGCTTGTGATGGCTGACGAAAGAGATTTGATGATGACCTTCCGGTCTTCGATAGGAAGGCTGCGGGTCTCTGCTGGCAAAACAACCGCAAGGCGAGCAAATTGTTGCTCAACTGTGTTCAGTGCTTCTTGGTATAGGTACATGCTTACGCCACTTGTCCTTTCGCTAGCGGGTTAGGGTTGATCTTTTCTGCGATGAGATTGCTGATGAGTTTGTGCGCCTGCCCCTTCGTCAGACCTTCAGGTAGCGGCCTGCCCTTGAGGAAGCGTTTCAGTAGCCGCTCTTGCGGGCCGGTCATCGGCGCATCGTGCCACTTCTCTTGCCGGTTCAACAGCGTCCGTGTCTCGGGCGCTTTCTCGTTGATGAGGTTGTCCGCTACTTGGAAAGCCTCTTCGATGGTTGCGCGCTCGCCACGATACTTTTGGCCCTTGATAGATGCCAAAATTTCCCAGCGATCCAAGGTGTTCTGTTGAACGACGACGCGCTCTTTATCGGGCAGCAACAGCACAAAACTGCCGTCTGCCGCACGGTGCCAGCTAAACTGACTGTTCTGCTCAACTTCTGGCGGGAACTTGACATCCCAGAAATTGACCGACTCGATATGCGCCTTGATTTTGTCGATGTCTTCAAGCGTGCTGAAGTCTACGGACGGATTTGCCTCAGCCGCAGCTTCGAGAGTCTTGGCGCAGCCGATCAGGGACTTGCCCTTTACATCCAGCTTGGGGTTCAGCCCTAGCAGAGTAGGCAGCGTAATCAGGCTGTGGCGACTGGCGTTGTCCACCACGTCGATGATGAGGCAGTCCGACTTGACGGTTTTGTTACCGGCGCGCAGCCATTCCTTGACATTCCCGATGCCGTCTTCGATCCGCGTACCACGCCCCGCCATTTGGGTAAACAGCGTCTGGGACTTTGTAGGCCGGGCAATAACAACACAGTCTACGCGCCAATCGTCATAGCCCTCAATCAGCACCCCGCAGTTGCACAGAACGCTAATCTTGCCTTCTTTGTGGCCTGCCAGCTTGGTTTTCCGCAGAGGATCGTCGCCCCATACAGCCTCTGCCGTAACTTCGTAGTTACGGAACATCTCCGCGAGGTCTTTGGAATGCTGAATATCGACGCAGAAAATAATCGTCTGCCGCCCTCGCGCGTGTTCGAGCCATGCTTTAACGATCTGCTGGTTGCGCTGCGGGGTATTCACCGCAGTTGCTAGCTCGGCTTGGTTGAACTCCCCGGCAACGGTGTGTACCGGGTCAAGGCTGGTAGCGGTGCGCAGCTTGATGCCCTTGATGTCTGTCAGCCAACCGTCTTCGATAGCCTTGCGGATAGGGTAGTTGTAAACGATCTTCTGATAGACCTTGCCAAGAGCCTCGCCGTCGCCTCGGTTCGGTGTTGCAGTGAACCCCAGCAACAGCCGCTGGTTGTCCGGCGCGAACAGCCCTGCGTACTCGTAAATGTTCATGTACGTCGAGGCTGTGCTGTGGTGGGCCTCGTCAGTTATGATGACAGCAATGCGGTTCCAATCGAACCGCTCGATGCGCTTACTGCCCTTGCGCCCTAGTGTTGCGACGGAGGCGATAATCACGTCACAGCCTTCATCGGCGTACTGTTCGGCCATCTCTATCCCGACCTTCAATTCGGGGTTGCAGAGGCGCATCTTGTCTATGGCCTGTTGAATGAGTTCGTCTCGGTGCGCTAGAACGAGCATTTGCATGGGCCGGGCAAAGCCTAACCGCTGCCAAAGCTGACTGAACACAATGGTCTTGCCCGTGCCTGTAGCCATGACCACAAGCATTCGGCGAGTCGGCGTTGTGTCGATCTCCTTCCAGACGCTGTCTAAGCATTCGACTTGGTATTTACGAGCTTCCATTGGTTTCAAGGTGTCACTTTCTTCAAGTAGTCAGGGTGAATCGCCATTGCAAAGGGCTTATTAGGTGCAAAAGGATTATTAGGGCCGCTGATAAGTACAGCGCCGTCGCTCAGAAAACCGCGTACTTCCCCAATGATGCCGTCTAAATCACAGGAAAACCCCACCACTTCGACGGTATCTCTGACGTTGAGTCGGCCCACTAGCGGCCTACCATCGCAGTTAACTTACGGGTCTCGAAGAAGCCCTTCAGGTCAGGTTCCTGCCGTTCGATCAGCCGCACATAGCGGCTGCGGTAGTTGTTGTTCAGCAAGAATCTCTCGCCCTTCGCCTTCTTCAACGACCGCTCCCAGCGCAGAACCTCGAACAAGCTGCCGATGCCGTAGCGTGTGACGTTCGCCGCTTTCAACTGGCGTGCTAGGGCTACTAGCCGGGAGTACACGCCGGGGTTGTTGTGGTGAAACTTCTCAAACTGCCTCTGAATCTTGTCCGGCGTTAGCGCCCTGCTGGACATAGTGAATAGAGGCAATGAACGAAATACTGGTGGTTGCATTGTGGCTGTAGCCATGTGTTACGTCGTTCCCTCCGTTGCTTTCATCTAAGCCGTTGATACTTCGCGCCCCCCGGCTTCCAACCGTTGAGGCAGAACACGCGAACGCCTTCATCAGCGTTTACGTCGTCTTCCAGCTTGCCGCTCTTGGCGACGATTACTAGGGTCTTGTGTAGGTGCAGCGCGTCATGGCACTTGCTACACAGCGTAAGCAGGTTCCAGCTTGCGTCGTCCCCGCCTTGAGCGCGAAATACGATGTGATGACAATGCAGACTCTCACGTGATCTGCAGCATTTACACCGCCACCCGTCCCGCCGAAATACTTCAAAACACAGCCGCTTGTACTCGGCGGGCGGTAGCTGGATGCGAGACCGCTTGGGTCTAGTCATTTAGCTAGCCCACGACTAGGATGTAGTCAATACGGTCACCTTGGACAAACACTGTTGTTTTGTCGCTGTCGGCGATTTTGAGGCGATGAAGTGTATCCACGGTAAACGACTTCACCGTAAAGCCATGAGTCGCTTCATACGTCACATTGAACTTCGCGCCGGACTTGAGCACGACGTGTGCGCGTACTTCTTTGCTATCGTCGCCCATTACGCCGCCGCCCCTTGCGATTGTTCCTCCTGATAGTTAGGATCGGACAGGAAGTCACCGATGATCTTTTCGATCACATAGCTGTCGCTGAACTCGATGGGGTCGCCGTTCGGATCGACGCCAGCGTTGCCGAGAGACATCCGCATCCGTTCAAGGCCGGGGACGATGACGGTATCGTAGGTGTCCAACTTGTAGAACAGGTTGAGCCACTTCCCTTCTTCGCCTTCGGCAATACCCTTCAGGCGGCGGACTTCCGCTTTGATGGCCTCGTAGGAAAGTTCTGGGGCCAGATCAACAAGCCGGACGATGTGCCCGTCCAGCTTTTCGTTGTCGCCGGTCTCGGCGTTAAGGAAGAAGCCCTGCGGGTCAAGGGAGAAGATTTCGCGCAGCTTTGAGATAGCGATGTTTTCGATCTTCTCACGCGCGATGTTGAGTTGCCTGCTACGCTCGACAACGGTGATGAGGTAAAACGCCTTGCGCGGCTTCATCTCCATCGACTCGGTAACGAACTCTTCAAACGAGCTAAAGCCCCAGCCTTGGTAGAAACGCTGAGATTTAGTCTCTGAAAGCAGATCGCCCATTTCGAGCGAGCTAATCTGCAGTGTCTTTTTCAGGATGGCGAGTTCTTGCTTCACTTGCTCTGCCCGCTCATTCTGCTGCGCTACAGCACCCGCCACGGCGCTACCGTAGATGGCCGGGGGATTCGTTGTTGCTAGAGTGCTCATGGATTCCTTTGTGTGTTACTGCACAATGTGCAGGTTGTTAGATGAGTACCAAACAGAAACAGTATACAACACACATAGCGGGTGTGTCAATCGGTTTAGTCGGCTGTTTCCGCTTCTTCTGCTGTTGCTAGGTTGTACAGGACGTTCACCGCGCTGTCCTTTCCGCTCGCTAGGGACTGCTCAAACTGCTCAACACTCACTGCCGGGTCGAAGGCAAAGTTATTGAGTATGCAGATCATCAGCGACTTCAGGGCCAGCAGATTGTTCAGATTTCCGAGGGCATCGGCAAAGGTACACAGTGCGTCGGCCTTTTGCTCATAGCCCTCTGGACAATCTCCGCTCGGCGCGTTGCGTATGATGTTGTTGATCTTGGCTTTCAGTTCTTTCAAGTTTGTTGCAGGCATAACCCCGCCGGGCACAGACGAAAATGTTGTAACTACCCAACACAAACAGTGTACCATACACGTGCTATATGTGTCAAGTAGTTGGTACAAACGAAAAAAGTGGCGGGACAGCCTTGCGACCGTCCCGCGCACACACTAATTACGATGAGGAGAAGGAGAGAACACACTAACTATCGGAGACATCAATGCTCAAACTACGTCGGTAGGGCTGCGGTAAAGCAGCCCATCCTTTGCAGCCCCCTAAGTTACTAGGCGGCTAGGGCGAAACGCTGAACGCGAGCCTTGCGGCTGTAAGTCCCACGGAAGCCCTTGCTAACACGGGTAGTGTTGGCGTTTGTGTTGTGCGTGTCATTTACGTTGCCACGCCGAACGGGTCACTCCATACCGTCAGCAATCATCCGTCGAAGCCATACTCTGCCCCATCGAAGCCGCACATCGAATGAATCCTGAGCATTAGTTTCCTAGCGAGGCTAGACATTCGGGCGATGCGCAGCTTTGGTGGAGCAGGCGGGAGTCGAACCCGCGTCCGCATGATCCTACCGATACTTCAACGTAACCAATCTTAGGCCGGAAGGGGCGGGAGTCGAACCCGCATATGGCGTCTCCGCCGCTTTCCCAATTAAGCTACCCTTCCGACAAACCGGGGGCCGTTCCGCCCGATTGGGCGGATTGACAGGTTCACGGTTCCACGCCTCCCCCTCCATGCAAGTAGCACCCTAGCATGGATAGGCTCTACGGCTCCCCGCTACTACTGACCGGACGTTTATCAAGTGGCGGCTTAGACCACTACCTTATCGTCTCTTAGCACTGTAAACGGCCCTTATTAACTCTGGTGCCAGAGGTGAGGTCGTCCCACATTACCGCCCCTGTGCGCCGCTACGCACTAACGGGGCAGAGTCTTCATTAAACGACTCTGGCGTAAATTTGGCGCGTCTTGGGTTCACCGAATGCGCGCCCCACGGATTGTTATCGGCTTAAAGCACGATCACCCTATCACCACTCACAGCGCGCTCTCACCTAGCACTTTGTGCCCGGACTAGCTATTGCTGAGGCAGTGAATCTTGTGCAACCCTACAAATACAGTGTACCATAAAGCGTGTGCCTTGTCAACTATTCCGTGTGTTTCAGGAGGGCGGGCAGCCCGGTGTTCTGAACTGCCCGCTAGCGGCATGGCGAGTGCGCTTTACAGGAGAAAACTTGCTAGAACGGCTCTACAGCGCCGCGCGCAGGGAAGACGCGCAAACCGTTGCGCCGCCACATCTCTATGACTTTTGGCCGGTCGTCGATGACGAACGCGATTTGCGTTTTCGAGATGATACGAAGCATGGCGTTAAGTATTTCCTGCTTAATGATCTCATCGGGCCTATTGTCTCCGCTGTTGCGCATGAAGATGTGATCGAACGGGATTTCGTTCTCGGCAAGCCATTTGATCGTAGCGTCTCCGCAGCTTGTGTGCCTACCAGACACAATGACAACATTGTATTCCGGGGCAAGGTTGCGCACCCACTGCGCCACGCCGATGCTTGGCTTGTCCAGATGCACTAGCGATTCGTCGTAGGGGTCGCGTATTCCTGTGCAGTCGGCGAGCGTGCCGTCCATGTCCACCAGCACAACTTGCTTGGCTTCAAAGTCAGCGCGCCCGCTAGTCAGGAAGTGGCGCTCGATCACCGCGCGGCCTACGTGCTCTTTTCCATCGCGCAGCATATCGCGGGCAACACATTCCTGAAACGGCGTGGTCATGCGGTGAGTGAAGTGGTTTGCTTCACTTTCTAGTGCAAGGTCGAACCATTTGAGTTGTCTGGAATCGGTTAGATTCGTGTCGTCAATGACGACATCATAGCCTTTCGCTAGTGCGCTAGAGGCTGCGTGATGTTCGATCTCTTTCACCAACCCTTCACGCCACGGTTTGAATTCCCAAGAGTCAGTCTCGCCAAGCATTTTGCGCAACTCGTCGCGGTTCAGGCGCACGATCTTGCGGCCATTAGCTAGGACAAGGCGCACATGCTTTTTTGCCCACGTACTCTTACCTGATCCTGCTTCTCCAACTACTACAGTAAGTGTCGCCATTTCCCTGCCTTTGGTTTGATCGGTTAATGAGAAAGTGTAAGGGCTAGCCCGCCGCTAGCCCACTAGGGATTACTGACCTAGCTTTTTTATTCGCGTCGAATAGATGACGATAGCGGTTCCAACACGGTGCCCGTCGAGTCAACACGTCTGACGGCGACGGACTTGACTTCGCCGACCAAGGGGGTGAGCACCCGTTTAACTTGTTCGGCTACGTTGCTATCAATTGCTCCGATAGGAACTACCATTTCCACGTAAACGACGACGTTTTGACTCACATTCCACTTCCTGATTGGGTTAGTACATCTGGTTGAGGTTGGAGAGTGGCGCAGAGCTAGCCAACTGCGCCTATCGAGCTAGGGGACGCCTAACAGCGCATCCTCCACCAGCTAGCTTTTGTGGGTCGTTGCGCGCGCTAGATCACCACCTCTGGCTGCGCCTCGCCGGTGCCCTGCTCACTGGTAAATTCAGTGTTGAGCACGGCTTCTTCCCCGGTAAGTTCCGATTCGTCAGCCCCCTGTTGGCGGCTAGCGACATACCGCATGTAAAGATTGCCGAACGCCGCGCGATCTTCTTCCTTGATCGGCGCGAAGTCTTTGAAATTGATGACGTAGTACAGACCGCTTGCATCTTCCACCTTCACCGTGTTGACCTTGAAACTGAAGTCAAACAGGTTAGGCATGACGCCGTTCTGCGCCAACATGAGAGCGGCTACCCGCGCCAAATTCGACATGGCGACTTTCAGGCCGGTGGCCTTCTTCTTCTCGCTAATCGACTTGCCGCGAACTTGGAAGCGATACGGCAGCATCGTTACGCGATCCACTACCGGCAGCGAGTAATACGCTCTGCAGAGCGGCAGGTCTTCGCGGTTGTGGGTTTTATTCCACTTCGTCCAGTCGCTGCGTGGGCATTTCTCGCAAGACATCGCTTGCGGCACTTTCGCACGCTGGCCGGGAATGTTGCTGTCGATGGAGTAGCACAGCGCCTCGGCTCCGAACGGAGCGCCCTTCTCGTAGAAGGTGCGGCGCAAGTTCGGTTTGTCGAGTAGCACAAGGTGCATTTCGGAGAATTCCTCGCCAGTCTCGGCAACGCGGAACTTGCCCGGTGTCGCCCCCTCTGCGCGGGTCATCTTCTGCACCACTTCAACGGTCGCCGGTCGCAGGCGGAACATACTTCCCTCGAACCCGATGCCGCCCGAAGTAGGAAGCGCAAGAGCGCCCGGTTCTCCGGTCAAATTCGATGCTGGAACAATTGCAGTGCTCATAAGCTAGGTGATTTATTCCTTTCGTTGACTTACACATCTAGTCTAACATGCTGCAGGCCAGATGTCAAGTGTTTTTTGTGTCGTGCTGTTTTGTCTGCATCATAGCAGAGGTAGCCGTCGCTGCGCACGCTTCAGCCTCTTGCCTTTCGGCCTCTGCCAACAGTTTCCTAGCGACCATGACGGCTCGCTCGACGGTCGGCTCCCTGATTGCCCCATTCTCTAGCAGCGTAGCCGCAAGCTGGGCAACGACGTAGGTACGTTGCACAGTGTGCAGTTCTTGCTTGGCTTTCTTCAGGCTCATCAGTTCACCTGCTCTACAGGAATAACGGCAGCCGCGCGCCTAGCTTCCTTGACGGCTAGCTTCTCCGCCGCCTTGCGCTCTTTCTCGGCTAGCTTCCCAGCTTCCTTGGCCGCTTTCTTGCGGGCTTTCAGGGCGCTCTTCTGCGCCTTGATTGCGTCCTCAATTTGGCGCATACTGCGCGTGAGGTTCAAGGCGTCGATGAACGCTTGGACGTCCGTCTCGAAATCCTCCTCGAACAGATGCCAAGGCTGGAAGGCTCCGTCAGTCTTCCCCAGCCGGAGCACCCAGCGTTCCTTGATGTCGTATTCCGGGTGTTCCTCTTCTAGTGCGTTCTCGTATGCCGCAGTTTGCAGGCGATACTCGTTGTAGAGGTAGTTGCTAGACTTCCAGTCAGCGACGGACAGAACGTCGTGAAACTCGGTCGGGCAGCAGTCTGGATCGTCACAGCTAGAAACGTAGCAGAGACCGTCGTCCGTGCCCGCGTACTCGTAGCGCACGGAGTAAATCTTGCCCTCCGTTTGCACCCATTTCACTTTGTGCCGGGTCATCCAATCCAGAGCCGCTAGACAGCAGTTGTAAGCACGCTCGTCATCCGGTACTTTGGTAAGCTGTGTGACAACGCCGCCGTTGTACTGAATAGCGTGGTTGATCGTCTGCTCAAGCGCGTCATGAGCCATCTTGCCCACGTCCGCCGCTTCCGCGACTTTGACCTTGTGGGCTTTATTTGCTTCATTCAACATTTCCTCTAAGTCGGCAAGCAACATCGGCTTTACTTGCGTTTGTTGAATGAAGCTGCCCGCGCCGTCCGGCACAGAGCCCTCATGTGTCTCGATGTGAGCTAGGATGTGCTCGGCAGCCATCTTTACGGCCCCCGGCATGAGCGCAGTGCTTTTGTCGATGATGTGACCCACGGTAGTCCCG
>VFSW01003836.1_pt1 | contig 22507 bp, 16 predicted proteins | sample 5358111 | NCBI WGS metagenome assembly VFSW01 (sample SAMN11554181, study PRJNA540505) | mine drainage metagenome | isolation source: sediment from site ElyBrook_90M | place: USA: Ely Copper Mine, Vershire, VT | collected 2017 | reverse complement strand
CCGGGAGCATGCTGAAAGTTCTCATCATGATGGCGTATTTCAGGAAGGCCGGAAGCGATCCGCAGATCCTCCAGCAGGACCTCACCTACAGCGGAGGGATCAATGATCAAATGGACAGTCTTTCTTTCAGCCTTGGCACCAATCTTGAGGTCGGACACTCTTATTCCGTCCAATACCTCATTGATACCATGATAGAGAATTCAGATAATGGCGCAGAGACGCTGCTTATCAATAATATTGATCGGCCCACCCTTAATCAGGTATATCTTGACCTCGGCGTCCCAAGCCCTGATGCCGTCACGGGAACATATACTCTTTCCGCCAGCCAATACACCGGGTTCCTGCGGATCCTTTATAATGCAACGTATTTAGGCAGAGAATATTCCGAGGATGCGCTCTCCATCATGAGCAAAACAACATATACGGATGGTATTTCCGCAGGCGTGCCTGCCAGCGTGCCCGTTGCCCAAAAGTACGGAGAGCGGGTGGACACCGACGGGAACGACATACAGGCGATTGAGTTGAGTGATTGCGGCATTGTATATCCCCCGGGGCATCCTTACGCCTTATGCATTATGACGAAGGGAAGTGACGTGAACGAGCTGCCGTCGATCCTTAAAGATATTTCAAATATGGTGTATAAAAATGTAACTTCTCAGTAACCGTTCCTTATTTCGACACAACACAAAAAGCCCCCGGGCGAACCCGGAGGCTTTTTGGTTCCGTCTCTGTCACAAGCAGAGAGGAAATGTTGGACTAGGAACCAGATGCGAACGTTGCCGACATGACATTCATCGGAACAACGACAGTCGCAGGCAAAGTGCTGATTAGGTTTGCCGTAGCATCGGCTGAATCCCAATACTGCACGTCACCGGAAGCTTGGACAGTTGCGCCCAAACTGACGGAGTTCTGACCTGTCGCTGCGAGTAACCCTGAAATATCATTCAACTGCAACGTGTAGGTGTAAGACTGATTCGACGAGATGACAGCTGCAGTAGAGGTGGTTGAAGTCGGAGACGGAGCAAGGGTCCACTGCACCCAACAGGTCGTCTGTGTCTGACAGCTCGATGTAGCGCTCGCGCCATCGTTTGCAACCACGTCGTGCTGTGCCGAATCAAGGAGCGTAACAAAGCTCGCAAGACCAACACCAGCGCCATTCCCGTTGTTGTAGGAAGTTGATGCAATCGTTGACGTTGCAATCGCGTTCCCGCTAAAGGTCACTTTAATGATCTTTACAACTCCCGCACCTGCAGCATTCGCTGCGAGTGTTATCGTCCCGAGGTTATCGGCCGAGAGTTTTCCTCTGCCGGTACTCGCCCCCAACTGTGCAGTAGACGGAGTAAGAACAGTACGGAGAACCGTCATTGTGTTACCCGTCGCGCCGCCAGTCACCGTTGAGACAAGGTTCGAGCTCGCACCCCTTGCCGTGACCGTAGAGGTCGCGATCTGGAAGGTAGACGTTGTGTTGTCTACTCCCGAGTTTGCAAGCGAAGTGTAGCTCGGGACATCGCCCTTCAGAGTGAGCGTCATTGCACCAGCTTGAGGAACAATGACCGGGGTTGAGAAGTGGAACTTGTACGCAAATCCGCTACCCGTGCTAGATGCAGTGCCGGCCGTGCCGAGCACCGTAGAGCCGTTATAGAGCGTCAAGTTCTGGAATGCAGAAGATGTTGCCGCCGTGTTCTGGGAAACTGTGAGGTCCGTGATCTTCACGTTCTCAACGTTGGAAGTCTCCGCAACACGGTAGGCAGCCAAGGTATTTCCCGTGGCACCCATGACGAGGTAATTCGCCACCGGGGCAGACGAGTCAAGCGCGACGGAAATCGTGGCGCCGGTCGTCGCGACAGTCACTTTCTGACCGTCTTTCGTACCGCTGCACGAAACCGCGCTATACGAAACAACGCTGGTTCCGGAGCAGCCCGTGAGGGTCGTCGCAGGACTCGTCGTTGTCGCATTAGAGAGTATGTCAGCGTACACATCAACGTACGTCGTCTGACCGGCAGGAACCGTAAATGCTGAGCCGGAGAACGAATACGTGCTCCCGTCTGCCACAACGCCTTGCGTCGTGCCAAACTGCGTACCACCGATCATCACCTTCAAGTTCCCAAGGTCGCTGGAACCACTGCCATTCTTAGCCGCTTCAATGCTCAAGGTGTTGATCTGTATGCCGCTCGCGGATGAAGCCGTGAAGGCATATGAACCAATGTGAGCAGCTGTGGTGTTCGGCGTAATAGTCTGATTACCATACGCCGAGTTTGACGCCACAGTGAGCAAGCTGGACTGCAACGAGAGCGAGCTGCCTCCAGCCGCGCCGGAAGAGTTCGTTGCACTCGAGGTTAAGCCCTGCAAGTTGCTCGTATTGCCACCAAGTTTCGCAGTAATCGTAGCGAATGTCGCGGGGGATGTGAGCGATTGGATATCAGCCTTGAGTGAAAGGACACGAGTAGTATTCGCCGGAACTATGTAGTTGATGGGCGAAGCCGACGTGCCGAAACAGTCAAGATATACGACGGTAGCCGCCGTGAATGTCCCACTCGACAAACCAGCCGCAGTATCAGCGCTCGTCTGCGCATCACACGAATTACTTGATGGAGGCGTATTGACGGTCGTTCCCACCTGACCGCCCGCATCATCAACCAACGAGATGTTCTTCAGGAAGCTGGAAAGCGTCGTGAAGCTGGTCGTCGTTGCAACGCCAGTCAGTTTGATTTCAAAGCCAAGGAACTTGACTTTAACCGCTTCGCCAGCGGCATAGATATCAAACTTCGCAAGCGTGACACCAGATTGACCAACTGCAATATTGCCAGTCGGCGTGCTAGTGTCCTGCGTGACGGTGATTGTCCCCTGTGCGATCCCCACTGTCGCATCAACGCCCGAAGTCAATGTTATTGAAATCGGAACATTGTACTGTGAGTCAACCGCATAGACATCATAGGAATTCAAAACCTCGAACGTAAAGTTCTTGTTCGGAGACCCCATGACATCAGCGTATACCTGCACATTGTTGCTACCGGTGTTCAAGTTCGCCGGTGTGGATGTGAGGTCAAAGTACGCAACGCCATTCGCGGAGACCGTGGACAGCGTCTGACCGACCTGCGCACCATTTATATAGAGCTTCACGTTCCGGATGTCGGCATTGTTTGCCGAACCGATGACCGTGAACTTAAGGCCTTTAAGGTATGTCAAGCTGTTAGCACCGCTGAACTGAAACGCTCCCACGATGTTTCCCTGCGTACCGGCTGTCACCTGCGTCGCGATGGACGAAGTCGTGACCGTCAAGGTTGCAAGCGACGGATTGGAAACCGTCGTCACTGTGAAGATGTTGCCGTTCAACGGGAACATACCGGACGGGGTGAGCGAAGCATTATTCGAATCAACCGCCGTAACGTCTGTTGCCGCATTCATGGAGAAGCTCACCGTATTCCCCGCCGAAAGGCCCGTTGACGGGTCAATCGCAACCGTAAGAGTCACTGTCTGTCCGGCCGGAACCGAAAGGTTCATGCTGGAGAAATCAATGACGCCCTGGTTAAGCGAGGTGTACTGGTAGAGAACCTGGCCGTTCTGGACCAAGTATGCGCCCGCGATGGAGCTGTCCGAAAGGACGCCCGTCTTGTGCACCTTGAGGTCCGTCACCGTCACTGCGCCCGAGTTGGACGCCGTAAGGTTGATGGCCATGACCGGAACGCGCGCCGCTGCCGCCGAAGCGGATGAGATCAGCGACCCAGCTGCCGGGTTTGAAGAGGAAAGGGAAACTGAAAGGCCCGTGGCCGGAGGGGTCACCGTAGTGCCCGTACCCGTACCTGTGCCTGTACCTGTACCTGTCCCCGTGCCCGTAGACGTGCCGACGCTCATAGAAGCGACGTACGCGCGGGACTTAGGACCGAAGTAGCCAGCCGCAGGTGAAATATTGTTCGCCGCCTGGAACTTCGCCAAAGCCGCCTGGGTCAATGACCCAAAGTAGCCCGTCGGAGCCGAGACACCGGTAAGATCACCCTGGCTGATGAGCATCTGCTGGAGCGCGCTGACATCGGCACCCTTTGAACCCACAGTGAGGTTGCGGGTGTAGTTGTATGCCGAGGTTGTTGCACTACCGGAAGAGCTCGTGCCAAGCTGCGACTGCAGCTGTTGGATCTGGGCGAGCAAAGCCGCGATCTGAGCCTGAAGGCTCGCCGTTGACTGTGCGTTCGCCACAGGAAGTGCAGCAATACCGACGCTCCACAAAACTGTGGTGACGGTAAGTGCTGCTGTTATAAGCTTTTTATTCATTTCTGAGTTTATGTTTTCGACAATTTGTTTGGAGATATCGACCGTTTGGCCGTCGACCTTTTTGTTTTTTTGTACTTTCTTTGGGACCGCACTCCCCATCCTTATCCGCGATCACCGTGAGGGTGTGACGGCGGGAAGAACGAAGAATACGGGATCGGTGTCAATTAAAAAAGCCCGCTTTTGGCGAGGCTGTTTCCCAAAACCAGAAAGCCATAGTTGCGCGTCTACAAAAACAAGGCCTTCCAGAAACGTTGGGGTTCAGCCTCACACTGAACCTTTACTGCAATTATAACGCAAGTTTCAAAGAAAAGGTTACCCCATGGGCTCCTGCGCCGGCTGCCGCATCCGGTAGAAGATGGACGGCCCGCCGGAACCTACCCTCTCTACAGACCCCTCTTCAACCAGCGTCTGTAGATCATACCGAATAGTCCGCTCGCTGCAATCCGGCAAAATGTCCTGGATATCTTTTAACCGGCAATTGCCGGATTGCCGGATTTTCTCCAGTATTGCCGATTGCCGGATTGACTGTGGCATTTCACCATCTTCGCTATTGCCGCTTCCATTGCCGGTTCCGGTTCCGTTTCCGCTTTGCCGCATTGCCGGATTTTGCCGGATTTCTATATCTTGCTGCGTTGCCGCATTTTGCCGGATTACTGTGCTTTGCCGCATTGCCGCATTTTGCCGGATTGCCGGATTCTGCTTTGCCGCATTTGCCGGAAAGAGCGGTTCGCTTCCGGCAAAGATATCGGCAAGCGGAACTTCCTCTGCCGTTGCCGTTTTCTCCGGTCCGGCAATTCCGGCAACGAGCGACTGAAGCTGGAAAAGGATCGCTTCCTTGTTGGTGTCATGGATAAGCCCAACATCGCTGCCAAACCTTACCAAATACTCTATTGCCCGGGAAACGGTATTGATCCAACCGTAGTTTTCCACGGTTGCCGCATCCAAAAGGGCGAGCGCTTGCCGCTCCAGGTGCTCCTTGAGTGCCGCATTCGTTATCCTTGATCCAACCCGGAATACGGCATAGCTGATCTCATAGGCCTTTACCAGGGCAAATTGCCGCTTTCCGCTTTGCCGCTCTTCCCCTTTCATACGGCAAACTATACCCCAGAATGCGGCAAAACGCAAGTGATTGCCGGATTCATTTGCCGCATTGCCGCATTTTGCCGGATTGCCGCATTCATATAGTTTGCCTGATTCCTGTTTGCCTTATCGTCAACAAAATATTAAATTTTTTTTAAAAGAAGCTTGCAATCCCTGAAGGTTCGCCTAAAATGGCAATATGTCCGTGGGCGAAAGCCTTTTCTCGGATCAGGGGCAACCCGAAGCCGAAGACGGACATATCTAAACCCCCGCACGAGGGGGTTTTAGATTTCTGCCATGTTAAAGCACTACAACCCCCAGCGTGCGGAGGTGAGGATGATCACAAAGAGTACGGAAATGGCGGTGGCGGCGGTAAGGATCTTTGTCCGGGAAACCCCGTACGCAAGGTGCTCGGGGACAAGATCAACCAGAAGGACTATGGCAAGGAAGGCAATGATGAGCTGGTAAATGAAGTCTAACGGCAGGAAAAGCCCCACAAAGAGCGCCTGGAAGGAAAGAAGGAACGTAAGCCATAAGGCAACGCTGCGTTTGCCGGGATCAAAAGTAACGTCTGCGGAAAACGCCGTAAGCGATGTCCGCACAAGGAGCGCGACGGCCCCTGCCGCAAAAAATGCGGCAAGGAACGCGCCGCCGGTCACCCCGCTCCCGAACGCAAGATAGAAATCGCGCAACAAGAGAAATGAGAGTCCGAGGGCAAGCAGTTCGTACGCCGCCCGGCGCTCTATGACAAGAAGGTCCTTGAGGAGAAGGATGAGATAGAAAACCGCCGCAAAGACCAAAGCAAAAATGCCGGTCTGCGGCTGGATAAGGCAGAGGATGAGAAGAACAAAAAACGGCACAAAAAGCTTCCCCGTCTCAAACCACGGCACGCAATATAAATAGAGGGCAAGAAGCAGGAAAAGCCAGAACGGCAATAAAAACCAGACAAACCCAAAAACGGCGGCTTTAAGAACTAAAGACCAGTGAATCCGCTTTGCAATTAACTTTAACGTTTCCGCCATCTTTGAATTCGCCGCGGATTATCTTATCCGCCAACTTATCAAGGATAACTTTCTGCATAAGCCGTTTCAAGGGACGGGCCCCGAATTCCGCGCTGAACCCCTCTTTTACAAGGTAAGCACGCGCGGCAGGTTCCACTTCCAGCTTGATATTGCGGGCGGCCAGCCGCTCTCCTATGAACGCTATCTGTAAATCCACGATTTTCTCCAGATCCTTTTTATGGAGCGGGCTGAAGATAACTATGTCGTCTATGCGGTTCAGGAACTCCGGCCGGAAGCTGTGCTTCAAGGCCTCCATCACCTTGTCTTTGTAATCCCCCTCCTGCTCCTCCGGCCCTTCGGCGCTGAAACCGATGCGGGACATGGCCTTCAGGTACTGGCTGCCAACGTTGGACGTCATGATGATGATGGAATTCTTGAAATTCACCGTTTTCCCTTTGCTGTCCGTCAAGCGGCCGTTATCCAATACCTGCAAAAGCAGGTTGAACACCTCCGGGTGCGCTTTTTCTATTTCGTCAAAAAGGATCAGACTGTATGGCCGGTGGCGGACCACTTCCGTGAGCTGGCCGCCCTCTTCATGCCCCACGTAGCCCGGCGGCGAACCAATGAGCCGCGACGTTGCGTGCCGTTCCATATATTCGGACATATCAACGCGCACCAGCGCCTTTTCATCATTGAACATGAACTCCGCAAGCGCCTTGGCAAGCTCGGTCTTCCCTACACCCGTGGGGCCAAGGAACATAAACGAACCGATGGGCCGGTTTTCATCGGAAAGGCCCGCACGCGAACGCCGCAGGGCGGAGGCCACCGCGCTTATTGCCTCTTCCTGCCCCACCACGCGTTCATGAAGCACGTCTTCAATCTTCACCAGTTTCTCCGCATCTGATTCCAGCATCCGTTTCAAAGGAATGCCGGTCCAGACGGCGACCACGGCCGCCACATCCTCTTTATCCACGGCCTCTTTAAGGAAGCGGTCATCGCTCGTGCTTGCGGAACCGGTGCCTGTGCCCGCCGCGGCAGCCGCGGCGCCCTTTGCGCCCACCCTTCCTTTTTTAGCCGTCTTTGTCACGCCAAAATTCTTCTTTTCAAAGTTTGCAAAATCCTTCTCCGCCTGCGGCAGTTCGCCGTACATGATCTGCGCCACGCGTTCCAGGTTCCCCTCGCGTTCCGCCACCTCCGCCTCATGCTTCAACGTGTCCACTTTCTGCCGCAGCTGGTGCAACGTCTCAAACTTTATCTTCTCCGTGTGCCATTTGCTGGAAAGCTCGTCGTTCTGCTCCTTCAGGGCCGCGATATGCTTTTCTATCTCCTTCACGCGCTCGCTGCCCTTGCCGCTTTCTTTCATAAGCGCCTGCTTTTCCACCTCAAACCGCGTCATCTCCCGCCGGATCGTTTCAATCTCCTTCGGCAGGCCCTCCGATTCCAGCCGCCGCGGGGGGGCCGCTTCGTCAATAAGGTCCACCGCCTTGTCCGGAAGGAAGCGGTCCGTGATGTAGCGCGCGGAAAGGTTCACCGCTTCTATAATCGCCTCGTCACTGATCCGCATGCCGTGGTGGATTTCATATTTCTCCTTAAGGCCGCGCAGGATGGCAATAGAATCGTCTATGGACGGCTCTTCCACAATGATCGGCTGGAAGCGCCGCTCCAGCGCCGCATCCTTCTCTATATATTTCTGGTATTCGCGGATCGTCGTAGCGCCTATGGCGTGCAGTTCGCCGCGCGCAAGCGCGGGCTTCAGCAAATTCGACGCATCCACCGCGCCTTCCGCGGCGCCGGCGCCCACAATGGTGTGTATCTCGTCTATAAAAAGCACAATCTGTCCCGCGGCATTCTTCACCTCTTTCATAAAGGCCTTCAAACGATCCTCAAATTCTCCGCGGAACTTGGTGCCGGCGATCAAAGAGCCAAGGTCAAGCATCAAAACCTGTTTGCCCTTCAGGGGTTCCGGCACATCGCCCGAGGCGATCCGCTGAGCAAGCCCTTCCACAATGGCGGTCTTCCCCACGCCCGGCTCGCCGATGAGGCACGGATTGTTCTTGGTCCGGCGGGAAAGCACCTGCATCACGCGGCGCAGTTCTTCTTCACGCCCGATAACGGGGTCAAGCTTGCCTTCCTTGGCGCGGTCGCTCAAATTGATGGCGTATTTCTCCAGGACCTGGAACTTGCTCTCCGGCGTCTCGTCCGTCACGCGCACGGAGCCGCGCAACTGGGCAAGCACGCGGAACGCCGCCTCCCGCCGCACGCCGAATTTCTCCAGCACGCTCTTTGCGCTTCCCGCAACGTCCAAAAGCGCGAGAAGGATATGTTCACAGGAAACGAATTCGTCCTTCTGCTGGGCGGCGATCTTTGCCGATTGGTCCAGCACCTTCATCAATTCCTGTGAAAGGTAGAGCGGGCCCACGTTGGAGTTTGCAAGGATGGGCGGGATGCGGGCCAGTTCCTGCTCGATCTGCTCGTCCAGTTTCTCCAGGTTCACGCCGGAGCGCTCCAGGACGGGCACCACAAGCGACTGCTGATCCTCCAAAAGCGCGGCCAAAAGATGAAGCCCCCTGAGCTCGCCATGATTCTTTTTTGCCGCGAGCTCCTGCGCGTTCTGCAGCGCCTCCTGCGCCTTTATGGTGAAACGATGGAAGTTGGGCATGGCTTTATAATAATTATACCGTTATAGGGGTATTTTAGTTTCAAAAACGCTGATTGTCAATCTCCGGGGGAGATTGCCAATCAGCCCAAAGAAATCATTAAAGAATTGTTAAATGATATTTGACTTTTTGCGTGATAGAATTACCATAAAACCATGCCTGCGGGAGGCGCACCCCCTCCCTGATCGGACCACTGGTGGCAGACATAGCAAAAACCGCTCCTAAGGGGGCGATTTTTGTTTCTTATTATAAATGCTGAAAAAATGCTTCTTGCCATTTTTTGTCTGTCGAATAATAACGGTGACCGTCTCATTATTATTTTTCCTATTGGTAAGTGCCCAAAATGTTATATTTGGCCTTCTCACACAGGATACGGTGATGGCATAGCTTTCAACAATATCCCTGGCCCCCGAGAGAATAGCAAATCTTCTTCTTTGTTCACGTTCCTCGCGCCGCCGCCTTCCTTTCCATATTAAATGGCGGAATCCAATGTTGTTAAAAACAACAAAATCTTTAAGCGCGGGACACCAAACACGCCCAATTTTTACATAGAGCAGTTTTGCGTTCCGCCGCGCTTCTTCATAACTGTCATCGAAAGCCGGAGCTTCCATCCAGCCATCATGCCAAATCTCCGATTAAAAAATCTTTAAAAGAACCCTGACATCGGGAGCACAAAAAGAAACTACTGCCCCGCGGGCCGCTGGGCAAGCGTGGCCTGTAACGTGATCTGTTTCCCGGCGCGCTCAATAAGCAAGCTCACCGTATCCCCTACATTGTACTGCCCGATCACGTCGCTCAACGTGTGGCTTGCATCAAGCGTGATGCCGCCTACCTGCAAAATAATATCCTCTGCCTGAATGCCGGCCTTCTCTGCCGGCGAACCCGGCTGGACGGCCGCACCGCTCGCGCTGCCGCGCACGAGCGCCCCATGGTCAACCGGCAGGTTCTGCTGCTGGGCAATGTCCGGCGTGATCGCAAGGTACCGCACGCCAAGGTACGGCGTCTGGATCTCACCGGTCGCTTCCACGGAAGCAATGTCATGCTTGGCGGTATTGATGGGGATGGCAAAGCCGATGTTCTGCGCGTTGGATGCGATCGCCGTATTGATGCCAATCACCTGCCCCGCAAGATTGAGGAGCGGCCCGCCGGAATTGCCGGGGTTGATCGCCGCGTCCGTCTGGATGACGTTGGAGATGGTCTCCTGCGCGCCCGTATCCGGCGCCGATGCCGTCACTGTCCGCGCCAAACCGGACACCACGCCCACGGAAACCGTATTGGAGAACTCGCCAAGCGCGTTGCCAATGGCAATCGCCGTCTGCCCCAGCTCAAGGCTGTCCGAATTGCCGAGCGCGACCGTAGGCAATCCCGTTGCCTGAATCTTCACCACCGCAAGGTCCTGGTTGGGATCGCGCGCAAGGACCGTGGCATTATATTTTTTCCCGTTCTCCGTGATCACGGTATAGGAAGCGCCGGTGTTGGATACCACGTGTTTATTGGTAAGGATCAGCCCGTCCGAAGAAATGATGAAGCCGCTGCCGCCGCCCACCTGCTGGAGCTGGGTCTGACCCGTATCACATGGCTGCGTGAGGCCCGTCCCGCCATTGCCGAAGAACTGCTGGAACTGCGGCGGAAGGTCGCCGAACGGGTTGTACGGGCACTGCTCCACAATGGGCACCTGCTCGGAAATGATGATGGAAACCACCGCGGGCGACGCGGTCTTCACGGCGTTTACTACGGATTGTTCGTATTCCACCACCGGCTGGTAGAGGGATGGCGTGGACGAATTGGCGCTCCCGCCTGCCGGCGATGAACTATTGGACGAAGGGGAGAAAAGGTTCGTGAAAAAATCCGTGACGGCGTTCGCGCGGGCATTCGGGGCGCTCACTGCAACGCCCAAAAGCAGCCCCGCCACAAGGACGGCCGCCACAAGCCCTGCTATCTTTTTCCGGTCATTGTTTGGGTTCATGGTACTATTCTCTTCCTGCTTATATTCTATGGTACGAAAAGGGTTGAAAAAAGTTTCAACACCTCCCCTATTTCCTCTTTTACCGTCGGCCGCCCCAAACTGAACCGGATGCTTTCCTTTGCGCGCGCTTTTGAATAGCCGAGCGCCTCAATGACGTAGGAAGCTTCCATGCCGCGCGACCGGCATGCGGAACCGGACGATGCCGCAACGCCGTTCAGATCAAGTTTGGTGAGCAGGTCCTGCGCGGCATGGCGCGGGAAATATACATTCAAAATGTTCGGCAGCCGTTCTGTATCGCCGCGCGGACCGTTTATTTCCGCATCAGGGAAAATTTTACGGAGACCATCCCAAAGCTCATCGCGCAGTGCGGCAATCCGTGCTGATTCTTTTTCCCGCGCGGCGCGGGCAAGCTCCGCTGCTTTTGCAAAACCCGCGATCGCGGGAACATTCTCCGTTCCCGACCGTAATCCAAACTCCTGCCCCCCACCCGTAATGATCGGCTCCAGATTTTTTATATCCCGCACGAAGAGCGCACCCGCGCCCTTCGGCCCGTAGATCTTGTGCGAAGAGATCGTCATAAGATCAATGCCAAGCGTATCCGCGCCACAATCCAAAAATTGGAACGCCTGCGCGGCATCCGTATGGAAAAGCGGCCAGGCGCTGCGCGCCGCGGCGCGGAAATCTTTCACTGTTTTTGCAATCGCTGCGACGGGCTGGATCGTGCCGATCTCATTGTTGGCATACATGACGGACACGAGCACCGTTTCCGCTGTCAAGCTTTCTTTAATCTTTTTTTCATCCACCATGCCGCGCGCATCCACCGGAACAACGGTTACTGTAACGTCTTCATGCTCAAGCGCCCGCACTGTTGCAAGCACCGACTCGTGCTCAATGACAGAGACGATGACATGCGGTTTTTTGAGCCGCGCGGCGGCGGGTATGTTCTCTTCTTTTCCGCGCAATTGTCCGCGGCGCCATGCCGCGATAGCGCCGCGCAAGGCAAGGTTGTTCGCCTCCGTTGCGGATGCGGTGAATACCACCTGCCGGAACTCCGCGCCAAGCGCACGGGCGACCGCTTCGCGCGAGCGGTCCACCGCCGCTATTGCCTGCTGGCCGGCTCCGTGCAACGAACCGGGATTGCCGAATTTTTCCGTACGGTACGGTTCCATTGCCCGCAGGACTTCCGGATCAACCGGCGTGGATGCTGCGTAATCCAGATAGATCATGGAAATATGCGATGGCCGCTCTTGTTGTCGATCCTTAGAACAGTCCCGCTGCTGCAAGCGGCGGTTTGGCGAACGCCACCCTCACGATCTCGCCCGTCCTTTTGTCCGGCATGAGGAAATAGTTCTGTTTCTTATAGAGGTCGTAAAGCTCTTTGGTAAGCACAACGTCTTTCAGGCAATACGCCTTGAGTTCATCCATTTTTCCGTCACGGTAGAGGCCGATCGCCTCCGAACCGTGATGGTCCTTCTTCACGCCAAGGTTCGTTTCCGCAAGCCGGCTCAGGCTTACGCGCTGTTTTGCCGCAAGCTCTATCTCTTCCAGGAGGTCCACGCGCTCCTTCTCCCACAGCCGAGGCGCGCGGGCACCGAGCTTCTGGAAATAATGGTTGAGCACCGGAACATCATAACGGTTGATGCTGAACCCTACAATCCGATTTGCCCCACGGAAAAGTTCCGCAAGCTTTGCCATCTCCGATTCTTCAAAAATGGAATATTCGTTGGAGCGGTATGAATAGACGCCCACCACGGAGATCTTGAGCGCCTCAAAATTGTCCCATCCCACGTCCGGGTCGGTGAAGAAGTTCTGCGTTTCAATGTCAAATACCAGTGTGTCCATGTTGGGAAATTTTCATTGTTTAATTTGCAATTTTCATTCAATTTTGCAATTTACGAATTTTCAGAAATGCACATTGTTTGGAAATTAAAAATTTGAAAATTGAATGAAAATTGCAAATTGGAAATTAAAAATTTCTAAACGTGCCTGTCCGCAACGTTGGATGCCGCATAGCTTTCCGGCTTCGTCCTCACCTGGAAGTTGTTCGCGCGGATCATCGCCACCACTTCTTCTATCATGGCCTTTGTGGGGCCGTTCCGGCCGATGTCCGCATGGATCTCAAAATCAAATTCAGGAAGCGGCTTTTTTTTGAGCTCGCCCAGCACTTTTTCCGCCACCTCCAACGAGATCAGAACTTCTTTAATGATGCGCTCGCGGAGGCTATGGAACTTTCCCAATTCAAAGCGCCGCCAGAAGTAACGCCCGCCGTTCCCCACCCGGTGCACCACGATCGCGGTCACAAAATCCGCCTTCCCTCCATGTAAAAGTTCCGAATCGGTGCCGATGGTTACCGCATAGCGGCGCGTGACATCCATGGTCATGAAATCAACGATCGCGCGGACCACTTCGTCCACCGTCATCCTGATACCCAGCGAACTGTTCAAGAAATCCGGCATGTACGCGCATCATACCGCCCGGCATGCATTCTGTCAACAAAAAATTGCGTATGCAGCGTGTCAAGCTTCCTTTAATATTCTCTTAATGATCTTTTTTGTGTCCGTGGGGCCCGTCACCGGAATACACTGCACTCCCGTGCGGCGCGCCGCATAATCATTGCCGCCGGGGAAGAGCGCATCGCCAATGAAGACCATCTTGCGGATCGGCACATGGAGATATTTTTCTATCTGCCGGACGCCGTAGGCCTTATCAATCCCCTTCCGCGTCACGTCAATGGAGGTATATCCCGATACATGCACCTCCAGCCGCGGCAGGCGCTTCTGCACCAACCGCCCTATCTTTTTTTTAAGCGGCGTGTTCTTCCGCGTCCACTCTTCTTTCATCTTCACGCCCTTTGCCCCAAGGCGCGCCACCACATCCTGGCCGAGCGCGGAGAACGTCACCTGCGTGCCGCGGTCCTCAATCACCTTTCCGTACACTTTCTTTGGATGGACGTAATGGATCTCCGCAAGCACTTCGCGGAACGCGCGCTTGATGTCCGACCGCTCACGCCGGGGAAGCTCAAAGCTGTATATTTTTTTCCAGCCGCCGCGGTAGCGGTAGAAGCGGTTCGCCGTGGTAGGGAAAAGAAAAAGCCGCGGAAAGAGTTGCCGCGGGCATTTAAGTTCGCGTAAAAATTGCTTTTTGAACTGCTGGTAGCTTCCGCCGCCGATCACAGCGACGCGCTTTTTTTCCAAAAGCGCCGCGAGCGCCCGCGCCATGGCCGGTTCCAGGTTGGACTTTGTCCTGGTGAGCGTCCCGTCCAGGTCGAACACCACAAGCTCCTTCCCTGCGAGCGGCATCATACCATCCATTGTAGCAACACGCGGAATTACAGTACAATAGAAGCGTAATGGCGAAACGGAACGGAAAGAACGGCAATGGGAACGGCAGGAATGGAAAACAGGATGCGCCTGACCACCGCCTCCACCCTGACACCAAAAAGAGCATCTGGGGCGTGAGCTTCCTTTGTATTGCGGTCATCCTTGCGCTCGCAGGTTTTGCAAAAGCCGGCCCCGCGGGCGACACCATCTACAAAGGACTGGATACGCTCTTCGGCTGGGGCTATTTCATCCTCCCCGCCACGCTTGTTTTTGCCGCCATCGTGCTTCTTGTTTCCGGCAGGAAAAAGCTCATGAGCACCACGCTTGTGGGCGCCGCACTCCTCATCTTTTCCTTCCTCGGCCTCATTGAAATAGCCTCGCCCGCGCACGGCGGCTGGCTCGGCCTTGTCCTTGGCTCGCTCCGCATCCCCTTCGGCAACATGGCGGCGGCCATCATAGACGGGTTTATTTTCATCATTTCCATCCTCGTGACCGCGAACGTCCCGCTCCGGGTGAAATGGCCGCAAAAAAATCAGGAGGAAGAATATGAAGAAGAATATGAAGAGGAAGAAGAACTCCCCGTGACGGGAACTGACGGAAAGAAAGGAAAGGCGCACGGCGAAAGCGGAGAAGAAATACCGGAAGAGGACAAGGGAGAAGTGAAGCCGATGGTCGTGGAATCAAAATCGTCGCCGGGCATTGTAAAGAAGGCCAAAGCGCCGGTCTTTATAAACTATGTCCCGCCGCCGCTAACGCTATTGAAATCGGAGATGGGGAAGCCGACGACGGGCGACCTCCTTGCGAACGCGAACGTCATTAAGCGCACGCTGGAGAGCTTTGGCATCAGCGTGGAGATGGGAGAGATCAATGTAGGACCGGCCGTCACGCGGTACACGCTGAAGCCCGCGGAAGGTATGAAGCTCTCGCGCATCACGGCGCTCAACTCGGACCTTGCGCTCTCGCTCGCCGCCCATCCCATCCGCATTGAGGCGCCGATCCCGGGCAAATCGCTCGTGGGCATTGAGGTGCCGAATAAGGCCGCCGCCTTGGTGCGCCTGGGCAGTTTGATGAATTATCCGGAGTTCCAGCAGACGGGGCCGCTGGGCTTTGTCCTTGGCCGCGACGTTTCCGGCGAACCGATCTTCACAAGCATAGAGAAGATGCCGCACATGCTCGTAGCGGGCGCCACCGGCTCCGGCAAATCCATCCTTGTCCATTCGCTCCTTGTCTCTCTTTTATATAAGAACTCGCCGCAGACGCTGAAGCTGGTGCTCATTGACCCCAAGCGCGTGGAACTTTCCATTTACGAAGGCATCCCGCACCTTGTCTCCCCCGTCATCACGGACAACAAGAAAGCGGTCGGCGTTTTCCGCTGGGCGATCTCGGAAATGGAACGGCGCTACGAACTCCTGCAAAAAGCCGGCAGCCGCGATATGAAGAGCTACAACGCAAGCCACAAGGATGAAGCGCTGCCGTTCATTCTGATCGTGATAGATGAGATGGCGGACCTCATGACTTCCTACGGGCGGGACGTTGAGGGCTCCATTGTGCGCCTCGCGCAGATGGCGCGCGCAACGGGAATCCACCTGCTCCTTGCCACCCAGCGGCCGTCGGTGGAAGTGATCACGGGACTCATCAAAGCGAACATCACCGCGCGCGTGGCGCTGCAGGTGGCTTCGCAAATAGATTCGCGCACCATTCTGGACACTGCGGGCGCGGAGAAACTGCTCGGCCATGGCGACCTTCTCTTCCTCTCCGCCGAACTTTCCAAGCCCAAACGTATCCAGGGCGCATTCATCACCGAAGAAGAGATCAAGAGCGTGGCGAACTTCATCCGCGAGCACAATGCGGTTCCGGCGGACGGCGGAGAGGAGGTGAGCTTTGAGAACGGCGGGAACGGCGGCACAGGCGCCCCGGGCGGCATGGCGGCTCCGGGCAACTTTGACGAATACCTGGAAGACGGAGATAGCGATGAACTTTTGGATGAAGCGATTGCCATTGTGGCCGAAGCAAAGAAAGCATCCGCCTCGCTCCTTCAGCGGCGCCTCAAGGTTGGCTATGCCCGCGCGGCGCGGCTCCTGGATCTTATGGAGGCGCAGAACCTCATCGGGCCCGGCGACGGCGCCAAGCCCCGCGACGTGAATATTGAGAAGATAGAGGAGCGGCTTTCCTAGCTGCCGCAGAATCGCTATAATCCGGTCATAGACCCATGGACGAGAAACAGGAAAACGAACTTGATTTTGGCGAATTCCTCGCCGCGCGCATGCGCGACCACGGGATCACCATGAAACGGCTTGCAGAGGCAACGGGCATTGCGCCCAACCACCTTGAGAATCTTGTGCACGGCAACTTTGATGAAATGCCGTCCGTGCCGTACTTCCACGGCTACCTCGTGCGCATCGCAAAGGTGCTGGATTTTGACGGCGAAGCATGGTGGACCAAGCTGCGGGACGGGAATTTTGTGAAAAATTCGGGGCCCGCAGACGCACTCCCGCACAACCGCTTCATCAAGAAAAAAATGCCGAAGTCCTATTGGATCGCAGGCATAGTCATCATCGTGCTTGTCATATACCTTGCGATTTCGTTCCCCCGGATTACGGGCACGCCCACGCTCACCGTAAGCTACCCAAACCAAACGCCGTTCGTTACCGCAGCGGACACGTTCGCCCTGCAGGGAACGGTAAAGAACGCGGACGCGCTCTATCTCTCAAACGGCGCCACGTCATCCAGCGAGGAGATCGCCATCAACCCCGATGGCACATGGCAGGAGAACGTCCTCCTCCAGAGCGGTCTGAACTCGTTTGAGATCACCGCCAAAAAACTCCTTGGCGGCACCGCGAACGTCACGGAGGAGATCGTTTACCAAGCGCCCGCCGCTACTTCTTCCTCCGCCACCTCAACACCCGGCACCACGAGCACCAGCATCACGAGTCCCGCGTCAAGTTCTTTTTAATGGGAATTTAATGACCCCTTTGGTATAATGGTGGCATGACACCAACTAAAAAAGCTGAAGCGGCGGCGGCAAAGGAGGAAAAGAAGGAGGAAAAAGGAGTGAAAGATTTGGACAACCTTCTCTCCTCACTCCAGGAAAAGTTCGGGGAGGTCGCAATCATGAGATTGGGGGAGGTGGGCCATGTTGACGTGGCAGCGACCCCCACCGGTTCGTTTTCGCTGGACCTTGCGCTCGGTGTGGGCGGCCTGCCGCGCGGGCGCATCATTGAGATATACGGCCCCGAATCCAGCGGCAAGACCACGCTTGCACTGAACGTGGTGGCGCAGGCGCAGAAGCAGGGCGGACGCGCGGCGTTCATAGACGCGGAACATGCCATGGACCCTGAATATGCGGCCCGGCTCGGCGTCCGCGTGAATGACCTTCTTATCTCCCAGCCGGACAACGGCGAGGAGGCGCTTAACATATTGGAAAGCTTGGTGCGTTCGGGGATGATCGCCGTAGTGGTGGTGGATTCCGTGGCGGCGCTCACGCCGCGCGCGGAGATAGAGGGGGAGATGGGTGCGCAATTCATCGGCCTCCAAGCGCGCATGATGTCCCAGGCGCTCCGCAAGCTCACCGCGATCGCCGCCAAGGGCCAGACCACCATAATCTTCATCAACCAGATCCGCATGCAGGTGGGCGTGTTCTTTGGCAATCCGGAGACCACGCCGGGCGGCAAGGCGCTCAAGTTCTATGCGTCAGTACGTATTGACGTGCGCCGCACCGCGCAGATCAAAAAAGGAGAGGAGGTAGTAGGGAACCGCGTGAAGGCAAAAGTGGTCAAGAACAAGGTTGCGCCGCCGTTCCGCGTCGCGGAATTTGACATCATGTACGGCGAAGGCATCTCTTACGAGAGCGACGTCCTCACCTCCGCCGTGAACCACGGCGTGGTGAAGAAATCCGGCTCAAGCTTCACGTTTGAAGGAGAAAAATTGGGCGTGGGCTTTGATAACGCGCGCCTGAAACTGAAAGAGGACAAAAAACTCATGGGTGAGGTGAAAAAGAAGATCCTGGAGGAGATCAAGAAAGCGGAGATCAAAACAGAATAGGGTCTAGACGCACGCGCGGCCGCGCGATCAAAGCCGCGCAACAGCGGCGCTGAAACCGTCTTCCGAACCGGAAAGGATGAGATAGTTCCTGTCCCAGCCATATACAAAATACGCAGGAGGCGTGGCATTCACGAACTGCAGGACCCGCACCGTGCTTGTGCCCGTCGTACCATCAACAAAGCCGCCTACGGGCGCGCCTACATTCGTCAGGAAAAAATTCGTAATATTAGAGGACGACTCCAATGCAGTAACGTCGGCGCCTGCGGTGGCCGGACTTTCGCCCGGATTAAGCGCAAGGATAAGACCCGGCCAGAAACCGTTCTGGTCCTGATAGACAAAGAAGGTGGCATCGGGATTGAAATGCGCGAGCGCCTGCGCGGAGAGGATTGGCGCATTCATGGCGGCGAGGAGGTCCCCCGCCGCAACGCCGTGCTTGTCCGGCGTCTGGACCGCCACCTCAATGACGCCTGCATTCTTCCGCGCGGAAGCAAGGAGTGCCGCCAGTTTCTGTGCGAACGTCTGGAGGTCGGCCGCACTCGTCGCCGTCCCTGCTGTGCCCAGGGTAAAGATCAGGGTCTGGTCGGCTGGCTTTTTGAAAAGCGATGCGTGGATGAACGGAGCAGACAAAGAAGACGGGACGGAAGACGATGACGGCGCCGACGATGTTGCCGGCGGCGCGGTTCCGGCCGCCGCATTGGTGCCGGTATCCGCCGCATTCCCGCTCGCCGGAGCGTTCTTTGCGCCATTCATAAAAACCAGGTACGCACTGTATGCCAATATTCCCACCGCAAGCACCGCAATGATGATGAGCGCGATCACAAGCCCCTTCCGGCCCGCGCCGGATGCGGAAGAGACCTCCGCAGGCGCGGGAGCAGTGAACTGCGCATTGGGATTGCCGCCTCCGTTCCCAATGGAAAGTTTGGGCACCGCAATGCTCTGGAACTGCGGCGATCCGCCGCCGGTTTTTTCCATGGATTCCAGGTCGGACCGCATGGTGCGGATCTTGAGTTCGGTAGGCGGGGGCGGCGCCGAAGGAACGTCCGGCAAGTCTATTTTCTCATCCAAAATATCGTCCATTTACCTTATTCTAACACGGAACGGTGGTGATGGACGTCCCAGCCTTGCTATTTGAGCTGCTTGAGGGAAAGGCCAATGCGGCCGTCATCGCCTACGCGGATGATCTTTGCGCGCACAAAGTCGCCCATTTTCACCACGTCTTCCACTTTCTTCACATAGCCGTCCTTGAGTTCTGAAACATGCACCATGCCGTCCTTGCCGCCGCCAAGGTCCACAATGGCTCCCACCTCGATTATTTTTACGATGGTCCCTTCCACGATCTCCCCCACCTTGAACTCGCGCGCAATGCCTTTCACCTCCGCGACTGCCGCCTCCACTTTTTCAAGGTCGGTGCCGGAGATGAACACGCCGCCATCTTCGTCTATATCAATTCCCGCAAGGCCGTATTTTTCAATGAGGCCGTTGATCACCTTGCCGCCGGGGCCGATGACCGCGCCGATCTTTTCCTTTGCGATCTTGAGCTGGCGGATCGTGGGCACAAAAGGCGAAAGTTTCTCGCGCGGCGCGGGTAAAACCTTCTTGATCACATCCAAAATTTCCAAACGCGCTTTCCGCGCCTGCGCCATGGTCTTTTCCAAAATTTCCACCGTAAGGCCGTCCACTTTTATATCCATCTGCATGCCCGTCACGCCGTCCACGGTCCCCGCAACCTTGAAGTCCATGTCCCCATGGTGGTCCTCCGGGCCCTGGATGTCCGTCAGCACTTTGTAATTGTTCACATCTTTCATCATGAGCCCCATTGCAATGCCTGCGGCGGGCTTTTTGAGCGGCACGCCCGCGTCCATCATGGAAAGCGCCGACGCGCACACCGTTGCCATGGAAGAAGAACCGTTGGAAGACATGATCTCAGAGACCACGCGGATGGTGTACGGGAATTCCTCCTTGGTCGGGATAAGCCGCTCCAACGATTTCCGCGCCAGGTTGCCGTGGCCGATCTCGCGCCGTCCCGGACCGCGGAAGGTGCCTACCTCCCCCACCGAGAATGGAGGGAAGTTGTAGTGCAGCATGAAACGGCGCTTACTGGTGGTCTCCATGGTTTCTATCATCTGCTCCGCGCCGGGCGCGGCGAGCGTGGTCACCGCAAGCGCCTGCGTGTTGCCGCGCATGAAGAGCGCCGAGCCGTGGGTGCGGGAGAAAAGCGCCACTTCCCCGTCCAGTTTGCGCAGTTCGTCCAGTTTGCGGCCGTCAGGGCGCCGCTCCTTGGTCAGGGCCTCGCGGTGCACCATGTCATTGATCGCGTCCTCAAAAAGGAAGTCCGCCGATTTTCCGTTGAATTCTTTTTCAGCGGCTGAAAATACTTCTTTCAGGTGCGCGAAGAGCGCCGCCTTCAGTTCGCCGAGCGCGGAGTGCTGCTCCATCTTGCTCGGGCGGAACACCGCCGCCTCAAGTTTATCCGCAAGGAACGCTGCGATCGCGGCCTTCAGTTCCTCATCCGGCTCGGAGAGCGCAAGCGCGGTCTTCTCCTTGCCGATCTCCTTGCGGATCTTCTCCTCAAATTCCACAAGGCGGTTGATCTCTTTCAATGCGAGCGTGAATCCCTGCGCAATGTCTTTTTCCTGCGCATCCAGGCCGCCCAGCTCCAGCATGTTGATGCGGTCGCGCGAACCGGACACGAAGGCGTCAAAAACCGGCGGGTTCGCCGCCACATACGAATTGTCCGGGTTGATCTTGAACTCACCGCCCACCTGCGCCACGCGCACGCCCGCTACGGGACCGTTCCATGGGATGTCGGAAATAAGGAGCGCGGTGGATACGCCCAAAAGGCCCACGAACTCCGGATCGTTCTCTTCGTCTATCTGCAGCACGGTGACCACCACCTGGATCTCGTTCCGGATGCGCTGGTCAAAGAGCGGCCGGATGGTGCGGTCCACCAAACGCCCCGCAAGCACGGCCTCTTCAGAAGCGCGGCCTTCGCGGCGGATGAACCGGCTGCCGATGATTTTTCCCGCCGCGTAGAATTTTTCCTCGTAATCCACTTTGAGCGGCATGTAATCCGTCGCCGCCTCCCTGCGGGACATCACCGCCGTTGCAAGCACCACCGTCTCGCCGTATTTTGCGATCACGGCCGCGTTCGCCTGCTCGGCCAGCTGCGATACTTCTATGGTGAGCGTTTTTCCGGCAACGTCAATGGAGAATGTTTTTTTGTCAAGCATTGGTTAATAAAAAGTTAACGGGACTTCATGATCGCCCGCGGGATGTCTTCAATATTTATGAATTGGTCCGCTGCTTCCTGAATCTTGGACGACGCGCTCCGGCGGAATGCCGCGACTTCCACCAGCCGCCCAGCGCCCCACTTCAAGTAATCAACCAGCGGGATGAAATCGCCGTCGCCCGTGACCAATATGACCACATCCAGGAACGAGGACATCCGGATGGCGTCCACCGCCATGCCTACGTCCCAGTCGGCTTTCTTCATTCCGCCGGCGTAGATCTGCAAGTCCTTCATACGGAGCTCAAAGCCGGCCTTCGTAAGCGCCTCAAAGAACGCCGCCTCGGAAGAGAGTTCGCTCTCGCGCTCTTTTTCCGCGCGGACAGCGGCGGCAGGCCGCGGACCGAAGTGCTGGGGCTCCACGCCCTCGCTCTTCACCACGTACGCCATTGCACGGATCAGCTGGCGATCGCCCACCAGGTGCTTCTTAAGCTCCGTGTAGTTCACGCGCCCATGATAGAGATTCTTTGCCGAGTGGTACAGGTTCTGTACGTCAACAAAAATCCCAACGCGCTGGTTGGAATATTTTGGGTCAGCCTTCATCAGCGTTTGAGCTCAAGTTTCTTCGTCACGGATGCATAGAGGGACGGTTCGTGCTTTTTGAGGTACGAAAGCAGTTTGCGGCGCTTGGAAACCATCTTCAAAAGGCCGCGGCGCGAGTGGTTGTCCTTTGGATTTTTTTTGAGATGCGTGGCAAGTTCGTCTATCTGGCGCGAAAGCATTGCGATCTGCACCTGGGCAGATCCCGTGTCTTTATCGTGCGCTTTATACTCCCCCACGATGCGGGATTTTACTCGTTTCGTAAGCATTAAATGTATATTAAATCAATATCAGCAAAAGAGCAAGAGCGGAGAGTGGAGTGGGTACGAAATTGTTTTGCCGTCATATGA
>VFSW01003834.1_pt1 | contig 22507 bp, 12 predicted proteins | sample 5358111 | NCBI WGS metagenome assembly VFSW01 (sample SAMN11554181, study PRJNA540505) | mine drainage metagenome | isolation source: sediment from site ElyBrook_90M | place: USA: Ely Copper Mine, Vershire, VT | collected 2017 | reverse complement strand
GGCACGGCTTTAGCCGTGCCACCAATGCGCGGAAAAAAGGCTCGGGCTTCAGCCCTTGGCGGAACAAATGTATTTCTGCGGCGGTCCGGCAAGGAGCGCAGGTGCTAAAGCCCTCGTTCATGGGGCATCCACATGCGGCACGGCTGAAGCCGTGCCCTGATACAAGGCGCTTCGGAGTGCGGCGAGGGATTGCAATCTTTATTGCCATTGAACACGCTATTTGGTAGAACCCTAGTGTTCGTTCAAGCGCGCGCCCAGCACCTTCTGTCCATTTGAACCTGCGCGGCAAACGCAGAGAATTGGCAAGGCATTTTAACCCGGGAGACTCCAATGGAACGGCGAGAGTTTGTAAAACAGGTGGCGGCTACGGCGGTTGCCTCCGCGGGAGCGCTGGCGGCAAGCCGCATAATGGGCGCCAACGATCGAGTGAACGTGGGATGGATTGGCTGCGGCGGGCGCGGGCATTATGACATAAGCCTGATGCGCAAGCTGCCCAACGTGGAGATCACGGCCGTGTGCGACGTTTATGCGCCGCACGCCGCCGCGGCCAAGGCTTGGATTGGAGGCGGGTGCCAGTCGTTTTCCGATTTCCGCCGCCTGCTGGAGGTGAAGGAGATTGACGCCGTGCTGATATCCGCTCCCGACCACTGGCACGCTATACCGGCGGTAATGGCCTGCCAGGCGGGCAAGGATGTGTACGTGGAAAAGCCGCTGGCGCACACCATTAAGGAAGGCCGCGCCATTGTGACGGCGGCGCGCCGTTACAATCGCGTGGTGCAACTGGGAACGCAGCAGCGCTCGGCGCCGCACTTTCGCGAAGCGGCAAAAATTGTGCAGAGCGGCGGCATTGGCCCGGTCCATTTTGTGCGGGTTTGGAATTACCTGAACATGGCGCCAGACGGCATTGGGCGGGCTGCGGACACGAACCCTCCGCCGGGGCTGGATTGGGACTTTTATCTGGGCCCGGCGCCTATGGTTCCGTTCAACAAGAACCGCTTTCTGGTGAGCTACCGCTGGTTTTGGGATTACGCCGGCGGCATGGCAACGGATTACGGCACGCATCGCTTTGACAGCGTGCATGAAGTGATGGGGGTTGACGCGCCGCACACCATCAGCGGCTCGGGCGGGCGCTACCTGCTGAAAGACGGCGCCGATACGCCCGACACGCTGCAGATTACCTACGAATACCCGGGCTTTATTCTGAGCTATGAGGCGTCAATGATTAACGGGCACGGAGTGGGCGGGCGCACCCCGGGCATGCACTATTACCTGACGCGCACCAGCACGGACCGCCCGCACGGCATGGCGTTTTACGGCACAAAGGGCACGCTGTTTGCGGACCGCATTGGCTTTGAGATTTATCCGGAACCGGTGGGCGAATCCGGCCCGGGCGCGGTGGACGCGGTGGAGGGAGATTCCAGGGGATTCCGCATGAAACCGGCCCAGGTTACCGACGAAGACGCCACCGGATTGCACGTGAAGAACTTTATCGATTGCGTGCGCAGCCGGCAGAAACCGGTGGCGGATGTTGAAATCGGGCAGCGTTCCACCACCGTGCCGCATCTGGGGAACATTGCCATCCGCACCGGGCACAAGCTGCATTGGGACGCCAAAACCGAAACCATCGCGAACGACGCGGAGGCCTCCGCGATGCTGGGCAGAAAAGGACGCAAGCCCTGGGACTTGGTGTAAAGGCCGAACGCCGGAAGCGGCGCGGGGAGGGTTAAAGTTCATGATGAAGCGCAGAGAATTTTTGCAGACGGCCACGGCAGTCGCCGCGTTGGGGTCTGTTCTTGAAGCGCGCCAGGCCCAGCCAGCCGCGCCGGCCAAGCCTTCAACTCTGGGCGTGGTGCAGTATTCCTTTTCTCCCAATCCGAACACGCGCAGCGCTGCCGCCTTTCTTGACTATTGCCACTCGCTGGGCGCGGGCGGAGTGCAGGTGGGGCTGGGCACGGCTACGGCCCAGGCTCTGGATGATTTGCGGCGGCACGCCGAAGAGCTGGGAATGTACCTTGAAGCGATCGTGAGCCTGCCGCAAAAGGACCACGTTGACGCCTTTGAGCAGCAGGTGGCCGCTGCCAAGCGCGCGGGCGCAAGCTGCATGCGGGCCGCGTGCCTGAGCGGGCGCCGCTACGAGGATTTTTCCAGCCTGGCTCAGTGGAAGCAGTTTGTGGAGCTTTCCCGGCAGCGGTTGCAGCTTGCCCTTCCAGTTGTGCAGCGGAATCAACTGGCCCTCGGCATTGAGAATCATAAGGATTGGACCGCGGACGAGCTGGCGGATCTGATCCGCCATTACAGCAGCGAGTATCTGGGAGTGTGCCTGGATACCGGCAACAATGTGGCGCTGCTGGATGACCCGATGGGCGTTATCCGCACCCTGGCGCCGTTTGCCGTCACCACACATTTTAAGGACGTTGCGGTTCAGGAATATTCGGATGGGTTCCAGGTTTCGGAGGTGGCGCTGGGCAACGGCATCCTTGACTTGCAGGAAATTGTAAAGACGGTTTCGCAGCATCGCCCCGGCGCGCATTTCAACCTGGAGATGATTACGCGCGACCCGCTCAAGATTCCCTGCCTGACCACCAAATACTGGGAGACTTTCCCTGACCGCGGCGGCATGTACGTGGCCCGCGCCATGACCATGGTGCGCAATCATAAGCCGCCCCACCCGCTGCAGGTGGTGACGTCGCTGGCTCCCGCAGCGCGGCAGAAGCTTGAAGTAACAAACGTGGTACAGTGCATTGCCTATGCCCGCGACCGCCTGGGCATGGTCCACAGTTAGCGGCTTGCGGCAGCGGCAGAAGGCAGCCGCCCGCGCGATGTGCCCACGCCGAAGCCCTGGGCTCGGGAAGCGCAAAAACGCCGGCGCGCAATGGCAGTTGCGCCGCCTGCCATCCTCGGTTATCCTTTCGCCAAGGTAGTCGTATCGTCGGAACCATGTTGCGGAATCAGGCGCCTTTTCCTGCGCCCAGAGGGGAGACGTTTCTGTATGCGGGAGTCGCTTCCACAACGGCCTCGCCATCATCCAACGGCGGCAACGCTCGTTCTAGCCGCGGTGATGCTGGCGATTGGCTTGGAGGCGAACCCGTGCCAAGCCGCTGATTCCGCCCTGGCGCACTACCGTCTGGCGCAGAAACTGGCCGCCCGGGGAGCAGACGATGAGGCGATGGCGGAGTGCCGGAAGGCCATCAGCCTGCGCCCGGCGATGGCCGCGGCACACAAAGAGCTGGCCGCCTTGCTGGCCGGGAAGGAGCTGTTCAGCGAGGCAACGGCGGAGTACCGGGAGGCGCTGCGACTGGCGCCGGCTGATGCATCCACGCACCTGGCCTTGGCCGTTCTGCTCTACAGGCAGCGGGATTTTGTGGCCGCAGCCGATGAGTACACCAAAGCGCTGCGATTGCGCCCACACGGCGATTCCATCCACCAGGCCCTTGGCGGCACGCTTGTTCAGGAGCATGACCTTGCCGGAGCGGCGCGGGAATTTCAACGCGCCCTTCAATTGAACCCCAACTCCGCGTCGGCCCTCAACGGCTTGGGCGAGGTGCTGGCCAGAGAAAACCGGATTGATGAAGCCGTCGGCGAGTTTAGAGCTGCGGTTCAGCTAAAACCAGACTACGGCCTGCCACACTATAACCTGGGGATTGCGTCGCAAATGCGCGGCGATCTGGATGGCGCTATCGCCGAATACCGGCTGGCCCGGACTTTCTCACCCACGCTCGGACCCTTGCGCCAGAACCTGGCCATTGCCTTGCAAGCCAGGGGAGAAATGGCTGCTGCTTCAAGCGAGTATGAAGAGGCGGTGCGCTTGCTTCCGGATAACGAGGCGCTGCGGCAAGCGCTGGCCGCTCTTCTGATGCGCCAGGGCGATGCCAGGGGCGCACTGGCGCAATACCAGCAGGCGCTGCGGCTGAACCCCGCAAGCTCCAGGGCGCGTTTGGGCGCGGCCATGGCTCGCAAAGCCCTGGGGCAGCGTGCGGATGCCCTGAACGATTATAGGGAAGCGGTCCACCTGGATCCTGCCGACGCCGATGCTCATTATGCGCTGGGATTGGAGCTGGCATCGCGCGGCGATGAGCACGACATTGCGGAGTTTCGCCTGGCTTTGGTGCTAAGGCCGGGTTTTGCCGGCGCGGCGGAAAACCTGGGCGTGGCGCTGGACCGGGCCTCACATCCGAACCAGGCTGTGGTGGCGCTTCAGCAGGCTGTAAGCCTGGCGCCGGCCAACGCTCTGGCGCATGCCAATCTGGGCGTGGCGCTGGCGCACGCCGGGCGATGGAATGATGCGGCGGCCGAATACCGCCGGGCATTGGCGCTGAATCCCAGCCTGTCTCAGGGTTACAGCAACCTGGCCAGGGCGCTTGCCGCCCTGGGGGATTGGAAAGGCGAGGTGCAGGAAGCGCAGGCAGCTTTGCGCCTGGATCCCAAGCCTGCCGCGCCGCACCTGGAGTTGGGCCAGGCGCTTTGGGAGCAAGGGGATAAGCAGGACGCTCTCAACCAGTTCACCGTGCTGCTGCGAATGGCCCCCGGAAGCGCCCAGCTGCACACGGCGATGTGCCTGACCTTGACAGCCAATCAGCAACTGGATCGCGCGCGGCCGGAATGCCAGACGGCTCTGCGTTTGGCGCCGAATAACCCCCTTGGGCTTGAGGCCATGGGACTTTATCTTGACGAGGCACGTAAATTCGGCGAGGCGCTCACTTACTTTCAGGGCGCAGCGGCTACCAGCCCCAAGGATGCCTCGCTGCAATACGACCTGGCTCTGACAATGCACCTGGCAGGCGATCCTCCGGAAGAAGTTGAACCGCACCTGCGGCAGGTGTTGAAGCAGCGGCCGGATTATGGGATTGCGGAGCTGGGGCTGGGAGTAGTGCTGGACGACGAAAGCGAGTTTCAGCAAGCCGAGAGTGTATTACAATCGGCGACTCGGCTTTTGCCTGAGGATTCCGATTCGCATTTGGACCTTTCGGTGGAGCTGCTGGAAAACGGCGAATGGGAGAAGAGCGTAGCGGAGTATCGCAAAGCCTTGAAGCTGGCGCCTGATCTGGCGCTTGTTCCGCACCGCGAGGGAATGGCATTGCAGCACGGAGACTTGAACGCGGCCATGGAAAGGGCCCTTGAGGAGCTGGAACAACACCCGGATTTTGCCGCTGGCAAGGCGGGCACGGGCATGGCGCTGGACAAAATAGAGGTTTCCGATGCGCCTGCCGCGCTGCCGCTGTTCAACTCCTGGAATGGACCCGTCCAAGCCACCGCCGGCGCCCCCGCCGCTTTTGCCGGCGCGCGCCAGAGCAGTACGAACCCGCTTCCGCAAACCACCGCGGCCTCTGACGGCGCGGTGCGGATGCCATCTTTGTTGCACCCTGCTTTTTCCCCGGCGGTCCCAGCGAGCCTCAAGACACCTGTCCCGCAGGCTCATTCCCGCCCCGTTCGCGGCGATGTGGAGATACGCGGCTCGGTAAGAACGCTTTATGGCGAGCCGGTGGCGGATGCGAGTGTGCAGCTTGTGCCGGTAATGCGCCGCACCCAGCCGGAGTTAGCCCATTCGAGCTGGAATGGGGATTACTCGATTCACCTTACCGCCGCCGCACGGCACGGCCAGCAATCTTTTACCCTGGTCGCCACCGCCCAGGGTTTTGCAGAAGCCAGGCAGAGTTTTGAGGCACAGGACCTCCAGCCCGTTCTCCAGTTCGACTTTGCCCTTAATCCTGATGAGAACAATACCAAAGAAGGGGCTCTAAGACTGGAGGACCTTGTTGAAACCTCGGCCGCGTCCCTGACGGCTGCGGCGGAGACCAAACGCTTCAATCCCTCTCAACGTGACGACTTTAAAACGGCCGCGCGAGCGCTGGCTGAGAATAGAAACCCTGAGCAGGCCATCACTTTTTTGAAGGGGTTGTTGAAAGATGCGCCGGACTGCGCAGCCTGCCGGACTTTGATGGGGCTTGCTCTGCTCGATCAAGGAGGCTGGTCCGCAGCCAGGCAGGAGCTGAATCAGGCGGCGCAGTTGGATGCCAGGCTGGCGGAGGGTGAACGTGCGCCGCAACCGTTTATCGCGATGGCCGCTATGGAGTGCTGGCGCGGCCGGCCGCGAGCTGCCCTGTTCCCTCTTCTGCAGGCGCTGGAGGTCAACCCCAAGGAGCCGCTGGCGCTGCAGGAACTGGGCCGATCCCTGGTGATGTTGCAGGATTGGCCCGCTGCGGATCATTTCCTGGAAAAAGCCATCAATGCCGGTGCGCACCGGGATGCCTACCTGCTGTGCGGCGAAGCCCTGTTGGCGTTGAACAAACATGAAGAAGCGGATCACCAGTTGGCTCTGTTTCTAGGCAACCGGAATGCCAGAGACCTGCCCAGGGCATACCGCCTGCGCTTTAGCGAGTTGGAAATCAGAAACCATCTTGAATCGCAGGAGCCGGGTGAACAGATGGTGCTCAGCCATAGCCCGGCTGACATGGTGCAGTCTATTCCTGATTTGAAGGGTCTGCAGGCGCCTGCGCCCGGCGATTCACTGCGCAGCATTCTTCGCAAAACCGGAATGGCGGTGGAAGAGTTCTTCCAGGGCCTGCCTAATACCAGCTCTCATGAGGAGGTGCGCCAGGAAATTCTGAATCGCAAGGGCAAGCCTAAAAGCTCACAGCAACAGGCCTTCAATTATCTTATGGTTGCCGAGAGCGGGAACTCCGTAACCAATCTGAATGAGTACCGCACGGATCGTGGCGGCGGGATGGCAATTTTGCGTGGAACGGAGAAAGGATTTATGCTGACCCAGGGTTTCGCCTCAATCTCCAGCATCTTCCTGCCGCAATTCCAAAGCGAATCCAGATTCAGATTGTTGGGGCGGCAGATGGTCAACGGCCGTCTGGCGCATGTGGTAGCCTTTGCCCAGTTGCCTGGCATGGCCAGCCGGCGCGGCTTGTTCCGGACCAACGCCGGAACTTTCTATATTTTGCTGCAAGGGGTGGCCTGGATTGATGCGCAAACCTACAGCGTGATGCGCATGCGGACGGATCTGCTGAGTCCCATCGACGAGATTGCGCTCACACAAGTATCCACCGACGTGCAGTTTGCCCAGGTTGATTTTGCCCGGCAAAACAAGACCTTCTGGCTGCCCCATACGGTTGCGGTCACAGTTCGCTGGCGGGGTGGAAACCTGCGCAACTGGCACACGTATTCCGGCTTCCGGTTCTTCAACGTTGACGCACGGGAAAAATGGCATGCTCTCAAACGGCCGCCGCGGGCGGATGCCGCACAAAACTGACGCGGCGCCACTGGCGGCTGGCGGAAGACCGTGCTTATTTCGCGGCCGCGCGAACCTCCAACTGCACCTTCTGCAGAATGCCTGAAGGCAGCGTGTGGATGCGGTTCATATCCTGGGCTACGAAGCGCGTGCCGTAACGGCTGTTCAACAGGCGGTAGTCGGGCAGGGCTTTCCCCGCCATTTCATTTAAGGCAAGATTCCCCACCACAATCCGGAATGTGTTGGCGCCCGGATGCACCCACGGGGTGATCTCAATTTCATAGGGCGGATGCCATACTGAGCCCGCGCGCTTTCCGTTGATGGTGACCACTGCCGCTTCCCGCACCGGGCTTTCCATCCAGGCGCGCATGCCGGATTCCCCCCCGTGGCGTTGCTCAGGCACCGGCGTGCCTTCGCCGAAATTCAGCCATATCGCAAAGCCTTTTCTGGCGGCAATCGAGGGCAACATCAACCTCTTTTCGTAAACCGCCTCACCGGAGTAAAACCGCGTGGCCGGGTCATCCGTCCAGGAGCGCAATTGCTGCATCTCAGTACTGCTATTCAGTTTTGAAAATGTCACTTTCCATCCGGAACTGATGTCAACCGGCGCGGGCAGTTCGCCGGCCTGCGGCCGGGCCGATGGCTGGCTGTTTTTTGCCTGTGGGTCAGCCGCGGAATGCCCGCCTTTCTCAAAAACCAGCAAGCGCGAGCCGTATGGCTCAAGCGACAGGGCAAAAGCTGTGGTGGCCGCATGGCTGGCAACAGGGATGGCAGGGGTTTGAGCTCCCGTCATTGGGTTCCACCACGTTGCCGCAACGCCGGAAACGCGGAACGTGGCCTGGCTTTGAACGAAGTGGTTGCTGGTGTTGGCAAGGAAATAGATTTGCCGTGTTCCTGCATCGCGATGCACAAAACCCACGTCCGCCGCGGCGGGTGAAAATGTGACGTCCGGCGGCTGAAGCTGTTGCAGCGTATTGGCCAGGGTCTGGCGCTCGTTCTCCACAAAGTGGGCGGCATGCAGGTCTGCCCGGAAAAGTTGGCGGGCCAGGCGGGCAACCTTCGGGGACTGAGTAGAGGCCTGTTGCAGACCCGGACTCAGGCTTGGAATGCGGCGGGTGGCTATCAAAACTCCACCTGCCTTCACGAATGCCGCCAGCTTTTGCAGGGTTCCAAGAGGCATACGCTCCACTCCCGGCAGGATGATCACTGGGTAGCGGGCGCGGGCGAATTCCAAAGCTCCATGCGACGGAGCCCCCAGCGTATCGATGGCGGTATCATCGATAAAATCGAATCCGTATCCTGCGCCGTTCAGAGCCGGGATCAGATCAGGGCCCAGTAAACGGTTCATCGATTCACTGACGGAAACGCGGCCCGGCCGGAATTGCGCCCAAGCGTCATGCACAGGAAGATAAATGGCAACGTCGTTCGCCGGATTGCCCTGGCGCAACATCAGGCTGACGCGCTCAAGGTAGAGGCTGACGTCGGGCATCACGATCCACCATGGGTTATGCGGGCCGAACGCCGCAGCGGCATAGAATCGCCAACCGGGCTCGCCTGCCTCGGGGGGGGAGTAAGGCCAGCCGTGCGCCACCAGTTGGTTGCTGCCCTCAAGAAAATGAACGTCGGCCTCCGCTTTCATATCCAGGGGCGTAGCCCGGAAAGCAGGTGAGTGCAGCCAAGTCCAGGTCTCCGAGGAGGTGATGGTGCGGCCGTAAATGTGGTTGGCCGATGCAGCCCACCGCACCGGCGCGAACTGCCGCCAATGCGCTCCTTCGCCTTCCGCCAGGTCAACGAACCGGTAGCTGGAAAGGAGAGCCGGAGGCACGCCGTAAAGCTGGGCGCGGAACAGCGTGTGATGCAGTTTGGCCCAGGCCTCCACCGGCTTCACAAAGTTATCTTCAAAGATTTCGCTCAGCGTCTGGCCCCAATCGTGGCGCACCGCGGCGGCGTTGGGTCCCTGGCCGCTCAGCAGGACGGGCAAGTAGGGCTTTAAGCTGTAACCGCGCCGCCTTTCGAATTCCTCGAGTAAGGTTGGGGTCCAATCCGATGCGTTCACCTCAAGGCTGTCGCAGAAAATGGCGTAAGGGGGGGTAGCGCCGAACGCCTGCATCAGCCGGCCGCCGACCGACTGCAGATAGTGGTCTGTGGCAGCGCGGTCATAATGGTCCAGAACAAACCCCTCGGCGCCGATGGCGGGACGCTTTACCATCATGCCTGTGCGGCTGGAGATGAAAAACATCACTACATGCGGGCCTTCCTGATTTTCGGGCAGCCAAACCGCACCGTTGCGGATCGTATCAAGAGGCTGCGAACTGGTGGCATCGAAGTCATGCACCCTGCCTTTGGCCAGGAAGACGGCCAGCAGCTTTTCGCCCGTCGTGATTGAAGGCAATGGAAGGCGCAGATCGCCGTGTTCCGGCGCTGCCACCACCACGAACCGCAGCTTGCCGGCGGCCTCTGTAACGGGTACGGTAGGCCCGCCGTAGGGCCAGCCGCTGCCCAGTGTCAAATCCATGCGCAGGCCCAGGCGCCGCGAGGTGGTCGCGGCAAAGCGAAGGGCCTGAATAAAGCGATCGGAGAGATAGGGGTAGTTTTGAAACCCGTGCCCGGGATCGTTCAGCGCCAGGGGATAGACCGGCTGCACCTCAAACCCGCCGATTCCGGCGGCTTTCATCGATTCCATCTCGCGCAGCAACTCACCGTTGGTGGCCGACGGACCAAACCACCACCAGCGCACCATGATCCGGGTATCGGCTGGAGGGGATTGGAACAACTGCTGCAGGCTTGCTTCTCGGTGTGGCGGCGTGATGGTCTTTGCCAGCGGGGCAGAGGCGGCCCGCGCCGCAAAACCCAACGTTAAACCAACTAAAATAGCCAGACTAACCGAGATCAAATGCCAACGAGGCACAGAACAGTTCTTATCCATGATCCGCGAATCTTAGCACGTCGTCAGCGGAAAGAAGGCATGCATATTTCGGTTTTCATTACTTTGCCCTGGCATACGCGGATGAGGCCGATCTGCCCCGGAGAGCAGAATATCGAGAATAGCAGCCTTCAATCGGATTTGAGGGTAAAATAGAAAAAGAGGCGTTGGCCCGACCCCAACCCTTCAACGAGTGTGGGATGCGTCTTTGGGTTTAAAGCTTTGGGGCAAACTAAAACTATTTCAATCTAATGCATTGGCCTTTGCAGCCGATATTACTGAAGAGGCTCAATAAACTGAAGGGCCCACATGAAGGAAGGTTCCGAAGGAGTAACCCGAATCACGTTCGCCTGCATGGTGCGCACGACAGCGGGTGCAGCAGAGAGCCTGGGAAGCGGCGCGGCGGGTATCTCCAAAGTGATCTTGGAGGAAACGGGTTGATAGCGCCGCATGGCAATCAACGCGCCTCCGAGGCTGATGTTGAGGGTTGTGGTGAATTCCAGAAACTCCTTCCCACGATCATCAACGCCTTTGGCAAAAACAGGCACGGCGAACGGGATTCTTTGAGAAAGGCGGCGCTCCCGAGCTTTCCGAGTTCGGCTGCCGGAAACCAGCTTCGGACGCAAGCGAGAAGTCATCATAAAGCTCAAGTTTGCAGTGCCGGTGTATCCTTGACATCAATCACCGGCCTGTGGTACCAATTGCACGTAAATGGCCACAATCGAGTGGCGCTCCCGTCCCCCAAGGATGCCCTTATACTAACGCTTTTTTATGGTTCTGCTTGTTCGCCGGTTCAGAAGGAGGTAAAGCCTGCTTCGGCAGTCGTGCCCAGGAGTGCAAACATTTTCATTCTTTGGGAATTTATTTTCTCTTCTAATACCGAAACATAAAACGGTCAGCAATCAGGCAATCATAGCCCTTCCGAGTGGCTTTTTGCATGCGGTCTGCATAGGTAATTCAGGCTTGGAGTGGGTTTACTGAAGGGTAAATTGAAGGATAACGACGTCATCAGCGCGGCAACAACGGACTTGAGCCAAGGGACTAATTTGGGCCTGCAGGATGGCCTCCCGCCAGAGCCGAAGGACCAAGTCCATGATGCGTCTGGCCTTGCCCCCCATGCAGGCTATCTGGAGCTGCTGGAAGCTTTTCAGGAGCTTCAGGAGGAAAGCCGGCGCCGCACCGTTGCCCTTGGAACGGCCGCCCACCAGTTGAAAACCCCTCTGGCGATCATTTCCGGTTACATTGAGCTGTTGCTCACCCGCAAAGCCGGTGATCTGAATGATCGCCAAAAGCAGATTCTGGAAGAATCCCGCTACAATTGCGCGCGCCTCCAGCAATACATCCAGGACTTTTTGAGCTATAGTGCCTTGGAGACCGGCCGCCTTACCTTGAAGTTCGAACAAGGCGATCTAAGCAATTGCCTGCTGGAGCTTTATTCCTATTGGCTCTCCTCTTTTCAAAAGAAAGGGGTTGCCCTTTATTTGCCGGTCAAGCGCGGCTTGCCGAGCTTTTCGTTCGATTATGACAAGGTGCAGCACGTCGTTTCCAATCTATTGGAAAACTCCCTTAAGTTTACCCCAGCCGGGGGGACGGTTTGGCTGACTGCGGAGCCCTATATCTGGGAGCGCCGGAGCCGCCAGGACACCAACATAACTCAGGACCGGCGCAAGCGAACCGCCGCAGTTCCCAATACGGTTCGAGTCACCGTTTCAGACACGGGACCCGGCATAGCACCGGAGTATCATCAGGAGATTTTTGACGATTTCGTCAAACTCCCTCAAACCGGAGAACCCGTGGGAGGCATGGGATTGGGTCTCGCCATTGCGCGGCGCATCGTTTTAGCCCACGGAGGCAAGATTTGGGTGGAAAGTGAGCTGGGAGAAGGGGCCGCTTTTTCTTTCCTGCTGCCGTTGCAGCCGGCACCTAAGACAATTCCGGCAGGAGAACCTTTGGCATGAGCAGTTCACCGAGCATTCTTGTTGTTGACGACGAGCCCAGCATGCTCCGCTACCTACAGACGCTGCTGGAGGTAGATTCCTACGAAGTGTGGACGGCAGCTAACGGAAAAGAGGCGGTAGAGCGTTTGCAAAAGGATCCGCTGCCGGACTTGGTGCTGCTGGATTTGCTGATGCCGGAATTGGACGGTTTGCAAACGCTGGAGCGTTTGCGCCAAATGCACAGCGGCATGAAAGTAGTCATGCTCTCTTGTGTCAGCGACACTCGCAAAGTGGTTCAAGCCATCCGCCTGGGGGCCCAGGATTACCTGACTAAGCCCTTTAAAAAGGCGGAATTGGATGCGGTTTTAAACCATTGTCTGGGAGCAAGGCATAATTCCATTGCCGGCGAGGTGCACGGAGGTGACGTTGAGGATCTGGGCGACGACACCTTTTTTGTGGCCGCCAGCCCCGCCATGCGGAAAATACGCGCCCAAGTTAACCAGGTTGCCAACGTTAATGTTCCAGTTTTGATGCTGGGCGAAAGCGGTACCGGCAAGGAAGTGGTTTCGCGCCTGATTCATCGCCTTTCACCCCGTGCCCACCGTACGCTGCTTAAAGTGAACTGCGCCGCCCTTCCCGCTGACCTGCTGGAAAGCGAATTGTTTGGCTATGAGCCTGGCGCCTTCACCGGCGCTACGCGAACCAAGCCCGGCAAGTTTGAATTGTGCGACAAGGGGACGATTCTGCTGGATGAAATCGGCGAAATGCCACCTACACTGCAAGCCAAGCTGCTGCACGTGTTACAAGACCAGGAATTCTCCCGCCTCGGCAGCCGCAACATACAGCACGTCGACGTCCGCATTCTGGCCGCTACTAACATTGATATTCCCCAAGCCATCGCCGCCAAGAAGTTTCGTGAAGATTTGTTTTACCGCCTTAACGCGTTCACCGTCCACATTCCGCCTTTGCGCGACCGCAAAGAGGAAATCCCGCTATTGCTCCGTCACTTTATGGCGTTGTTCGCCACGCGCTACGCGCGGGCGCCGCTGCCGCTTTCGCCCACTATGGTCGAGGCTTGCACGTGCTATCACTGGCCGGGCAATTTGCGCGAGTTGGAAAACTTTGTGAAGCGCTACCTGATTTTGGGGGACGAAAGTGTAGTGTTGGCTGAACTGGACGCAAACCGCGACGTTAACCCCGCGCGTCCGGAAGCCAGAGAGCCCGTAAAGGAACAGCATCAACATGATTTAAAATCACTGGTGCGAGGGCTGAAGGATGAGGCGGAGGCTGAAGCCATTGCCCGTACCTTGAAGCAAACCAACTGGAACCGCAAAGAAGCGGCTCGCATCCTGAATATCAGCTACAAGGCACTGCTGTACAAGATTCGCCACTATAACGTAGGCGAACCGTAGCGCGCCCGAGGCTGCTGGGCCGCGAGACCCCTTGGTACCGAGAGCTCGCAGCCGACTCCAACCATTCATCCAATCCCCACCGCTCAGCCTAAACCCTTCTGCATGAAGCCGACCTTAGTTGCATCAGTGAAGTGTCCCTTGATCTACCCACAGCACTTAATAACTTCCTTGGAAATGTATAAAAACTCTCCGCACTTGGAAGTCCTGTAAATGCAATCGTTGCGGCCGATTCGAATGCACTTCGGCGTTGGTTTTTTGGCCATCCCTTGTGGCGTTATATTATGTTGATGGGAAATGGCTTACAAGGTGGCCTCAAATTCGGATGCGGGCTCGCTTCATTCAGCTCTTGATCACTGTGTTTGGCCAATAAAGTGCTGAATCAGCAGATTAGCGACAGCCAGAGTAAGAGGGGTGCTATGGGGTTGGACAATTCCACGCCTTCCGACGCGATGCTTAACCTGCCACCTGTTTCGGTCATTTTTGGAACATCTGCCCTTATGCAGGGGCTTCGCCAGAAGGTAGAACGCGTGTCGGCAACAGAGTTCCCGGTGCTGATCCAGGGAGAGAGTGGAACCGGGAAGGAAGTTATTTGCAAACTGATTCATAACTTGTCGAGCCGCCGCGCAGCACCGATCATCAAAGTGAGCTGCCCCGCAATTCCGGGTACCCTGATAGAGGCTGAACTGTTTGGTTATGAGAAAGGCTCCTTCACCGGTGCGGTCGCCACCAAACCGGGCCGGGTTGAACTGGCGGAGGGCGGCACGCTTTTTCTCGACGAGATTTCAGAGTTGGAGCTTCCGTTGCAAGCCAAATTACTGCAAGTGCTTCAAGACGGGAGGTTTGCCAGAATCGGGAGCGTGGAGAACCGGCAGGTTGATGTGCGTCTGATCTGCTCCACCAACCGTCGATTGGAAAGCCTGGCGATGGCCGGCGAATTCCGAGAGGACCTTTTTTATCGCATCAACGTCATGAATTTGCTCGTGCCGCCGCTGCGTGACCGGCGAGAGGATATTCCCATTATTGCCGAGTATCTGCTCGACCTTTATAATGTGCGCTTTAAGGCGCGAATGCGAGCGTTTTCTCCCGCGGTTACCGAGAAATTGCAGAATCATCCCTGGCCGGGGAACATTCGGCAGCTTGAGAACGTGATCAAACGTTACGTCATTTTAGGGACGGAAGATGGTATTTGGGGTGACTTGGAAGACCAGGGATCACTCCCGATAGCGCCGGATCTCTCGCCTTCCGGCACGATCCCGCTGAAGAAGGTTATGCGGCAGGTGGTCCGCGACATGGAGAAGGGAATTATCCTGAAGGCTTTGCAGTACCACTCCTGGAACCGTAAGAAAGCTGCCCGCGCATTGGGTATCAGTTACCAAGCACTACTGTACAAGATGCAACAGGCTCAGATTCGGCCTCCGGTGCCCTCACAAAGTATGCTTCCCATGGCCGAAAAGGCCGCCGCGGCCACTTCTCCGATTAGCTACCCCAAGCAATAAAGGCGGAGGAATCGTCCGGGCTGGGCGGTTCTTGCTGCTTCGATTTCCCGGTTTTTTGGCGAAGTAAGTTGGCTGGCCGTGGTCTCCGCGATGGCTCTCTAAAAGGGAAAAATGTAAGCCCAGAGGAAAAGTTTTTCCCTCCGCACTCCAATTTTTTTTACAAAAGTCAGGACGAAAGGGTTCAAGTCTTTTTTAACTCGTTTGTTTACGTAACATTGGGTTTCTTGCCATATGGCATCGTACGTGCTCTAATATAAGCCGCCGTACAGGAATAATCGGGTAATTTTGAAAGGGAGATCAGGAAGGAGCAAATCAATATGAAGAAAGTCGCGCTTCTCACCACGCTGCTTTTTGCGTTCTCAGTAAGCGGGTTCGCTGGTTCATGTAGTTCTGGTACTCTAGCGAGCTTAATTAGCGTTGGTTCCTGCACAATCGGGAACTTAACGTTTTCGGACTTCACATTTAATTCAGCCAGCGCGGGAGGAACCATTGTTCCCACCCCCTCAGGAATTAACGTTGTGATAGACAACCTGCCAAATAATCCTGGGTTGATGGTTGACGTTTCGTTGACTGTTTTGAGTGGCCAGTCCGCAGACATTAGTATTGGTTACTTAGTAACGGCCAGCGCACCAATAATTATGGATTCGAGCCTGTCCATGGCTGGCCAGGCGATGGGAATGGGCTCAGTAACCATTAGCCAAACCGAGTGCTTGAATGCCCTGCTTTCAAACGGTTGCAAGGGGGGAACAGAGGCGTCGCTATCGGTCGGGGTTGTACCGAGCGAAGGCATGAACGACCTTTCTGCCAGCAACACGTTTGCTGCTGCCACCTCGGTTGACGTTTTAAAGGATATTAACGTCAACGGCGGGTCAAGCGGCTTTGCCACGGTTTCAGCCGAGGACCAGCACTATTCAACAACTCCGGAGCCTGCCGCTTTGAGCTTGGTAGGAACCGGACTAATCGGCTTGGCTGGCGCGCTGCGCCGCAAGCTGGCAAAGTAGTAAGTACCAAGTTTACCCGCTAAAACTCTTCCGGCCTCGCGGTTGACCCGCGAGGCCCTTTTTTTTCAGACAGGCCCTGCGCAGAACGGCTGTTAACCTCTTTTCATTCAATTTCATGCCTTGGTTACGAAAGTTGAATCGCGCCTTTTGAATTGAGGACCAACGTTAATACCAGTTCGTTTGCCCCATGCTGGTTGCGCTTTTCAGCAGGGCTGGACAGACGCTGCCCAGCCTTGTTGTCGTGGTTCGGGGGAGGCAAAGTGCGTTGTGCGTTCTGTCTCTTGGCTAAATCAGGGTGAGAAGCCTCCGAACAGGCCGGGGCTGGAAGCCGGCAGGGGTTGCTAGTGCCGATCTTGCCGCAATGCCGGGCCCCGCGCGGGCCCGGCTGCGACTTTGCCTCTATTGAATCTTCTCTCCCCCGTGTGGGGAGTAGTGGGTTAGTGCCTGATCCAGGTGTCCTGCGGATGCCGGAGGGGCAACCTTACCGGAGAAAAGGATGTCTTTGGGAGAGACATCCTTGCCATAGAGCTTCTTATTGTCGTCGTGGTCCTGTTTCACCACTGCCCCTGCCAACGATACACCTGCAAACAGGCCGCGTGTTCTTGAGTAACTCAGAATCTCGGCTCGCATTTGAGCATCGGTTGCGCCCTCCGCGGTGCGACCCACCGGTCCTGCTGTGGCGGAGGCATCGGCGCCAAGCTTTACGCTGTCTGCCACCAGCTTTTTGGCGCCGGTCGGGTTCATCACGATAAACACCACGTCCGTAGCCCTGCCGCCCAACTGGAACCCGATATTCGCGCCGCCCAGGGTGAACATGGAGGGTCCGCCCCAGGGCCCATTGCCACCTCGCCTGCACACCAGCATTCCCCGTCCGTAGCTGCCGCCAATGCCAATGGCAAAGCGTAATTCCGCGGGGATAATGCCTACGCAAACCGCGCGGTCCAGCAGATCCTTGGGAATGCCCTTATCAGGCGTTGCCATGATCTCATTCAGCACGGCGGTGGCTTTATCTATCTGGCTGTCCACTTTACTGGCGCTGCCTTTTGCTTTTCCCAGCGGCGAAACAATTCCAAGACACACAACCAACAACAGCCACTTTTTGGCCATGAATGTACCTCCACACGAAAAGTTGAACTGCGGTCGAGCAACGCTCTACAAAGCATGCTGGCGGCGTCGCACGCTCGCAGGTTATGGGGGACGCAAACTGCAAATAGCACACTTTGATACTCTACCAGTTTACCGGTCCTGAGTGGAGCTTCCAACCCCGAATTGCAGCGTCACTCCGCAGACGGGCATTGCGAAAGGTGGAGCAGGAAGCGGCGGGTCCGCGACCCGGATCAAGCGGCGCGAAGTGGTAAGATAATATGCGGGCACTTTGTTTTGGACAACCGCCCCTTGACCTGTTTGGCGCCAGCCACGCGGCCGGCGCGGAATTGTAATGCAAATGAGAACACCCTGCCCTGAGCCAAGAGCCCCCGCCCCGGAATCCGGCCATGCAGCCGATCGCCTGGGCCAGTATTGTGCGCTGCTCAAGGTGATCGATCTGATCGCCCGCCATCATGACCTGCGCACTCTATTCCATGATCTGGCGCAGAGCTTGCCATGGGTCATCACGTTTGACTACCTCACTCTGGTGCTGCCCGACCACGCTCAGAACGTGATGCGCCTTCACATTCTGGAATCGCAGTCGCTTGGCAGTGAGATTCCCAACTCCGAATTGCCGATCGCCGACTCACCCGCGGGTTTGGTGTGGACCACGCAACAACCGGCGATTTTTTCCGCCGCCGAACTGGTTGAACGTTTTCCGCGCATGAAGAGTGTGGTTGAGGAGCGCGGCGTAAAGACGATGCTGATCCTTCCTCTTACCACGGCGCAGCGCCGCGTGGGAGCCCTGGGGATTGGCCGCACGACAGAGGGCGACTACAGCCCGGAGGACCTGGAATTCCTGAAGCAGGTCGCCAGCCAGGTGGCCGGAGCGGTGGATAACGCCCTGATGGCGGAGCAGGCCCAGCATTACCAGGCGCAGCTTGCCTTGCAACGCGACCGCCTGCAGGTGATCCTGGAAATCACCAATGCCCTCGTCGCCAATCTGGACCGGCAGGACCTTTTTGCCGCGATTTCCACAACCCTGCGCCGTCTCATCCATCATGATGTTCTTAGCCTAGCGCTGCTCGACTCCGGCAAGCAGACGCTGCGCGTTTACGCGCTCAACTTTCCGGGCAGCCAGGAAACCAAAATAGTCGATCTGGTGGAGAGCCTTGAGACGGCGCTGCCGGGCCGCGCCATTCTTACCCGCCAGCCTCAGGTCATTCGCGTCAGCAACCTCGAGACTCCCATTCAATCTGAGATGGGCAGGCGCATTGCCGCAGCCGGCATTAAATCCGCATGCTTTGTTCCACTCATCAGCCGCGACCGCGTGCTGGGCACGCTGAACCTGGGAAGCCGCAAGGAAGATGCGTATTCTTCCGCGGATATGGAACTGCTCGGCTACGTGGCCAACCAGGTGGCCATTGCGGTTGAAAACGCGCAGGCCTTTCGCCAGATTGCCGAGCTGAAAGACAAGCTGGCCGAAGAAAAAGTTTACCTTGAAGATGAAATCCGCACTTCCTACAACTTTGAAGAGATTGTGGGCAGCAGCGCTTCCTTGCGGCGGGTATTGAAACAGGTGGAAAAAGTCGCACCCACCGAATCCACGGTAATGATTCTTGGGGAAACGGGGACGGGCAAGGAATTGATCGCCCGCGCCCTGCACCACCTGAGCGCCAGGCGCGAGGCTACCTTTGTAAAGCTCAACTGTGCCGCCATTCCCAGCGGCTTGCTGGAAAGCGAGCTTTTTGGCCACGAGCGGGGCGCCTTCACCGGCGCCATCCAGCGCAAGATCGGGCGCATTGAATTGGCCGACCAGGGCACGCTGTTTCTGGACGAGGTGGGGGACCTGCCGCTGGAAATCCAGCCCAAGCTCCTGCGTGTTTTGCAGGAAAGGGAATTTGAGCGGCTGGGCTCCACGCAAACGCTGCAGGTAAACATCCGCCTGATTGCGGCCACCAACCGCGATCTGAAACAGATGGTTGAGGCGCGCGAATTTCGCAGCGACCTTTTTTACCGCCTCAACGTCTTTCCCATTGTGATCCCGCCGCTGCGCCAGCGCCGTGAGGATATTCCCATTCTGGTTCGCTACTTTGCCCAGAAATATTCCCGCCGCATGAATAAACGCATTGAGTCCATCCCCGTGGAAACCATGCGCACGCTGGCGCAGTACGCCTGGCCGGGCAATATTCGCGAGCTGGAAAATTTTGTGGAGCGCGCCGTAATTCTTTCCACCGGGTCCACGCTGCAGTTGCCGATTGGTGAACTGAAGGGCGGAAGCCGTGAAACGCCATCCTCGGTGACCACGCTTGAAGCCGCGGAGCGCGAGCACATTCTGCGCGCTTTGAACGAAGCCAACTGGGTGGTGGGCGGCCCGGAGGGCGCGGCGGCGCGGCTGGGAATGAAGCGCACCACGCTGCAATCCCGCATGTACAAGCTGGGCATCACCCGCCTGCGGCAAACTGCCGGAACCTAAAACGGCGTCGCGTCCGGTCCTGATCAGCGGCAGCCTTTCAAATATCATGGCCAATTTGCCCACCTCTGAAAATGTGCTTCAGGTTTTTCGTCAGGCTCCCTCCAAAACCTTCCGCCTGCGCGAACTTTCGGAGCAACTCAACCTGCCTTCCAGCCGTGTGCGTGACCTGAAGCGCGCCTTGCGGGAGCTGGCCGCGGCGCGCAAGATTGTCCGCTCGCGCAACAACCTTTTTATGCTTTCCCGGCGCATGGAACCGGAGGCCGCCCCGCTCGCGCCGCGTGCGCGCCGTGCCGGAACCGATTTGCCGCCTTCCCGCCCGGCAAACCGCGTTACCGGACGCTTGAGCGGCCATCGCGACGGCTTCGGTTTTGTTGTTCCGGACCAGCCAGCCTCGACCGGCGGGGTTGATGTTTTCATTCCGCCTGGCGGCATGGGTGAGGCCATGCACGGCGATCAGGTGGAAGCCTTGATGGTGCGCGCCAAATCCGGCGGGCGCGTGGAAGGCCGCATTATTCGCGTTATCGAACGGGCGCAGCGCACCGTAGTGGGTGAGTACCACTGCGGAAGCCGCGCCAATTATGTGCTGCCGTTCGATCACAGGCTTACGCGCGAAATCGTGATTCCAGCGGGCAGCGAGCGCGCTGCCGCGCCGGATTCGAACGCCCTGGCCAGCCGCAACCGCCAGTTTGGCGGTGAATCGGACCCGCGCCGCCCCATGCCCGCGTCCGGTTCGCTCCCCTCCGCGCGCGAGCTGGATGGATTGATTGTGGACGTTGAAATTACCGCCTATCCGGGCCTGGGCAAACCCGCACAGGGCCGCGTGATTGAAGTGCTGGGCCGGCGCGACGATTTTGGCGTTGATGTGGAAATGATTATCCGCAAGTTTCACCTGCCGCATCGCTTTCCCGCCCCGGTGCTGCAGGAAGCGGAAGCCGCGCCGCAATTCATCTCGCTGGCGGAGCGTGACGGGCGTGAGGACTTTCGCCACCTGCCTGTTGTGACCATCGACGGCGAAACGGCCAAGGATTTTGACGATGCCGTTTATGTTGAAAAGCTGTCCGATTCCCGCTATCTGCTGCACGTTCACATTGCCGACGTAGCCCACTACGTGCAGCCGGGCAGCGCGCTTGACCGCGAGGCCCACTTGCGCAGCACCTCTGTCTATTTTCCGGACCGCGCGGTGCCCATGCTGCCTTTGGAGCTTTCCAACGGCATCTGCAGTCTGAATCCGCACACCGACCGCCTGGTGATGTCGGCCATTATGGAAATCGACAGCCTGGGGGAAATCGTCAGGTCCAGCATTGTGCCGGGCGTCATCCACAGTGCGGAGCGCATGACTTACACCAGCGTTTTTGCCGTGCTCAGTGGCGATGCGGACGCCTGCCGCCAGTACGCCGCCCACGTCCAGCACTTTCGCCTGATGGAGGAGCTGGCGCGCGTCCTGATCCGCCACCGCGAATCGCGCGGCTCCGTTGATTTTGACCTGCCCGAGGCTGAAATTGAGTTTGACGCCGGCGGCCAGATGATTGGCGTCACGCGTTCGGAACGCAACATCGCCCACCGCATGATTGAGGAGTTCATGCTGGCCGCCAATCAAACCGTGGCGCGCTACCTTGAAACCAGGGGAATTCCATCGCTCTATCGCATTCACGAAAAGCCCGACGCGCAAAAGGTGCTGGACTTTGAGCAGATCGCGGCCACCTTTGGATACTCCCTGGGTGTGGAGCTGCCCGCCGCGGAGCGCCTGCGTGTGCGCCTGCGCGACGAGAAAAAGCGCTACCCGCGCTTCGCGGAGCGGCTGAAGCAGGCCGATTTGAAGATTACTTCGCGCCATTACCAGCGCCTTAGCCAGCGCCTGGCCGGCAAGCCCGAGGAGCGCATTCTCTCCTACCTGATGCTGCGCTCGTTGAAGCAGGCGCGATACGCGGAGGAAAATACCGGCCATTTTGCCCTTGCCATGCCCACCTACACCCACTTTACGTCGCCTATCCGCCGCTACCCGGACCTGATTGTCCATCGCGTGCTTAAGGCGGCGCTGCTGGCGGAAGGCGCCGGCAAGCCAGCCGCCCTGCAGCAGCCATCGCCATTGCCCGGCGCCGCCTTCCTTTCCAGGGATGAGCTGCGCGCCCTGGGCAGCGAAACTTCCGAAGCGGAACGGCGCGCGGCGGATGCGGAACGCGAGCTGATGGATTGGAAGAAGGTTCAGTTTATGGCGCAGCGGCTGGGCGATGAATTTGAAGCGCTTATTATCGGCCTGACCAAAAATGGATTCTTTGTTGAGCTGCAGGACCTCTTTGTGGAAGGCTTTGTGCCGCTGGAAAGCCTGGGCTTTGAGCCCTACGTTTACCGGGAAAGCCTGCGCGCGATCGTCTGTACAGCTTCCAGGCGTGCCTTTCGTATTGGCGACCGCCTGCAAGTGCGCCTGGACCGCGTGGACCGCATCAGCAACAAGTTGCAATTTTCGGTGGTTGAACCCGGCAAAAAGCCCGCCGAGCCAGGCCGTGGCGCTCGCCCCGCTCCCCGGACGCCGGATTTTGAACCCTGAATCTGTCATCTGCAATGCCGCCTTTTGGCCGTGCGCGCTGTTGTAGCGGCGCTCTGTGACCGCCGGGTGTTACTTAAATAAAGGCCGACGGTCCCTTCCTGCGTCAGCACAGGGCGAGATCCTTCGCCGCGCAAACCGCGGCTCAGGATGACACGGCGCGGGTTGGCGCGGGTTGGTTAGGTAGCCACGGCACGATTTGGGCGCCGCGGGTTTGTGGGAAGCGCGGGCGTTTCGGTTTGTGAAACTCCTCGGGGTTTTCGCCGATCCCGCCCAAAAGCCGCGGGCGACGAGGAATCCCGCTCCAAGTCTTCGTCTTACGTTTGTCATTCCGAGCGCAGCGAGGAATCCCGCTCTGAGTCTTGCCGCGTTTTTGGCGGGCGTTGTATCAGGGCCCGGC
>VFSW01003833.1_pt1 | contig 22509 bp, 18 predicted proteins | sample 5358111 | NCBI WGS metagenome assembly VFSW01 (sample SAMN11554181, study PRJNA540505) | mine drainage metagenome | isolation source: sediment from site ElyBrook_90M | place: USA: Ely Copper Mine, Vershire, VT | collected 2017 | reverse complement strand
CCCGAAGGGCGATGCCTATCGCATCGTGGCGCTTGGCGAATCGACTACTTTTGGAATGACCGTCCAGCGTGGCGACAAGCCTTGGCCGGAAGTGTTGGAGCAACTCATCCGCGACCGTGTGAAAACGCGAAAACCGGTGGAAGTGATCAACGCGGGCGTTCCCGCCTATACCATTGCTAACAATCTATCCCGCTTGCAGGGCGAGATTCTGCCGCTGCAGCCGGACATGATCATTTCCTACCACGGGGCGAACGGCTTTAGCATGCTTGACGATTCCTTGCTGCCGCCGCTTGGCCCGGCGCCGCCGATTTACCTCGAGCGCCCGCTGAAAATCGCGGCGGATCTCGAGCACAAAGCGCGGATGGCTTTGTTCCGCCGGGCCGCGCTTAAGATGGGCGGCCGAAACACGAATTCATTCAAGCCCGGCAAACCATTGCAAACCCAATACGCGGCAGCCTACCGCCAGCTTATCGATTGGACCCGGACAAATGGCGTCAAGCTGGCGCTGGCGAATTATTCGATGGCGGTTAACAAGGAGAGCGCGCAGGCCGTGATCGATTTTTATCAAGGCGGCGGAAGCCGGGCCTCCTACGGTTTTATGAGGGTGAACGCCGTCCATTCGGAAATCGTGCGCAGCCTGGCCGACGAGAATCCGGATGTCTGTTATATTGACACGCATCCTCATCTTGATGGCGAGCATGAGAAGTTCATCGACCTCATCCATTTCTCGGGCGCGGGCGACCGCCAATTGGCGGAAAACATCTTCGCCGGGATCAGCAACACGCTGGCGCGGGTTCTTTCACCCGCGCCGTGATCCCAAAGCGGGTGAAGCACAAAATTCTTCCGCCGCTGTGTTCGTTGAAAGTGGCAGAGGCGTCTCGCCTCTGCCTCTGCCGGGCTGATTCAGCGGCGGGACGCCGCTGCCACTCTGCTCGCGAAGGATTTTGTCCTGCGCCCGTCCAAAGCTTATTCGGCTTTTACAAGTTGCGCCGGTGTGACTGGAGCGCTGGACATCCGCTCGAAGAGGGCGAATTTCCGCAGCACTTCCGATTGCGCGGCTTCCAGCACTACCCTGCCCTCCACCGGGTCTTTGCCGGTGAGCAACTGGAAGCGGCGCTCTGAATTCCAGAGCTTCTCCAGCGGCACTTTCGGGGCCGCCGAATCGAGCTTGAGACCCGGTTCGCCAGCGTCGAGGCGGCGCGGATCGAACCGATACAGCGGCCAGAATCCTGTGTCCACCGCGAGTTTCTGCTGATCCAGCCCCTGGCCAAGGTTGTAGCCGTGCTCGATGCACGGACTGTAGGCGATGACAAGCGAAGTGCCTGGGTAAGACTCAGCTTCCTCGAACGCCTTGACCGCTTGTGAATCCTTCGAGCCGAGCGCGATTTGCGCCACGTAGGCCGTGCCATAAGCCATCGCAATCAGCCCGAGGTCTTTTCGCCCGATGCGTTTGCCGGCAACCGCGAAACGGGCGGATGCCCCGCGCGGCGTGGACTTCGATTGCTGCCCGCCGGTGTTCGAGTAAACCTCTGTGTCAAGAACAAGTATATTGACTTTGGAATTCATGGCGATGACGTGGTCAAGGCCGCCGAAACCAATGTCGTAAGCCCAGCCGTCGCCGCCAATAATCCAGACGGATTTGCGAACCAGCGCGTCCGCCAGCGAATTCAGGCTGACCGCGTCAGCGCCTTTGATCGAGACCAGCCGGCGGCGCAATTCCACCACCCGAGCGCGTTGATCTCGAATCTCTGCCTCCGTCGCCTGGCTGGCGCGGAGCAAATCATCGGCAAGCTCAGTTCCGATTTGCGCCGCCAATTTGGCCACCAATTCGCGGGCGAAATCGGTTTGCTTGTCGAGGGCCGTGCGCTGGCCGAAGCCATATTCGGCGTTGTCCTCAAAGAGCGAGTTCGACCAAGCGGGGCCGCGGCCTTCGCGATTGGTCGCGTAGGGGGTCGTCGGCAAATTGCCGCCGAAGATCGACGAGCAACCCGTGGCGTTGGCGATGATCAAGCGGTCACCGGTCATTTGCGTGAGCAGCTTGACATAGGGCGTTTCACCGCAGCCGGAGCAGGCGCCGGAGAATTCGATCAGCGGCTCGCGGAATTGCGTGCCTTTGACATCCAGCGCCAGCTTCGTCGCGTCCGGGACGGGGAGCGTCAAAAAGAATTCGAAGTTCGCCTTCTCGCGCTCGCGCAACGGAGCCATCTCCTCCATGTTGATGGCGTGGCGTTTTAGATCCGTCTTCGACTTGACGGGGCAGACGGCCACGCAGAGCGTGCAGCCCGTGCAATCCTCGGGCGCGACTTGCAGGGTGTATTTGGCCGTTTTGTGCTCGTGCGAGCGGAACGGAACTGATTTGAATGACTCGGGAGCGCCTTGCAAATTCTCCGGCCCGTAAAACTTCGCCCGAATCGCCGCGTGCGGGCAGACCAGCACGCATTTGTTGCATTGGATGCAAATTGAGGAATCCCATTCTGGGATTTCCAGCGCGATGGCGCGCTTTTCCCAGCGCGTGGTCGAGCTGGGCCAGGTGCCGTCCACCGGGAATGCGCTGACCGGCAATAAGTCGCCTTTGTTGGCGAGCATCACCGCAGTGACACGTTGAACGAAATCCGGCGCGTCGTGCGGAACGATCGGCTGCTGGTGGCGAACGGACGTGACCTCAGCGGGAATTTTCACTTCGTGCAGCGCCGCCAGTGTTTGGTCAACCGCCGCGAAGTTCTTGTCAACAACAGCTTGTCCCTTCTTCAAATAGGTCTTCTTGATTGCTTTCTTAATCTGCGCGATGGCCTCCTCGCGAGGCAGCACATTGGAAATGGCGAAGAAGCACGTCTGCATGATCGTGTTGATGCGCCCGCCCATGCCAGTCGCTTTGGCCACGGTGTAGGCGTCAATCACAAAGACTTTCAACTTCCTCGCAATGATCTCCCCTTGAGTCTCGACCGAACAATGGTTCCAGACGTCATCCGGCCCGAAAGGGGAGTTCAGCAAAACCGTTGCGCCTTCAGCGGCGTATTCGAGAACATTGTAGCGATCCAAAAACGGCCATTGATGGCAGGCGACGAAATTGGCGCGCGTGATGAGCCACGGCGAGCGAATGGGGTTCGGCCCAAAACGAAGATGCGAAATGGTCATCGCGCCCGATTTCTTGGAGTCGTAAACAAAGTATCCCTGCGCATGCTGGTCGGTGTCTTCGCCGATGATTTTGATCGTGTTCTTGTTCGCGCCAACGGTTCCGTCCGCGCCCAATCCGAAGAACACCGCGCGCACGACCTCCTTCGGCTCAATATCAAAGTCCGCCTCATAACGAAGCGAAGTGTGAGTGACATCGTCAACGATGCCGACCGTGAAATGGTTCTTTGGAACGCGGCGCTCCAATTCATCGAATGCAGATTTCACCATCGCCGGGGTGAATTCCTTCGAGGAAAGTCCGTAGCGCCCGCCGATAACGAGCGGCTCGGCATCGAACGAGGCCAGCCCTTCGTCGCACGCTTCCCGCAATGCTGAAACGACATCGACATACAACGGCTCGCCCACCGCGCCCGGCTCTTTTGTGCGATCCAAAACCGCGATGCGCCGGGCGGTGGAGGGAATCGCGTCAATAAAAGCCTTGATCGAAAACGGCCGGAACAAACGGATGCGCAGCACGCCGACCTTTTCGCCATTCCGATTCATCCATTCAGCCGTTTGCTGCGCGGTTTCGCCGCCGGAACCCATGATAATCAGGACGCGTTCCGCCTGCGGATGGCCAGCGTAGTCAAATAAATGATATTGCCGGCCGGTGATTTTGGCGAAGCGATCCATCGCATCCTGCACGATGGCGGGAGTGCGCTGGTAAAACGTGTTGCAAGCTTCGCGGGCCTGGAAAAAGACGTCTGGATTCTGGGCCGTGCCACGGACGCATGGATGATCCGGGGTCAGTCCGTGCGCCCGGAACGTTTCGATAAATGGCAGATATTCTTCCATCATCTGGCGCAGTTGTTCATCGCTCAATGGATGGATTTTGCCAACTTCGTGAGAGGTGCGGAAGCCGTCGAAGAAATGCATGAACGGAACGCGCGAAGCAAGTGTCGAGGCATGCGCGATGCACGCCATGTCCTGCGCTTCTTGCACGGAGCCGGAGGAAAGCATGGCAAAGCCCGTTGACCGGCAAGCCATCACGTCCGAGTGATCACCAAAAATTGACAAGGCGTGCGTCGCCAGTGTCCGCGCGGTGACGTGCATGCAGAACGGCAGCAATTCTCCCGCGATTTTGTACATATTGGGAATCATCAACAGCAATCCTTGCGAGGCCGTGAAGGTTGTGCTCAAAGAACCCACTTGCAGCATCCCATGCAATGCGCCCGCCGCGCCCGCCTCGGACTGCATTTCAACAATGCGCGGCACGGTGCCGAACAAATTCGGCAGGCCCGCCGCCGACCACTGATCGCACCACTCGGCCATTGGCGACGACGGGGTGATTGGATAAATGGCGACGGTCTCGGCGAGGCGATAGGCGACAGAGGCCGCCGCCTCGTTGCCATCAAGAGTGACAAAACGCGTGGCGGTATGGTTTTCGGGATTGGAAGTTGGATTCATAGAGTTAATCAAAAAAGCGGTTCAACGATGATCATTTGGGCAAGCTGCGAACTGAGAGCTAACCGCGCATTGCAAACGAGGCAGATAAGATTGGTCTGGCGGATCAACAATCGGATGACTTGCTGCTCGCCAAAGCCGATTTCGCGGAGGCGCTGGGTGACATCCGGCGGCGCGGAAAGCTCCTTGATGCGCACCGCCATCCCGGCCCGGACCCGATTGAGGGGGCAGGTATAAGGGTTCGAGCACGGAATGCTTCCATCGGCCGCTTCTTCATTGCCGGGTTGATCCAGTGTGGCCCATCGATTCGTTGCCTGTTCCATGTAAGCCAATTTACAAACAGCCGCGTTTGGCGACTCCACCGAACTTGCCATTCTAGTGCCATCTTTTGGCCAGTGGCAAAAAAGCGCGCGCAACCGCCGCATTGATTCTGATCGAGGGTTTAGAGATTTGCCGGCGCTCCGCCGAGGAAGACGCATTGGCGGCTCACCCATTTTTGTCCGCCTCAGAGCCGCTTCCGCATCGCCATCCGCCGTAAAAACAAGGGCAAAGACCACACTGCCCAATAAATGGCCAACAATTCACAAACCGGGTGTAGTTGCGATGGCGTTCTGCGAGCGATGCTCATGGCATATGAAAAGCGCAAAATATCTTGACTGCGGCAGGCCCGAGGGCCTCCCGAGGAGGCTCGCATGATGTTTGCAGCGGGAATCAGCTTTAAGACCGCGCCGGTGGCTTTGCGCGAATTATTGGCGGTCACGCCATCGCGCTTAATCGAAACTGCCAACCGGCTTAAAGTTCTGGGCGGCCTCTCTGAATTGGTATTGCTTTCGACTTGCAACAGGGTCGAACTCTACGGCGCGGCTGAGCGGGTGGATGGTGTGGCGCAGTTATTAGGCTGGCTGGCCCGCAAAGAGGTGAACATAGCTCCTTACGCCTACGTTCACACAGGCGAGGAAGCCGCCAAATACCTTTTTTCGGTCGCCAGCGGACTTGATTCGATGGTGCTCGGCGAAACCGAAATCACCGGCCAAATCAAAACCGCCTACGAAGCGGCGCGCGGCGCCGGACTGACGGGCCGCGTATTGAATTGCGCTTTCCAGCGCGCCTTCCAGGTTGTCAAAGCCATCCGCAGCCAGACACAAATTGGCCGGGGCGCGACCTCGGTGGGAAGCGTCGCGGTGGAGCTGGCGGAAAGCATCTTCGGCGAGAACTTCAAGGACAAGACCATCATGATCATCGGGGCGGGCAAAATGGGCGAGGTCTGCATCCGCCACCTGGCCAAAAACGGCGCGAAGTCTGTCATTGTGGCCAATCGCACGATCGAGCACGCCGAATCACTGGCGCGCGAGGTGGGCGGGCGCGCTGTGAACTATATGGATGACGGGCTGTCCGCGATGCAAGAGGCGGACATCGTTGTCAGTTCCACAGGCTGTCCCGAAACCATTCTTGACAAGGAAGATGTTGAATACGTGATGAGCCAGCGCCCCAATCGTCCGCTGTTTCTTATTGATATTGCCGTGCCGCGGGACATCGCGGGCGATGTTCAGCTTGTCCCCAGCGTGCATCTCTACAACATGGATCACATCGAGCAGCACATGCGGGACAACGTGAGGTTGCGGGAAAAGGAGATAGCCCATTGTCAGAGCATTATCTCGGCCCACGCCGCCAGCCTCATGGAAAAGCTGGCCGCGCCCCCGCATGAAGCCATTCAGGACAAGATGGGATGCCAGCGAGCGGAAGCGCTATGCGAATCAAACCGCAACTAATGACTTAGGACAAAACATCCAGAAGATTTGACAGTTGGACCCGGCCAAAAGCAGACCGCAGACGGGGACCGGCTGCCAGCAAGCGAAGACGCTCCGTCAGGGCGGCTCGCCGAGACAACAGGAAACAACAACAGTAGTAATAGCAAATCAGAAAGGTCCCAAATGAAAAACTTAAGATTAATAGCAATAGGATTGCTGGCCGCCATGGCAATCGCGTTGCCGCGCCTCGCGCAAGCGTCGCAGGGCATCAAAGGATCGCCCCACGACTTCAGTGATCAAACAAACTTCTTCGTCAATGGCACAAACTGGGTGCCCAACAATAACTTGTGCGAAGTTTGTCACGTCATCCACAAAGCCGCCTATAGCTCCCAGACTATCGGCCCGCTGTGGAATCATACAACGACCGTTGGCAAAACATACACGCCATTCACCAGCCCTAGATTGACGGCGGATGGCTACCCGAACGGCGCCGCTCCTGGCTATGCCTCGCTGGCTTGCTTGAGCTGCCACGACGGATCCATCGCCATCAATGAGCAAGGCGGCAAAACGGCCCCAACCGGCGGCGCTGCCGTCAACATCCCAAGCTGGGCCCAGGTCGCGGTCGGCGGCACTGACTTGAGCGGAACCCATCCGATTGGCATCAGCTACGATACAGTCTATGCCAAGGACGGATACCTGAATCCTGTGACGACACCCATCACGGACGCGGGCTCGGACACAAAGACAATCGCCCAGGAAATGCTGTTCCAGGAAGCTGGCTCCAGCGACACGCTGGAATGCGCAAGCTGCCATGATATTCACCAGCAAAAGGGCGCCTCGTCCACGACCAGGGACTCCCTCCTTGTTGGCTCCGACGGCGTCGCTTCGGCGTTGTGTTTGACATGCCACGTTAAGTAACCGTCTTGTCCAAACAACGAAATCGAGTCGGGGCGCCCAAGTTGGAACCAGCAAGGGCGCCCCTTCCCTTTTTCGGCATTCAAACAGCAAGAATTGTCCTGCGTCCGCAAATTCAGAACGAAGAATCCACTTCCCAAAAAATACGCTCAAGACCGCAAGAACCGTGGAGTGCGTTTCCCAAATCTCATTCAAATTGCTGCCATGAGATACCAATTCCAGGCCCATAAGATCGCTCCCCGGAGTCTGGCGGCGGGCTTTGCCTCCCGAATTTCATGGGCGGCGGCATTCCTGGCCATTCTGCTCCTGGCCTTCCCGGCGCAATCCAAGCCAGCGCCCCCGCCAAAGAAGTTTATTTTTTTCCCAGGCGCGCCTGATCCGCCTCGTGTTCAGTTTCTTACCAGCATCAATTCTGAGAAGGACGTCACCGGCAAAACGTCCAGCTTCCAGCAATTCATCACCGGCAACAAGCCCGCGGACAACGGCGGACTCGGCAAGCCCTACGGCATCGCCTTGTCCCGCGGCAAATTCTACGTCTGCGATTCTATGGCGCATGGCATTGTCATCATGGATATGGCGAAGCACCAGTTTCTCCCGCTGCAATTGCCGGATGAAGCTTCGGTGGTGGAGCCTCTGAATATCACCTTTGACCGCGATGGCTCGTTTTACATTGTTGACGATGCCCGCAACCAGGTGTTTTCCCTGGATCCTAAAGCGCAGTTGAGGGGAGTTATTGGAAAGAAGGGAGCCATGAAGCCGCGCGATGCGGCTGTCTCAAACGACCGGCTGTTTATCGCGGACGCGCAAAATCATGCCGTGAGCGTCTATGACAAGCGTTCGCGCGACCAGCTATTTTCTATTCCGACTGGCAATGACGCGACGAACATGAGTTCACTCCTCGTCTTGCCAACCAATCTGGCCTTGGATGAGAAAGGCCGGCTTTACGCGTCGGACACAATCGCCGGGCGGGTTCAAGTTTATGATAACGCGGGCAAGTTCATCCGCAGCGTCGGCGTCTTTGGAGACAGTCCGGCCGCGGGCACACTGAAGCGCCCCAAGGGCGTCGCCGTAAATCGCGAAGGCATCATCTTCGTCGTCGATGCTGTTTACCAGTTGGTCCAGATGTTTGACAGCGAGGGGCGTTACTTGATGTGCTTTGGCTACTCGGGCGACGCCCCGGCGGGGCTGATTCTACCCGCCAAAGTAATTGTCGACTACGACCACGTCGGGCTGTTCGCCAAATACGCCGCCCCGGATTTCAAGGTGGATCACCTGCTTGTCGTCACCAGCCAGTTTGGCAATCGCAAGGTCAGCATTTACGGGTTCGGCCACCAAAAGTAATTCCCCAGTTCCCATGGGCAATATTCGCCATCACAAGACTGCGCGCGGCGCAAGATCAGGCCGCATGGCCCCATGGGTGGTTGCGCTGGGGCTTCTGGCGGGGATTGCGCTGGCGGGTTGTTCCTCAGCGGCAAAACAAAAGTGGCTGACGACTTTCTTCGACGGCGTTCCCGATCCCAACTCAAAAACCAACATCGTCCAGAGCGTCAAGACGAATTCCGCTTCCTCCTCAGGCTCCAACACCGTTGCCCAAACCGCGCCCGCGGCCCTAGCTCCGCCGATGCACAAGCCGTACCAGGACAATGATTGCGAAGCATGCCACGAGTCGAAGTTTTCCGTCACGATGAAGGCGCCAATGAAGGACTTGTGCTTATCCTGCCATAAAACCCTCATTCCAGCCGCGGCCAAGGTTGTCGTCCATGATCCTGTGGCCAATGGGGAATGCGCCAATTGCCACAACCCGCATTACTCCACCAATAAATTTCTTTTAGTGCGGGTCGGCAAGGCTTTGTGCGCTGAATGCCACGACCCTGAGATCGCCCATCCGGTTTCGATTCATGATCCGTTCGGCAACGGCGAATGCCTTTCCTGCCACGACGCCCACGCCTCCACCAACAAGCATCTCGTTGTTAAGTTGGGCGCAAAACTCTGCTTTGATTGCCATGACGATTTTCTGGCCAAGGCAAAGTTCAAGCACGATCCCGCCGGAAACGGAGATTGCGCGTCATGCCACAACGCCCACGCCTCAAATAACAAAAGCCTCCTGACCAAGGCTGGCGCGAAGCTATGTGAGGATTGCCATGAAACCAAAGACATCGCGGCAGCCAAAGGTCACGCCAATCTAGGCCAGGCCACCTGCATCGATTGCCATGATCCGCACGTTGGCAACGACCAGTATTTCCTCAAGCCCGGCAAAGTTGTGGCGAAAGGCGCAACTCCATAAGGGCCATGCTCCGCTCGATTTACAGATGGGCGCTCGGTAAATGGCTCACCGCGCTGTGTCTGCTCGCTTTGGCGCAGGCCGCGCGGGGGCAATCCGGCCTCTTCCAACCGGGTGGCCCCTCCACGCCGCAATGGCTTAGCTTCCAGCGCTGGAGCGCGTATGCGGAGATCGACGTCGAGTCCGAGCACGAGTCGGAAACCGCCGCCCCGAACTCGCACTTCACCAGTGACCGGCTGTATCTCGCCCCAACGCTTGGGCTGGATTTGAACGGCTCGATCTACCACCCGAATTTTCTGGATTTCACCATTAGCGGCCAGGGGGGCTATGTGCAGGAAACCTTGAGCGCCACTACCTCCGGCGCGAAGCTAGCCGCCACCGACACCAGCTTTCTGCAAGACTACTCGGTTGAGCTGACATTTCTGCGAAACCAGCCCTACACCGCCACCTTCACCACCACCAAGGCCCACACGCTGGAGGAGTTGGACATTTTCAATCAGCTCGTTGTTGACACGCAAACTTACGGCGGACACATGGGTTACGCGGAAGGCCCGATTCCTTTCAGCGTAAGTGTCCAGCACACCGATGAGACGGAATCGGGGCTGCTCTTCAATAATTCGTTCATTCAAGATTACATCCAGCTCAAGGCCAGCAGCGAGCGCGGATCGGGTTCCACCTATTTCAGCTATAATATTGGCCAATATGATCAAATGGTTTCGACTTACAGCGAGAAGGAGCTATTTCAATACGGCTCCCTCAACGATCTTGAAAAATGGGGCCCCGACAACCGCTTTACCCTCACCTCGTCGCTGTTCTTTGATCAGGAGGATGACACTAACAATCCCTCCCAGAATCTCATTCTTCAGGAGACCCTGAAGATCCATCTAACCCCGCATCTGGATAACTTCTACACCTACAATTTCAACGACGACACCGAAGGTCCGGCTGACACCACCGTCCATTTCCTCGACGCGGGATTGAGCGACAAGCTGTTCGAGAGCCTGCAGTCGGAAATCGATCTTCACGGGGCGCTAGACAACGGAAGTTCGCCCGGAAGCTCCTCTTCCGAGACAGTCTATGGCATCGGAAACGGCGAGTCATACGTGAAGAGATTGGGAGGATGGGGCCGCCTGACGCTGGGCAATACCTCCCGCTACGACATTCAAAACGAAGTTAATTCGGGTGGCATCACCCCCGTTCTCGGAGAGCATCTGACGATCAGTGATTCAAAATTCGCGTATCTCAGCCAGCCGCTGGTGATCTCCATTCAACAAGTGTCCGACACAACAGGGTCGAAGATTTACATCGAAGGCATCGATTACACTACCGTGACCTCGGGATATTTGACTGGCATCCGCCGTCTTATCAGCTCACCGAGCCTCACCAATGGAACTACGGTAGTGGTGAATTACACTGTGCAATCGCAGCCGTCCGGTTCTTTCGACACGTTCAGCGACCAGTTCCAATTTCGGCTGGATCTCTTTAATGGCCTGGTGGGCGTCTATTCGGGAGTTGGCTGGATTGAGAACTACACCCGGCAGGATTTTCTGCTGGATAACGAATTCACCACTCTCTCGGGCGTTGATGTGACATGGAACTGGCTCCGCGCAGGCGGCTCCTACGAAACCCGCGCTTCCACCCTCATTGATTACAACACCACCAGTTTCTACCAAACAGCGACTTTCGTGGTCGGACACGAGTCCACCCTTACGATCAATGGCAGCGAACAGTGGTCCACCTATCCGTCCCAGAATTTGCGGAGCGCGGATTACGTGGGAAACATCAGGCTTTCTCAGCAGCTTTCCCGCAACCTCGCAGCCACGGCGGAAATCGGCGTGCGCAACGACCAGGGCGGATTCCTGAACCAAACTCTGTTCGCGGCCCGGGCGGACATTCATTACAACTTCGGCAAGCTTCTTCTCTCCCTTGATTACGAATTCAACCAAGACGAGTCCCCCGGCGAATTGCTCTTGCGCAATTTCGTCGCCTTTAAGGCAAAGCGAATTTTCTGAATGCCATGAACCTATTTGAGAAAACGAAAGCGCTGCAAAGGGCCGGTTGGCTGCTGGCGCTCCTGGCCGCTTGGTGTCCGAGCGGGCAGGCCGAGTCCAGGGTTCCCTCCGCGGCGGGATCTGGACGTGTCTGGCCCTCGGCCCCGGCGGAGCCGCGCATAACATTCGTGGAGAGCATTTACACGCCGGGCGATCTCGGACTCGCCAGTTCGGGCTGGACGGGCTTCGGCAAATGGCTGACCGGCCAGGACAAAAAGAGCGCGCTCATGGTCAAGCCGCAAGGCATCGCGGTTGACGAGTCCGGCAATATCTGCGTCACGGACATGGGCGCAAACTGCGTTTGCTTATTTGACACCGTCCATCACAAGTTCCACCGCTGGACTTCGGTCGGAAAGCTATCATTCCAATCGCCCGTCTCGGTCGCAAAGTCCGGCGATCTTCTTTACGTGGCCGATTCCGCGCTCGGCTCGGTCATCGTGTTCGACATCTCGGGCAAGCTCCAAATGACCATCACCAATGGCTTGGCGCGTCCCGCCGGCTTGGCGATAGCCGCTGGCAGAATGCTGGTTGCCGACTCAAAAGAGCACCGCGTCAGCGTCTTCGATCTGCGCGGCAATCTGCTATTTCAATTCGGGCATCGCGGAACCGAGCCGGGCGAATTCAATTTTCCAACCCACCTTGCCGTCGATTCTCAAGGCGGCATTTTGGTGACCGATTCCATGAACGAGCGCATTCAGATGTTTGACAGCCAGGGAAAATTCCTCGCGGCCATCGGCTCCGCCGGGGACGCCGCCGGCCATTTTACACGGCCCAAGGGCGTGGCGGCCGATTCCTTTGGCCACATTTACGTTGTCGATGCGATGTTTGACAATATGCAGGTATTCGACCGCGCCGGGCAATTCCTGCTGGATATTGGATCAAGCGGATCGAGTCCGGGCGATTTCTGGCTGCCGTCTGGAATTGCCATCGGGCGCGACAACCGAATCTATGTGGCGGATTCCTACAATCGCCGCATTGAAGTCTTCAAATACATCGGACCGCCATGAACTCTCGATTGCTCCTATTGCTGCTCGCGCTCACAGCCGGATCGGCCCGGGCGGCCAGTGTCATGCAGTCGGTGCATGACCTCTCGGCCACCGGCCCCGGCGCCATTAAGGCGACCGCCGAGAAAGATGCCTGCGTCTTTTGCCACACGGCTCACGGCAGCACGCCCAAGATGCCGTTGTGGAATCGCCAGAATTCCGGCGCGGTTTACAAGCCCTACACCAGCACCACCGTCAAGGCTGTTATCGGCCAGCCCACCGGATCATCCCGCATGTGCCTGAGCTGCCACGACGGCACCATCGCTCTTGGGCTTGTCAACAGCAGCGCCAAGCCGCTTGCGATGAAGAACAACGTCCAGCAAATGCCTTCGGGCATGGCCAACCTTGGCGTCGATCTTTCCGGCGATCACCCGATCTCCTTCATATTTGATTCGCATCTGGCTTCCGCCGATGCCGGGCTGAAGGATCCCTCCACCTTGAGCGGCAGAGTTCGACTTGACGAAAACCATCAAATGCAATGCACCTCGTGCCACGATCCGCACGACAATCGATATGGGAATTTCCTCGTCGCCGACAATTCCGGGGCCGCGTTGTGCGCCGCTTGCCACAATCTCAATTCCTGGAGCGGCTCCGCGCATAACACTTCCGCTGCGCGCTGGAACGGCCAGGGGAAAAACCCGTGGCCGCAAACCGACCGCCAGACAGTCGCCGCCAACGCCTGCGAAAACTGCCACACGCCCCATAAAGCTGGCGTGAAGCAGCGGTTGCTCACCGCCGCGACCATTGAGGACGATTGCTATGTTTGTCATAGCGGGTCGGTTGCCACAGAAAACATCCGCGCGGAATTCCGCAAGACAAGCGTCCATCCAGTGGACCTTACCTCGTCCGTTCACGACGCGGCGGAAGACCCGATCAATGGGCCGCGCCACGCTTCCTGCGTCGATTGCCATAACCCGCACGCCTCAAAACCAGGCGCCGCCGCCGCGCCCTTCGCTTCAGGCTCCATCGCGGACGTCAAAGGCATGAACGCGTCCGGCGGCACGATGACGACAATTTCACGTCAATACGAACTTTGCTTCCGCTGCAATGCCGACAGCCCGAAGCGCGCCGCGGCCTCCGTTCCGCGCCAAAAGCCGGAAACCAACAAGCGCCTGCAATTCTCGCTTTCCAACGGCTCCTATCATCCGGTGGAAGGCCCCGGCAAGAATTCGCGGGTGCCAAGCCTCATTTCGCCGATGACCACCGCCACCATGATCTTCTGCACCGATTGCCATAACAGCGACTCCGGCCCCGGCGCTGGCGGCAATGGTCCTCGCGGGCCGCACGGGTCGATTTACCCTCCGTTGCTCGAGCGGCAGCAAGTTTTGACTGATTACTCCCCGGAAAGCGCGGCCAGCTACGCCCTCTGCTACAAGTGCCACAGCCGCTCCAGCATCCTGGGCGACCAGAGTTTCAAGGGGCATTCCAAGCATATTATCGATTACAAGACGGCATGCACCACCTGCCACGATTCCCACGGCGTGGCCAGCGGCGCCAGCCTAATCAACTTCAACACGGTGTATGTGGCGCCGGCCCCCGGCGGCAACATCACCTACGTGCGAACCGGCCCGGGAAGCGCCAACTGCACGCTCTCGTGCCATGGAAGTGTCCACCGCAACAGCAGTTACGATGTGCCGGCCACATTGCAAAGGCGCTCACTCACTAAAGGATTTTAAGAGTCATGCGCGCCTGCGCTACTCATATTCGGTTCAGCCATCAGCAAGAAACGTCAAGCAAATCGCAAATGCCGGGAAGCAGGCCTTGGCTTCTAACTTCAATTTGGTGTGGATGAAAAAAAGCGTGCTCATGCCAGCAAAATCCCGCCGATCGGGACCAGCTTTGGCGCGAATGGCGTCAGGGCGCGAAAACTTCATGAGCAAAGCTATCAAAACAAACCTCAGCGTATTATGAAACAAACAAAATTAGTTCTAGTTCTCCTGGCTTTGGCGGCCGGAACGGCGGCGGCCTCGGCCTCCGATGCGGATGCCATCTGGGAAAAGAGCTGCCAGAAGTGCCACGGGGCCGACGGCAAAGGCGATACCAAAATGGGCTCCAAGGTCGGAGTAAAGGATCTGACCGACGCCAAGTATCAAGGCACGTTCACCGATGATGCCGCCTTCAAAGCCATCAAGGAAGGCATCAAGGAAGATGACAAAACCAAGATGAAACCGGCGGAAGGCCTCACTGATGACGACATCAAAGCGTTGGTTGCCAAGTGCCGCAGTTTCAAGAAGTAAACCGCTACTACAACCACCAACCCTTACCCACATGGCAACAGAATCAGCCAATCCCAGCCCTCGCTCCAACTCTCTCCTCCGCAATTGGACAAGTTTGACCGGAATAGTCCTGATGGCCGCGAGCGGATTCGCGTTTCTGTTGCTGTTTTTTTTGGACGCGGTGGCGCCGATGTCCAATCCTTACGTTGGCATTCTCGCCTACCTCGTCGCGCCGGCCTTCTTCTTCTGTGGCCTTGCGCTGGCGATCATAGGCGTTTGGTTTCACCGCCGCCGCCTGGCAAAAGTCGAGCGAGTCGCCGGCTCTCTGCTCATCAATATCGACTTTGGCCGCAAACGGGACCGCCGCATCCTGACATTCTTCATACCTGCCACCGCAGGTTTTCTATTGCTGACTGCGATGGGAAGCTATCACAGCTACCAGTTCACCGAATCTGTCACCTTCTGCGGCGAAGCCTGCCACACGGTCATGCAGCCGGAATTTGTGACGTATTCGCATTCGCCGCACGCGCGGGTCGCCTGCGCGGAATGCCACATTGGCAAAGGCGCGGAATGGTATGTCCGCTCGAAGCTATCCGGAACCTACCAGGTTTACTCGGTGATGGCCCATAAGTATGCGACGCCGATTGCCACACCCATCAAGAACCTGCGTCCGGCCCAGGAGACGTGCTAGCAATGCCATTGGCCGGCAAAATTCGTGGGCGACGTGGATAGAACCTTCAATTATTTCATCCCTGACAAAACCAATACTCTGTATTCCTTACGGATGCTGCTCAAAGTTGGCGGCGGCGACCCGACTCATGGCCCCGTGGGCGGCATTCATTGGCACATGAATGTGGGCAATAAGATTGAGTATCTTGCCTCGGACGAGAGCCGCCAGAAAATCCCCTGGATTCGCGTGACGGATAAACAAGGAGTTGTGACCGAGTATCGCACCGCCAAATTCACCAACGAAGTCAACGCCGCCGCTGTTCGCCGGATGGATTGCATGGACTGCCACAATCGCCCGGCTCACAAATTCAATTCACCCGAAAGCACCGTCAACATGGCCATGTCCCTCGGCGACATCGATACCGGCCTGCCGTGGATCAAGACCAACGCGGAAGCGGTGTTGTGCCGAGCCTACACCAACAACGCCGAAGCAATGCAGAATATCTCGACCACGCTTTCCGAGCGCTATCCCAATGACGTCCGCATTCAGCCAGCCATCGCGGCGGTGCAGAGCATTTACACGAACAACTTCTTCCCCGAGATGAAGTCAAGTTGGAAGGCCTACCCGGACAACATCGGCCACAAGGATTGGCCGGGCTGCTTCCGCTGTCACGACGGGCAGCATGTGAGCGTCGGCGGAGATGGCAAGAAAAAGGTCATCAGCAACGATTGCAATGCCTGCCACACCATTTTGTCGCAGGGAAATGCGGAGCAAATGAAATTGGCGAGTCCGATGGGACAGAAGTTCGCCCATCCGCAAGATGAATACGATCCAGCCTTCCAATGCACTGACTGCCATAATGGTGGCCTGTAAACAGATAGGTGACGGATCAAGCAGGGCCGGCTGGCGAACCTTCCCGACGCCTGCCAGCGAGAATTTGCTCATAGACTAACTCTGTTTTTCCGAATCCACCCAGCGGACAGAGTAGCGGATGAGTTCACCCATGCTCTTGATCTTCAGCTTGGCCTTAATGTTGGCGCGATGGACTTCGACCGTTTTTGGACTGACATGGAGCAGCGTCGCAATCTCTTTAGTCTCCTGGCCGCGCCCGATGCATTGAAAAACTTGAAATTCGCGATCCGTCAATGTTTCCACCGGGGATGCCGCCGCCTCGGGGCGCCGTCCCGAGAAAATTTCAAGAATCTTGGCTGACATTTTTTCGCTGACGGAAATCTGGCCCGACGCAACCTGGCGAATCGCTTCCATGATGCGTTTGCCGCCTTCCTGCTTCATCACGTAGCCGCGTCCGCCCGCGCGCAAAACGCGTTCGACGTAAAGCGCTTCGTCATGCATGGAAAGCACAAGCACGGCGATGGCTGGATCGAGCGCCTGGATGTCCTTGATTAATTCCAAGCCATCGCGTCCGGGGAGAGTGATGTCGGCCAGCACCAGACTTGGCTCGGCCGCCTTGATTTGTTCCACCGCTTCAAATGCGTCTCCGGCCTGGCCGCAGGTTTCCATGTCCGGCTGCTGGCTGATCAATTGGGCCAAGCCGTCGCGCATCATCGGATGATCGTCAACGATGAATATCCTCGTCTTGACAGGAGGCTGCTTCGGTTTTGCTTTCATTCGGCCTTGGGCTCCGCCTTATTCGGCAAAAAGCAGACTATTCGAGTTCCGCTTCCGGCCTTCGTCTGCACCAAAAGGACGGCTCCGATGATCCCGGCGCGATATTGCATTGTGCGCATGCCCATGCCCGAGGCGGGCGCGGCGGGCGCGCTCATGCCAACTCCATTGTCGCTTACGCTGAGAACGATTTTATCGTTCAGGCAGGATAAACTTAGCTCAATGGCGGCGGCTTTTCCATGTTTGACAGCGTTGGTGACCGCCTCATGCGCAATCCGGTAAAGATGGGTGGCCGTCGCCGCATTCGAGATCACCGCCTGCCCATCGGTCTTGAAGTGGCATTGGGCGCCGAAAAGGCGGGACGAATTGGCCGCCAGTTCGCGCAGCGCGGACGCCAGACCTTCCGATTCTAAAATAAATGGCGAAAGCCCGCGCGCCAGCGAGCGCGTCTGCCCGATAACTTCACGCACCTGCCTGGAAATTTCCTCCGCCTGGGCGATGGATTCTTTAGCTTTTTTCGGGAGCGCCTGGGTCAAAAACTCGGTTTTCAGCTCAATGGCGGTGAGACTCTGGCAAATGCCGTCGTGCAAATCCTGCCCGATGCGGCGCTGCTCCAGTTCGCTGATGTGCAGAATCTCCTCCTCCAGGCGCTTCCGCTCCGAAATGTCCATCGCGGCCCCGGTAATTCCCGCGACATTGCCGAAACTATCCTTTACCGACTCCACCGTGAGATCGTAAAAGCGCTTCTTCCCGCCGATCAAATGGGCGAATTCCTGGCGAACGCCCGCGCCGGTAACGAGCACCCGCACTTTGACCTGTGTCAGCCATTCTGTTTCGTCCGGCGGAAATAAATCGGAATCTGTCTTGCCGGTCATCTCGCTGGGGAGGCCCATGATGGATTCGTTGTGAACCCAGGTGTAATGAAAATCGCGGTCCTGGTTGAAAACCATGATGGGCGTGTGTTTGAGCGCAACACGAAAGCGCTCCTCGCTCAGGCGCAGAGCATCCTCGGCCGCTGCCAATTTCTGCTCCTGCTCAATTTGCGTAACAACCCGGCGCGCTACCGAAGGCACCATTTCCAAAAACTTCGTTCCCTTGACAAGATAATCCCGCGCCCCGCTCTTCATCATTTCCACGGCGACTTCCTCGTCGCCCTGCCCGGTGATGATCACAAATGGAGGCAGGCGCTTGGCCTCCGTTAATTTCGCAATGATACTCCGGGCGTCGGCATCCTGGAGCTTTAGATCGAGAAGCAGCAAATCCGGCTGGTTCTCGCGGAGCCAGCTCACGGCGGCGGCGGCGGAATCCGCGGTCGAAACAGTGAACCCATCGCGTTCCAGCGCGCGGGCAGTCAAGCGAAGCAAGCCGCGGTCATCATCCACCACCAAAAGTGACCCGGCTGATGGCGCTTTTGTCATTTCCGTGACTTACGCGCGGACTTCCGGCACCTGCACCAGGGCGATGAATAATCCAAATTGCTTGATGGCTTCGGCGAACTTCTCGTAGTCCACCGGCTTGACAACATAATTGCTGCAGCCCAGCGCGTGGCAATTTTCCACTTCGCGCGGGTCGTCGGTGGTGGTGAGCATGATGACGGGAATTTTTTTAAGTTCGGCATCCGCCTTGATCTGGCGCAGCACCTGGACGCCGTCCACTTTCGGCATGCGAATATCCAGCAAAAGCAGATAGCAAGCCTCTTTCGCGCGCTGCCGGGCGCCGCGGCAAAAAAGCAAATCCAGAATATCCTGCGCGTTCTCGACCCGTTCGATGGCGTTGTGATGGCCGGCGCGATGGAGATTCTTTTCAATGAGCCGCACATGGCCGAGATCATCGTCCGCAATCAGAATCACAACTTCTTTGGTCACTCTCATCTAATTACTCTCATGGCGCAGGCAGCGAAACAAAAAACGCGCTGCCCCCGGACCCGTCTGATTCGACCCAAATTTTGCCGTCCTGCCGCTCCAGCATTTTCTGGGCAATGGTCAACCCAAGCCCCTCGCCTTCGGAGGCCGCGGGATTCAACCGATGAAAAATCTCAAAAACCTTCGCCTGGTGCTCCGGCGCAATCCCAATGCCGTTGTCTTTGACAGCATAAATGGCCCGTCCACCCTCTGTCCTTCCGGTTATCTGAATGTGGCCGGAACGGCTCGGACTGCGATACTTGATCGCGTTGTCAATTAAATTTGAAAACACCTGGTTCACCTGCAGCGAATCACCGAGGCAATTGGGCAGCGGTTCGACTTCCAGATACACCCCTGCCTGCTTGAGCTGGAATTCGACCGTCTGGGCGATATTCAACAGCATTGAATTCATGCTCAGATCGACGATGTTGATGGCGGCCCTGCCCAGGCGCGAAAAACGCAGGAAGCCCGTCAGCAAGCTGTCAATTTTCGCCACCCCCGCCTGGATGAACTCCATAGATTCCGGCACGTCCGCGCTGAGAATGCTCTTCAATTCGCGGCTGTTGATCTCCGAAGTCTTACCTTCCTCCACCAATTCGCGAATGCGGTCGCAGGAATGGCTCAATTCCTCGGTAAATCCCTGGATGTTCACCAGCGGGGAGCGCAAATCGTGCGAGGCGACATAGACCACCGTTTCCAGTTCCTTGTTCTTCTCCGCCAGGCTTTGGGCCAGCTCCGCCAGGCGCGCTTCGTCGTGTTTGCGGCGGGTGACGTCCGTGCGGATGGCGATGTATTGCACCGGTTTTCCGGTGGCGTTCAAAAAGGGAAAGATGGTGGTGTCAACCCAGTAAAAACTGCCATCCTTGGCGCGATTGCGAATCTCGCCCTTCCACACTTTTCCCGAGGCGATGGTGGTCCAGAGATCGAAGAAGAATGCCTTGGAATGGTGGCGGGAATTGATGATGCGATGATCCTGCCCGATCAACTCCTCGCGCGAGTATTTGGAAATCTCGCAAAATTTATCGTTGACGTAAGTGATGCGGCCCCGCGGGTCGGTGATTGCCACAATGGAATGGGCGTCGATGGCGGATTTAAGATCGCGCAGTTCGCGGTCGGCTTCCATATCGCTGGCTGGCGGCGGGGATCCGGTCTCCAGCGCCCGCAGTTTTTCCTCCAGTTCAGCCCTGCTCGCTTGGGAATAATCGTCCATTCGCCGGCTAATTTACCAATCATTCAAAGTCTGACACGCTTAAAGTCAGCATTCGCGAATCCCTCATGCGCCTACGAGTTGGCCGCGATAATCGGTGGGGGATTGGCCGGTAATTTTCTTGAACACGCGGTTGAAATGCGTCAGGGACTGAAAACCGACTTCGTAGGCAATTTCGCTGATGCGCAGATTCGGATTCAGGAGAAGGTTGCGGGCTTTCTCGACGCGAACGCGGGAGACGTACTGGGTGAAATTCAATCCAGTGGCCTTCTTGAACAGTTTGCAGAAATGGAAGGTGCTAGTGTTCACCGCTTTGGCAACCTGGCCGAGCGAAAGATCCTCCGTCTGATTCTCAACGATATATTCCTTGGCGCGCTTGATGACGGGCGATTCGGCATTTTCGCGACGCACCACAATTTGGTTGCTGACGGTTGAAATATGCAGGGCGAAGATGCTCAGGAGCTTGACCATGGCGTCGTACTGTTTGGCGGAAAGCAATTTTGTGTCGGCGTAGATGGCTTCCAACCCTTCGCGGCTCATGGCCAGGCCCCACTCGGAAATCAATTTGGCAGTGCGCTCGATCTGCGAAGGCGAGGCCTTTTTGCGGAGCACCTGGCCGGTTTGGAGGAAGCCGATCAATTTTTCGCCAAGGCGAACCGGCACGGCGGTATCGACCAGGCCCAACTGGCACGTCACTGTGGCAGGCTCAAACTGGGCGCTGTCGGAGAGCTGCTGCTGCATCTGGAGGCAGGTCGCGCAGGCTTTGCTCTTCTCGGCGAGCATGGCGCAGAGCGGATTCTCGTGGCGCTTGCCGTGGTGCGGCAACTGCCAGGATTCCACCGGGCGGAGGGAAACCGGGAGGCCGGTCGTTTCGCTGAACGCTTTCTCGTAGTCTTGAAATATCTGCGAATGAATCAGGCTCTCGATGAGATCCTTGTTGTCGTGCCGGGTCATTTGCTTTTCCACAGTTGGCTGCACCGAATTTGTTATCATATGGACAAAATAGCAGCAGCCATGCCCGGCCAACAATTGGGAGCCGTGCTAGATGCAATCGGTGGGAATGAACTAGGCTATCTAAGGAATTTCCTTAGAGCCCCTTTCCAGACTTGGAAGGGGCTCCAAGAAATGCGGGGAGTGTCTCGCCAACCCGCTTAAAAAACTTCCGCTCTCAAACCGGTCTCCGCCTTGATGCGCTGGCAGATGCGGGAGAGCTTCTTCAACGGCAGATGGCCGCAATCCGGATGCGCTATGGGGCGCGAGGCGGAATAGATTTGGACAAGCGAGATGCGAGCCCCGCCATTTTTCAAGTCATGCAACCGCAAAATATACTCATCAATTTCCTCCGGCGGCGGTTCCTGGTCCCGAACGAGCGGGAACAGGCTCTGAATCACCAGCGGACGCTGGCGGCCGACAAGAAGAATGTTCACCAGCACCTTTTCCAGTGGAACCAGGCTCCGGTTGACCTGATTCATGTAATCTTGCGTGCCCGCGTCGAGCTTCACCCAAATCTCGTCCTCCTGCGTGAAGTATTGCAGGCTGTCCTGCACCTGGCGCAGATCAAGACCGGTGCCGTTGGTCATCAGCGCCAGCTTGAAGAAGGCGTGCGGATTGCGCGCGCGGACATGCACCACCACCTGGATCGCTTCGGCAAAATTCGGGCACAGCGTCGGCTCGCCATCGCCGCTTAATGCAACGTGGCGCAGTTGGAGCAGATCGTCGTCCAAACCCGCGTAAGCCGCGTGCTCGCGAATCTTGCCGGAGCGCACCAGAAAAAGGGTCTTGTCCAATTCCTCCGCCATCACGGTGACATTCAACTCTTTTTCGGCGGCCGCTTGCGAGCGGTTCACCTCGCAATAAGCGCAGTCGAAATTGCACAAGCGATCGGGGTTCATGTTGATCCCGATGGAAAGGCCGCGCGCCCGCGCCGACACAACGGTGTAAACGAAGCGATTGTCGAGAAAGTTTCTCGGGCAGCCAAAAGCGGTCGCGATGGGAGCCGCCCGGGACTTCTCGACGCCGTCAATGACAGACTCGGAAGTGGACATTGTAATTCCTTTTGTGGTTCATACTTGCGCCTCCCAACATAGGCCGTCATGTCATGCATAAACTACACTGTCATTGGCAAATGCCGGTCAATTCTTGCACAAGCCGCCGCGCCAAAAACTTGCCCGGGCGGCTATTCGGCAACATGATTGGCAAGAATTTGCGATGCGAAAAAGCCGGATTTCTGCGGTGGCCGCGTGGTTGGCATTTGCAATAATTGCGCTGGCACACGA
>VFSW01003832.1_pt1 | contig 22515 bp, 19 predicted proteins | sample 5358111 | NCBI WGS metagenome assembly VFSW01 (sample SAMN11554181, study PRJNA540505) | mine drainage metagenome | isolation source: sediment from site ElyBrook_90M | place: USA: Ely Copper Mine, Vershire, VT | collected 2017 | reverse complement strand
TAGATTGTCAGCAATTTCCAACGGCCAGGTGTGCCATTTAAGCTGACGTTGAACAGAGATAAGATTGTTGCGCGCAGACCCTCATTCTTGAAAGTCTTATTGCCGTAGTGTTTGATGATCTGCGATCTTCCTTTGAAGATAAGCTTTGCTTGAGACATGTCGTAGACGCACACATCATCAGCGTAGGTGGCAGCGAACGCCCCAATGTCACGCGCGTTGTAGGCGACGAGTTGAGCGTCAACAACTTCTTCCGGTGACATAGTAAAGGTTTCTCCCTGGGGGGGCCTAACTTTCAATTCGACTGATCGGCGGAATTCGGAGCGCCAGATCGGTCATCTGCGGATTGTAGCAGGGGAATCAGGGTTTCGCCATGTTTCAAAACTTAGCGCGGCGCCGGGAAAGGCCGACCGTGCCGGTCGGCCTATTTCGGGAAGGGGTGCTTAGGGTTCGAGGCCAAGGCGGTCGGCGGGGCTCAGTACGCCATGGCCGCCGCGGTTGAGGACGTGCGTGTAGATCATGGTCGTGCTGACGTCGCGGTACCCAAGCAGTTCCTGGATGGTCCGAATGTCGTGGCCGTCCTCCAGCAGGTGGGTGGCGAATGAATGGCGCAGGGTGTGGCAGCTCGCTGGTTTGGCGATGCCTGCTTGGAGCCGCGCTTCGCGGAATGCCTTCTGGAGGACGGGTTCATGGAGGTGCTCGCGTCGGCGCACGCCGGTGTCTCGGTCGGTGTAATGGCTGGAGGCGGGGAAGACCCATTGCCAGCCCCACTCCTTCGGGGCGTTGGGGTACTTGCGCGCCAGCGCGTTGGGAAGGGCGACGCTTCCCAGGCCCTGGCGCAGGTCCTCTTCGTGCTGGCGGCGCACGGCACCAAGATGGCGCTTGAGCGGCTCCTGCCCGGACGTGGGCAGCGGCGTGTAGCGGTCCTTGTTGCCTTTGCCGGCCCGGACGACGATCTGCTTCTGCGCGAAATCCACGTCTTTGATCCGGAGGGTGCAGCATTCCATCAGGCGCAGTCCCGCGCCGTAGAGGATCGTCGCCATCAGCCGCGGCGCGCCGGTCATGCGGCCGAGCACGGCTCGCACCTCGTCGCGGCTGAGCACCACGGGGAGGAGTTCGGGGCGTTTAGCCCGGATGACGCATTCCACACGGTCGATCTTTTTTCCCAGGACCTGGGTGTAGAGGAACAGGAGCGCGTGCAGGGCTTGGTTCTGGGTCGAGGCGCTGACATGCCGGGTGGTCGCTAGGCTGGACAGGAAGCGCCCGATCTCGGCTTCTCCGAGTTGCTCCGGGGGGCGGCCGGTCTCTTGGATGAACCGGCGGATCCAGATCCAGCCCAGATAGGACTCCTCGGTCCGCGGGCTCATATGGCGCGCCTGGATCGCCTCGCGGGTGCGGCGGATCAACGAGGGGTCGGCGGAAGGCTCCGCTCCGGCGGACTCCAGCCGCAATTCGTCGCTGGCGAATAAGGCCTTCAGCGCCGCGAGGGGGCCCGCGCCTCCGGGGACGCTCCAACGCTTCTGTTCCCCGTGCCAGACGCGACCGGGGACGGTCTTGATCTTCGCCACACGCGCGGGGGTGTAGGGCAGGAGAACGGTGAGCCGCCCGGCCTCGCCGGGCCGGACGACGACAGGATTTGGTGGACGCTCCATCCCTACTCTACGATTGGCGGCGGCAAAAAGTCCCTGGACCGGAACGGACAGGACCGTGGCGGCGTTGGTGACGCAGGCGGGTCACGCGTACGCGCGACGCACGATGAGTTTGGCGCGGTATGCTGGTGAAGCTGACCGGTCGATTGTCGCGCGAGGCGCGCCGGGCGGGCGCGGCGAGGTGAGCAGGAACGCGCACGCCCGGGCGATTTTGACGGCGGAGAAGGCGACGAACGGCGCCTCGAGGCGACGCGGCCGGTCGATCAACGCACCCGGTTGAGCGACAAACTTGTTCGCAAACGGGACGTATGATCTCAGACGATTTCGCGGAAATCCTCGGCGGCTTGAGAGCGCCAATCGTCATGTTTTCCTCACGCGCCCCCCTCGGGCAGGGTCTCGGGCGTGCCCGAGGGGGGTCCGGCAGGGTATCAGGCGTGCTGGAGGGGGGTGCCCTTCGAGTAGTACATAGAAAAGCGTGCTTTTCTCGACCCTTTACCACCCACCTCAAAATCGGCTTCGCCGTTTTGCCTCCTGACCCCGCCCCCCCAACAATAAAAAACTGGGGTTGGGGGGTCTGGTGGTGGGTGGGTGTTAAAGTATAAAGAAAAGCCGATAGTGGGGCATAAAAAGAAAATAATGGAGAAGAAAATCAGAGAGTCAGAGAGAAAAAATTGGAGAGGACTGGATAGAAGTGGGAAGGGAAAGAGGGATAGAAAAAGAAGAAAATAGGTACAGAGAATGAAGATAACTCAACAGAAAAACAGAGGGAAGTAACGGTCAAGTAGAGAAACAGTATGGAGCATAATCGGGATAAGTAGGATGGGAAAGGCGGATAAATAGTGCGGCGGGACGGGGGGAACTCAACGGCGGGGAAGGGGAAACTGGCGGTCAAGAACGGGAAAACTATGGAGCAAAGTCGGGATAATTGGCTGGGAAAAGACGGGGAATTCGGACGGCGGGCGGGGGAAACTCGGCGCCGCGGACGAGAAAAACAGAGCAAGGCGGCGGCAGAAAAGTAGAATACACGGGCATGAAAACACCAGACGAACTCGAAAAACTCCCGGTGATGTCGGTCGCGGCGGCCATAGACTTGTTCGCCAAGCGCAAGGAACAGGGCCAAGCTCGGGGCAGCGTACTCATCGAGACGGCCGCGCTCATCGAGTTGCTGGAGGCTCTCTTCGACTTCAAAGTCACGGCCAAGACCCTGAAGACGTACGCCTCGCCGCGGGTCAACCTGCTCCCGGCCGCGGTCAAGAAGGACGGCAAGTCATGCTACGTCTACCCGGATCAGCTCGACCGGATCGGGTTCATCCTGGCTTTGCGCCAGACCTACCATCTCCCGTTGAACACCATCCGGGATCTCGACAAGCACTTCCCGGCCGACGCCCGGCACTTGGTCCTGGAGCGCAAGATGACCATCGAGGAGCTGCTCGACCTGGCCAAGATGATGCCCCGCGGCTTCGCGGTCAAGGACCTCGTCATGGCCAAGACCTGCGACCTCATGGTCCAGGACACTTTGTCCCCCAGCCGTGCGCTGTCCGCCGCCGTGCTGCCCGGCGAGGCCTTGCGGAAGGCCGAGGAGGGCGCCATCCTGAGCCGACTGGACGAGCTTAAGCAGTGGGTCACGTCCGGCCGCCGGCAGGAGTTCGTGCGCCGGGAGTCGGCCGAGGACTTCAAGAATCTCGCCCTCAACCGACTCCTTGCCGGGAAGATCGCTAAGAAGATCACCGCCAAGAGCGCGCGGCACCGATAGGTCCCCGGCGACCGCGATGGACCGGCTTCTGACGATAGACGATCTGGCGGAGTGGCTTCAGGTGAAGCCCCGGACGATCTATCAATGGGTCCACGAGGGCTATATCCCGGTCATCAAGCTCGGAGCCCTGGTCCGCTTCGACCGGGCCAGCATCCTGGCCTGGGTCAAGAAACGCGAGGCGCCGGGACGATCCAGCAAGCGGCTGGAAACCAGCCTTTGACATGATTCGTTCGATGAGATGACCACGGACTTGCCCCTGTCGAACGCGGCGCTCCCGGACTTGGCACTGTCGATCATCTGCATCCCCGAACGTGACGAGATGCAGGCCGTCGTCCACGAAATCGCCTTGCCGGAAAAATGCTACGCCGAGTTCCACATGGCCGTCTTCCCCTGGGGCCTGGCGTTTATCGAAAAGGATCGCCGCGGGATCACCGAATCCCAACAGCGGCCGCCTGAGCCCGAGGAGTTGAGAGGCGAGTTGCTGAGGCGCTTGCGTAAGCTCTCCAAACGCTTCGCGGTGCCGCCCACGAACTGGCGCTTCTTCAAGGAGCGAGGAAAGAAGAAGACTGAGCTCCCCGGGCTGACTCTCCCGCCCTCGTGGGAAGACACCCGCACGCTCCGCATGTATCGTGAAGAGTACGACAACCAGAAGCGCCGCGGCCATTGGGCGGAGTCCCGGCAGCACGCCGAAGAAGGTGCAAAGCTCCTGGAGGAGGGGCGTTTCCGCAAGGCCGCGAAGCTCTTCAAGCAGGCTCGCGAGGAGGACTTGTCCTATTACCTCCCGGCGCTCTGCCTGGCCGAGCTCGCTCTCAAAGAATCGCGCCGGGAAGAAGCGAGAAGCCTTCTCATGGAGGCGCAAAAGCTGTTCAAGAAAGCCTCTGGTCTTCCCAAGAAGCTGCTCGTCCGCGACGGCGCGCGCCTGGAGTCGGCCGCCGAGGAGCTGCGCGCCGCCGCAGGGCGCCCGGCCGAGCCCTCGGCGACTGCGGCGCCGAACCCGGCGGCCCCGCCTGTTGAGCCGCCGCCCGCGCTCCGGCCGACCGCATCGGCGCCGGTGGATTGGCGGCCGCCGGAGTTCCCGTCCGGACTGGCCGCGCGCTTCGGCCGCGGCCCCGCCGACTCGCTGGCGCGCTATCGCCTGAGAATCGAGGCCGAGCGAATACTGACTCTCGGCGGCTTCAACGAGCTGCTTGCTCCGGCCAAGTCTCATATCGCCCCCTTCGAGCATCAGGTCCGCGCGGTCCGCGCCGCCCTGCGGCGCATGCGCGGGAGGGCGCTGCTGGCCGACGAGGTGGGGCTCGGCAAGACGATCGAGGCGGGCTTGGCGCTCAAGGAATATATGCTGCGCGGCATGGCCGCGAAAGTGCTGATTTTAGTGCCTCCCGTGCTGGCGGAGCAGTGGCGCGAGGAGCTCGACTCCAAGTTCGACATCGAGGCGGAGGTCTTTTCCGCGGAGGAAGCGCCGGACGGATCGTTCTGGCGGCGCGCCCGCGTGGCCGTGGCCTCGCTGGCCCTGGCGAGACGCGAGCCTCACCGAAGCGAAATCTTGGCTCAAAGCTACGACGTCGTCATCGTCGACGAGGCCCATCATCTGCGCCGCCGCGAAACTCTCGCGTGGAAGCTCGTCAACCAGCTCAAGACCAGAAGCCTCCTCCTCTTGACGGCCACTCCCATCCAGAACGATTTGGACGAGCTGTACAACCTCGCGACTTTGCTGCGGCCGGGCCAATTGGGGACGCCGGCGGAATTTCGAACGCGCTTCCAAGTCCGCGGCGAGGTCCGCAAGCTGAGGGACTCCGAGGGGCTGCGGGCCTTGCTGCGCGAACTGATGATTCGCCACACCCGCGCCAGCGCGGCCGTGACGCTTCCCCGGCGCGTGGCGCGCACGGTCTATGTCCCCATGAAGGAGCCCGAGCGCGAGGTCTATGAGAAGCTCTCGGCCTTCGTCCGGACGCTCGACCGCTCCGCCGGCGGGAATCCGCTGTTCTTGCTGACCCTCCTCCAGCGCGAGGCGGGATCGGACCTCCGCGCGGCGCTGCCCACCTTGCGCAAGATCGCAACCAGGCTTCCCGCCGGGAGCCGCGAGCAATTGCGGGACCTCGACGCCGGCATCGAGGCGCTGCCCGAGCCTTCGAAATGGGACGCGCTGCGCAGCATCCTGGCGCACACGCCGGGCAAATGCCTGATCTTCACGGAATTTCGCGAAACCCAGGAGCGCCTGGCGCGCATGCTGGCCGCCGCCGGAGAATCCCTCGAGGTCTTTCACGGCGGCCTGACGCCGGCGCAAAAGTCCGACGCCTTGGCGCGCTTCGAGGGGCCCTCCCGGCTGCTCCTTTCCAGCCCGGCCGGCGGCGAGGGCGCCAACCTGCAGTTCTGCCGCGTCCTGGTCAACTACGATCTGCCCTGGAACCCCATGCGCATCGAACAGCGCATCGGCCGCCTCCACCGGCTCGGCCAGACCGGCGAGGTCGCGATCTACAACCTCGCCTCCCAGGATACCGTCGAGCAGCATCTGCTGCGCATTCTCGACGAGAAGCTCAACCTCTTCGAGCTGGTGGTCGGCGAGGCGGAGACGATCCTGGGCGAGATCACGCAAGAAAAGGAATTCGAGCAGATACTGATGGAGACGTGGCTTGAGGCCGCGGACCAGCGCGAGGCGGCCGAACGGATGGAGCGGCTGGGCGAGCTCATCGTGCGGGAAAAGGAGAGCTACCTGGAAGTCAAGAAGCTCGACGAAACCGTCTTCGGCGCCGACTACGAGGCGGCATGACGAACGAAGAGGATCTTCGGCCGTTCATCGCGGCGGGAGTGCGCGACCTCGGCGGCGTCGTCGACGAGCTCGACGTGCGCACTCTCGACCTGCTGGTTCCCGAGGCTCTTCGCGAATCCCTCGGAACCGAATACCTGCGCCTCGACACGGGAAATCCGCCGCTGACCGTGGGCTCGCCCATCACTGAAGCCGTGGCGCAAGCCTTATCCAAAGGGGACTGCGTCGCCCGCGCCTACCTCAATCCGGTCTATCTGCAAGGCGGCGACCTGGAGACGAAATGGGGGAGGGCCTTCCGCGTGACCGCGGGACGCGCGGCGTTCTTGAGCCAAACGCCGGAGGAAACGATTCACGCCGTGTTCCATTTCCGGGCGAGCTTCTTGACGGACGAAAGGGAGGAGCGCCTTTATCCCGTAGCCGTCAACTTGACCACTCGTATCCCCTATGACCACCTCATCAACGAGTGGCCGCGTCTTTTTTTCGATGAAGCCCCCGCCTACGATGGGCTGCCGGCCGCCCCGGTTCCGGACCTCGACGGGCTCAAACCGGCGATCGGAGCGGCCCTTCGCTCGCGGCTGGCTCCCGATATTGATTCGATGAGGCAAACCCAGGAAAAATTCCTAGGCCGCGAGCTGCGGCGTTTGGACGACTATTATGGCGCTCTTGAGGCCGAGCTCTCCGGGCGAGAGCGGCGTCCCTTGATGCCAGAGCAGGCCGCCCGCCTGGCCGAACGCCGCCGCGCGCTCGGCCTCGACCGCGCCAAGAAGACGCGCGACTCCGTGGAGAAGCACCGCCTGCGCGTCGAGCTCAGGGCCGTGGCGCTGCTGCTCGTTCATCAACCCTGGCTTCGCGTCACGATGCGCCTGGACAGCCGCCGCGAAGCGCTCGACCGAGATTTCTTCTGGAACCCGGCCCTCAAGTCCTTCGCGCCGGCCGCCTGCGACGCTTGCGGGGGGGAGACGTCGGCCTTCACCTTGCGAGATTCGCGCTTGCTCTGTCCTTCTTGCGGCGCGTGACGGTGCAACGACAGAGAAGACGAGATCGTCCTGCGGCTTACTTGGGCAGCAGGTTCAGCAGCTTGACCTTTACATATTCACCCGCCTGCCGCGGATCGTATACGAGGCCCTTGCACAGCAGCTGATCCATGTCCGAACAGAAACTGCGGTCGGCCAGGTGCGACTGAAGGATTCCAATGAATTCCGCGCGGCGAGCCGTGCTGCCTTCTTGCCGGAGGTAATACTGGAAGGACTCGATGATCGCGGCCGGATCAATCGGCGGGCTGGCGTGCGTCAGCGCCCAGTATAAATCAAACAAATCCCGTCCCCGCTTTCTCTGGAACAAGGCGCGCATCTTGGTGCCCAGCATTTCGTGAATGTCGTAGCCATTGATCCGGGTCTTGAACGGCGCGCCCCGAAACGAAAATTCAAACGGAATTTCGACGATCCGACGATGAGGCGTCCGTTCCGTCATGTTGGCCTCGATCACGATGTCCAACGCGGTCCCCGGCTCGCTGATCGAGGGAACCGAATACGTCAATCTCAGCACGCGGGAAGGTTTGACCGTATTGCGGATGGCCAAACCGATCGCCGCCCACGCCGAGGTCCTTGGTTTTCCAAGCACATCAAGCAAGACTCGCCGCAAGGCCTTGCGGATATGGTCTTCGGGGCGGCGCCCGAACGCGACCAAATCGATGTCCTCGCTGTAACGGGAGGCAGGCGCGAGATGAACCTTGTGCAGCAGAGTGCCGCCGCGCATGGCCACTTGGGTGCGCAGGAAATCGTCATTGAACAAGGCGGCCATCGCCCGGCACAATAACAGATCCTGCTCGACCTGACGTTGACTCGGCCAGGGAACCGCCGTTTGATGAGCCAGGACGTCCTGGCGGGTCAGCGGAGTCATCATCCGACTTCGCCCGAATTATCGAGAACTCGCCAACGCCCGACGATAGGCGCGGTCGCGCGACCGGCCTTCGCCGAGGCCAGCGGAACCAAAGCGAGGTGAGCGGGCAGCCGGTCATGGACGACCTGGGCCAACCTCTTGTTGCCCGCGGTCTCGATGATGTAACCCAACCGTTGAGCGATTGCCGGTTCGTTCTCAACTTCCAACATGCGTTTGAGTTCGGGCGGACGCATGAGCGCCAGCAACGGGGTGAGGGTTTCAATCACGCGCCCAATCCCTCCAATGCGCGAAGCATACCGAACCAGATCAAATGCCGTCGCCTCGGGAGTGCTGACCCAGGTCGGGGCAAAGGCGTTCGCCAGCGGCCGCGTCGGCGTCCGTTTGATCTTACGCTTGACGAAGAACCGAACTCTCAGGCGCCCCACGTCAATCTCACGCCGGGGACTGTCCGTCATCACTTGAGTCACCTGCAGGGCTTGCGGATTGGAGCCGTAGATGCCGGCCGCCGACTGGAGCGCCAAGTAATAGGGATGCCCCAGCCATCTAAAATAGTCGTCGAGCCACCAAGTCACCGGCGGCGCCCCCATGGAGCGGTGCTCCGGGCCGACAATGAGGAAAAACTGATGCCGCCGCGAAACTCTGACGACCCGATTGGCCAGCCGCCGCAATTGATTCTTTGCCGCCGTGATGGATAATCCCGTTTCCTTGACAAGATCAGCCAGCGGAAAAGAAACATGACCCACGGCCAGACGCACATCTATAAACGCGGCGGCGGCTCCGGTTCGTCGAAGTTTTTTAGTGTTTTCTTCCATTATTTCGTTTGCGCATTGTAGCGTTATACGCTTCTATCTGCAAATAGTTAATTAATCGTTTTGGCGAAAAAGCGGCCTAAAAGGCTAAACGATCGACGGCGGCTTTCAGGTGGTCGGGAGCCAGATGGGCGTAAATCTCCGTGGTCTTGATGCTCGAATGCCCCAGGAGCTTGGAGACGCTGTAGAGGTCCGCGCCCTTCATAATCAAGTGGCTGGCGAAGGTGTGCCGGAAGGAATGGAGGCTTCCCTCGATCTTGAGTCCGCGCAGGAATTTCTTGAAGCGATGCGTCAGGAAGTCTGAGCGGTAGTAATTGCCCGCATGATCGCTGAAGACCGGCTCCCGAGGATCGCGCGCGCCGGACAGCTCCTGTAAGGCCTTCAAGGCCGCCGCATTTAAAGGTATGTGGCGGACCTCGTAGTCTTTCGGCCGCCAATCGTCCTTGGCCTGGATGGTCAGGAGTCGCCGCTCAAGGTTGATGTCCGCCCAAGTCAGGTGCCGCAGTTCGTCGCGGCGGAGCCCAGTATTGACCAGGAAGGCGACCATGGGGCGCAGGGTGTCGCCGGCCGCCTCCAGCATCTTGGCGACCTCGGCCTGGGAGAAAAAGTGGGCCTGACGCTTGGGCTCCTTGAATTTCTTGACGGCCAAGGCGGGGCTGCGCGGCAGGAAGCCCCATTCGACTCCCCGGTTGAACATGGCCTTGATGACCGCCAACTCCCGATTGACCGAGGAGGGGAGAAGGGACTCGCGCCGCCAGTTCTTGTACTTCTCGATCTGCAAATGGGTGATGTTCTTCAGGCGATCGACTTCGACGAAGCCCTTGAACTTCTCAAGCGCCGCGGACGTGAGGGCGCTCGTCACCTCGACCCCATTGGCCCGGATGTGCTTCAGGTACTCATCGATCAGCTCGGCCAGCTTCTTGTCGGTCTGGGCGAACCCAAGCTCCCGGCGCTCAAGCTTGACCTGAACGTCGGCCAGGGCCAGGTCGGCGAGCTTCTTGGACCTGCCGACGCGCTTGCGGACGCGCCTTCCGTCCACCGTGTAGTCGAGGTACCAGTAGGTGCCTTTCTTGCCGGCCCACGAATAGATGCGTGCCATTGCCCTGTTAGTATGGCATAAATCTGGCAGAAATCAAGAGGGGCAAAAAGAGAGCCGCGGCGGGCTTCCGGCCCCGTCGCGGCTTTCTCCGTCGAGGAACTGCTGCTTCCGACGCCTTAAACTGGTGGACGTGACAGGGATCGAACCTGCGACCTCATCCTTGCGAAGGATGCGCTCTCCCAGCTGAGCTACACGCCCAACGCGTTCATTATGCCAAAAACGCGGCCCGGCGTCCAGACGCAGACGCTCAGCGGGCGGGGGTCCCGCCCAACTGGGCCTGGCGCTTGAGCTTCTCCTTGATCTTCTTCAGTTCGCGCTTGCGCAGGCGACGCGCGTCGTTCTGCTCGTCGTTCGTCTCCGAGAAGATGTGGCCTCCCTTCGTGTCGGCGACGAAATAGAGCGCGCTCGTGTCCGCCGGCTTCAGCACCGCCTCGAAGCTGCCGAGCCCCGGGCTGCAGATCGGGCCCGGAGGAAGGCCCGCGTGCAGGTAGGTGTTGTACGGCGACGGCGTCTTGAGATCCTCTCGAGTGAGCCCCTTTTTCCAGAATCCGAGCGCGTATTGGACCGTCGGGTCCGCCTGAAAGGGCATGCGCTTCTTGAGGCGATTCAAGTAGACGGCCGCGATGATCGGGCGTTCCTGCGGCAGGACGGCCTCGCGCTCGACGATGGACGCGAGGATCAGGCTCTGATCCAGGCTCAGCCACGGCTTCGGGCTCGCCGCCGCGTAGGCCGCGCCGATCTCCCGGTCGAAGGCCTCCGTCATCCTGGCGGCCGCGCGGTCGGCGCCGTAGCCGGGGGGGAAATGATACGTGGACGGAAAGAGGCGTCCCTCAAGCTTGCGCAGCTTGGCGTAGGCCTCGAAATCGCCGGCGTCCGCGATCCGGTCCGCGGCGAGGCGCTCCGCGATCTGGCTGGCGCGGAACCCCTCCGGAATCGTGATCTTCAGGTCGTCGTTGAGGCCGAGCGTCAGCTTCCGCACGACCACCGTCGGCCATTCGTGGACGCGCAGGGTATAAGTGCCCGGCTTCAAGCGCCGGTCGAAGCGCGTGACCTTCAGGAAAAGGCGGAACAGCGGGACCGAATAGACCACGCGTTTGGCGCCCAGCAGCTCCGCGGTCTGCCGAGCCGAAAGGCGCTCCGGGATCTCGACGCGGACCGTCTCGCCCGGCCGGAGCACGGCGAACAGCGCCGCCGCCAGGGCCAGCCCCGCCAGCGCGGCCGACGCCCCGCGCTTCACGCTCGCCGGTTCTCCACCCGGCGCACCACCGCCCGCACGCGCGCCAGCAGCTCGGCCGCCTTGAAGGGCTTGACGACGAAGTCGTCCACGCCGAAGTGCAGGGCCTCGAGCTCCTCGTCCGCGGTCTGCTTGACGGTCAGCATGATGACCGGGATGTCCTTGAAGCCCGGCTCCGCGCGCATCGCGCGGCAGAACTGCTCGCCGTCCATCTTCGGCATCATCCAGTCCACCAGGATCACGTCGGCGGGCGCGGACTTCAGCATCTCCAGGCCTTCCGCGCCCTCCCTGGCCGCGCGGACGTCGAAGCCGGCCGCGCGCAGGACTTCCGAAATGATGAGGCGGTAGTCCTCTTCGTCGTCGATGACCAGCGCTTTCGTCGCCATTTCCCTCCGGGATTTCAGCCCGCGACCTTCAAAGTGAACGAAACCTGCGTCCCCTGGCCCGGAGCCGAGCGTATGCCCATCCGGCCTCCGTGCTGATCCACGATCGATTTTACGATGTAGAGGCCGAGGCCGGTGCCCTTCGTGCCCGCGACGCCGTCCGACACGTTGCGCCCCTGCGAAAACGGCTTGAAGAGCCTCCGTTGGTCGGCTTCGTCCATCCCGCGGCCCGTGTCGCCGACGACGATCTCCAGCCACCGCTGACCGTCTTCCTTGAGCAGCGCGGCTTCGATCCAGACGCGCCCACCCGAGGGCGTGAACTTCAGGCCGTTGGCGATCAAGTTCACCAGGACTTGGCGGACGCGGTCGGCGTCCCCCAGAACCGGAGGATCGTCCTTCACCCGGTTTTCGATCGCGACGCCCTGGGATTTCGCCTTCGCCTCGAAGAACTGCGCGACTTCGGCGGAGATCGGGCCCAGCTCCATGCGCCGGATCACGCACTCCATTTTCCCCTGCTCGATCTTCGCCACGTCGAGAAGATCCGTGATGAAGCGATTGAGCCGATGGACATTGGCCTCGATGCGGTCCATGTACGACAGCGCGACCGAGATGGCCTCGCGCTCGCCCGATTGGACCTTCTCGCGGATCAGCGGCAGGAAGCTCTCGATGGCTCCCAGCGGCGAACGCAGCTCGTGCGTGACGGACGACACGAAATTCTTCTTCGACAGGTCCAGGTCCGCCAGGCGCGACGACATGTTGTTGAACACGCGGACGAGCGCCCCGATCTCGTCGTTGGAGTCCCACTCCAGGTGCACGCCCAGGCGGCCCTCGCTGATCTGGCCGGCCATGCGGCCGAGCGCGTCGAGGGAGCGCGCCAGAGACCGCGAAAGCAGGATCGCCAGGCCCAGGCTGATCAGCGCCGTGATCCCGCCCACCAGCGCCAGAATCTTGATCATCCGGTGCTGGGACTCGCGCACGGTCGAGCGCAGCGCGTCCTGATCCACGCCGAAGAAGACCTCGACGTCCCGGTCGGCGGACGCCGGGTCGGACACCATCACGCGCCGCTCGAGAACACGAGCGCTCCCGGTCGCCGTCCCGAGGCTCTGCGCGGAGCTCTTGGAGCCGTTGCGCCAGACCGTCCGGGCGTAGGCCAAGGCCGGGTACTGCACTTTGAGGAAGTTGAGATAGCTGAGAAGCTGGACCTGATCCTTCTGGATCAGCGCGTCCGTCGCGGTGCGGGCCACCGCGAGACGAATCTGCGTCTCGGCGCGCTCCACGTCCCGCTCGCCCAAGGTGCGCTGGACGGCGAACACCCCATAGGCGAGGAGCAGGAGGGAGAGAACCTGAAGAAAAACAGTCTGAACGATGAGCCGGACGCGGATGGTCATCCCGAGCGAAAATACCATATTTGCCGGGGCTCGTGAAAACCGGCGAGAATCGCGCAAAATTCGCATATTCAGCAACTCCGTATTGATTTATTAACATGGCGCTGTTATCCTCGTGCGTATGGTAAATAAGGAACAGGACGCCGCCCTCGAGCCGGCGCTGCGCGACGTCGACGCCATCCAAAACCTGGACACCGCGCGGCTGGCCCTGCGCTGGGCGCTCGAGCGCATGCGCGCCCTCGAGAAGCACTCGTCCGAGCTCGAGGCCGCCGCGAAGCTTTCCGCCGATGCCCGCGCGAAGGCCGCCGCCGAGCTCGACGGGACTCGAGATCTGCTGACGCGGCGCGCCAACGAATCGCTCGAGCGCGAGCGCTACTACGCGAAAATCGAGGAGTACCTGAACCTGAAGCTGGAGGGGGGGCTGGACGCCGTCGCTCTGGCCAAGCGCGAAGTCCGGATCGACGCGCGCGAAGCCGAGCTTCAGAAACGGGAGGTCGAGACCTCCAACGCGATCAAGATCGCCAAGGAGCGCGCCGACGCCGAACTGCGGCGCATCCAGGCCGAGTCCGCCGCCGCCGCCGAGCTTCGGGTCCGCTCCTCGCACGACGAGTTCGAACGGCGCGGCGCCGCGCGCGACCGCGACATGGCCGAGCGCCTTCTCGCCGCTCATGAGAAGGAGGCCCAGCTCTCGGCGCTCGAGCGGGCGCTGGAGGAGCGCCGCCGCCGCTTCGAGGAGTTCTTCGCGGCCCAGCGCGCCGCGCTGCAGGGCGAGTCCGCCTCGATCACCCAGGCCGTCTCGGACCAGGCCGAGTTCCTGGAGCGCCGCGTGGAGCAGGCTCTGGCCGCCAAGACCGCGGCCTTCGAGCGCGCCTGGCAGTCCGACAAGCAGATACTGATGGAGGAGCTCGCCTCGTGGCGCGCCAAGGCCCGCGAGCACCTCCCGGCCCTGCTCGAGGCCCAGCACAAGGCGGCCGAGCTCGAAGGCGAGCGGGCGCGGCTGGCCGACGAGAACCGTCTGCTCGCGCAGACCAAGGCCACCCTCACCGAGGAGCTCCTGCGCTGGCGGCTGGAGGCGCAGAACGACCTGCCGGCCCTGCTCGCGACGGTGCGCCGCGCCGTCGAGGCCGAGGAGCACGTCTCGCATCTCGAGGCGGAGCTGGCCATGGCCCAGCGCCGGGCCGAGGAGCACCTGGCCCAGCTGATTTCGGACGAAATCTCCCGGGACACTCGGCGCGCCGAATTCGCCGAGCTCGAGACGGCGCTGATCGCGAAGCTGCGCGACGCCGAGAATGACTTGTTTCGCCAGTACGACGCGTGGCTCGAACGGGAAACCGTCCTGCGCCGCCGCGACCAGGACTGGCGCCTCGCGGCGGAGGCCCGCCACGAATCCGTGGACGCGCTCCGCGCCGAGGTCGCCGCCCAGCGCGACGAACTCAAGCGCGTCATCGCCGTCTACCGTGAAAAGGCCGCCGCCCTCGGGCGCGGCGAAAGCGCCGGAACCGGAGAAGCCCAATGAATCAGCAGAACCAATCGTCCGCCGCTCTCACCGAAGTCTGGCAGCGCCTGGAAGCCGTCTGCCGGAGGCTTTGGGACGAGAACTCGTCGAACGCCGTCGAGGCGCAGGCCGTCGTGGAGGAATTCAAGGGCGAGGCCCGCCGCATCGAAGCGCACCTGGCCAACCTCGACGAGGCGCGCGAGCACGCCCGGCGCGAGCGCGAGGAGGACCTGGCCGCGATGCGCCGTCAGTACGAGATGGAGCTGGCGAGCCTGAAAAAGCGCCTGGAGCTCCAGGAGAGTTCCCTGCGCGACAAGGATGCCCGCGCCGAGGAACTGATGAAGACCATCGCCCGGAAGGAAGAGGAGAACCTTAATTTCCACTCTCAGGTCCTGAGGATGTCCGCGACCAGCGACGAATCGAAGACGAAGAAGATGGAGGAGTTCTATCAGGAGCTGATGAAGAAGGAAGGAGCGCTGGCCGAATCCTGGCAGGCCCGTCACCTCACGCTCGAGAAGGAGCACGAGCACCTGCAGAAGATCCTCGTCGCGCGGCAGAGCGAGCTCGACGCCTGGGAGCAGCGCCGCCTCGGCGACGAGGAGTCTTTGAAGAAGCGCACCACCGACCTCGAGATCAAGACGCAGCAGCTCTCCTCGGAATACCGCAAGAAGCAGCAGGAGATCGAGGACCTCAAGGCCAGCCTTCAGCGCAGCATCACCGACCTCGTGCGGCAGTACCAGGCCCGCCTGCGCGGCTCGGGCCCGGAGGCCGCGCCGACCCCGCCCCCGCGCTGACGATGGCCTCGGACGATTTCGAGCTCGTACTGGAGCGCTGCCGGGACCGCCTCGCGGAGATCAATCTTCGCGTTCAGGATCTCGAGGCGTCTTCACCCCGAAGCCCGGCGCCCCTTACGCTGGAGCCCGACGATCCTCCCCGCGCGCGGCTGCCGCCGCTCGCCGAAATTCCCATCGCGCCGCCCGCGCCCGAAGCGCCGCCGCGGCCCGAGCTCCCCGCGGTCGCGGCAGACTCCGGAGAAACCTATATTTTTCCTCCGCCCGGTTCGCGCCCGTGGACCCCGCTGCCCGCGTCACGGCCCATGACGGCCGGAGAGGGCGCGCCGGAGGCGAGGCCGGCGCGCTTGAGGCACGCCGCGCTCGCGGCCGCCGCGGCCGTCGCGGCCGGCGGCCTCGGAGTCTGGCTCGAGCGGCGACCGTCGAACCTCTCTTTTGGAATCGACGCCATCGACGCCTTGGCGGTCCGTCCCGACAAGGGGGACATCCTGGCGGCGCGCGGCAAGGAACTGGTCGACATGGCGATGGACGGACGCACGCTCCGGCGCCTGCCGCTGGAGGCCCCGGTCCGAAGTCTCCGCTGGAATCAGGGCTCGCTCTGGAGCGTCGACGGGCGCACCGCCGCGATCGTCGAGCATCCCGACGGAGACCGTGAGACGGTCTTTCCTCTCAACCACGTCCCCGAGACCTTCTTCGTCAAGGACAAGTATCTCTGGACGGCCGAGAAGGGCGCCCACGCGATCCATCAATTCCTGATCAGCCGTTCGATCCTGGGGGCGATACTCCAGCCCCTCGACCTCTACGATCTTCCCGGCCTTACTCCCGAGACCTTCGCGCTGGACGACGCGGGGGATCTCTGGATCGTCGACAGCGCGAGCCGGAGGCTCTACCGTCTCCGTTCCGAGGGCGGGACGTTCAAGCCCGTCGCCTCGGCGCCCTTGTCGCCCTTGGTCGGCCCCGAAGGGCGAATCCGAGCCTTGACCATCGAAGGCGGCTCCGTCTGGCTCCTCTCCGCCCCCGCCCAGGGCGCCCGCGGCGTCCTGAGCCGCATCGTCCTCAGCCGTCTCGACTGGACGCCCTCCTAACCCGTCCGCGCGGGTCCCGACCGGACGCCCTCCTCGTCGTCCTCACTGGTCTTTCCCCGTCGTGAGCATCTCCGACTGCACCCGCTGGTACGCGCGCTGCGCCGGCACGTACTTCTCATCGATCTGCAGGCAGCGCCGGAACGCCTCGCGCGCCTCGATCAGGCGTCCCTGGGCGTAGAGCTCGACGCCCGCCTCGTAGAGGCGCTCGACGTCCTCCGGCGTGCCGGTCGGGCGCGCCGGCTTGGCCGCGGCGGCCGGCCGGTGCTCCTTCTCGACGACCGCCTTCATCGCCGTGATGTAGGCCTTCAGCTTCGCGCGCTCCGACTCGTCGGGCTCGAGCGCGTAGGCCGCCTTCAGCGCCTTCAGCGCCTCCGCGTGCCGGTTCATCGCGTGCTCGGCGCCGGCCAGCCGCTTGTACGCGTTCACGTTGGCCGGATCGAGCGCGATCACCTGGCCGGCCAGCGTGACGACCTTGTCCCACTCCTGCTGGAAGAACGAAACCTCCATCAGGGCCTGGGTCGAATCGAGGATGCGCTTGAGCGCCTCGGCGCCCGTCGTCGGGCTCGAAACCGCGACGGCGGCAGGCGGCACCGCGGCCGCCGCGGTGGACGCGACGACCTGGGCCGTGCGCCCCCCCCCCCCCCCCGCCCCCCGGGCGGCGGGGGTCGCCCCGACCGTGGCCTCCAGTAGCCGGATCAAGCCGTCGAGGGCCTGCGAGGGCTTGAGCGCCCGCGCGTTGGCCAGCGAGGCCAGCGCCTCCTTGTCCTTGCCCGCGATGAACTTCATGACGCCGTCGTGCGTCGCGGCCCCGGCGGGATCGCGCAGCTCGCCCGAGAGATCCGGGAAATAGGCGGCGGCCGTGCGGTAGCGCTCGTCGAGCTCGGCCAGAACCGCGTCGCGCGGGGCCAGGGACGCCGCCTGGCGCGAGCGCTCGTGCGCGTTCTCGAAGCGGCCGAGCTGAGCCTCCGCGTCGGCGTCGCGCATGAGCAAGTCCACGGCCTTGCGCTTGTAGGCGACGAGCGACGCCGCCTGCTTGTTGAACTCGGGCGTGCCGACCGGAGCCGACGACGCCAGGTTCTCGAGGAGCATCTCGCCCAGAAGGGCGTCCGTCGCCTTCGGCGAGCCGAAGCGCCACGACAGGCCGAAGCGCTGGGTCCCGCTCGTGTTGGTCAGACCGCCGACGGGAATCGCGAAGCCGTAGTCGAACTGCATGCGGTGGATCTTGTAGCTCAGGCCGACCGTCACCTGGCGGTAGTCGCGCGTGCCGATGCCGAAGCCGCCGCGCACCGCGAAGGAGCCGTAAAGGAGGGTCGGCAGCCACTTCTCGGCGCCGATATTGAGGTTCTTATCGATCGAACCGTCCGGCGCGGCCATGAAGTCCAGGTCCGTGGACAGCGTCGTGAACGGCGTGTGGTAGGCGCCGCCCAGCTTGACATTGCGCTGGAGAAGGTCGCTGTTGCTCGGCGAGAAGGCGATGTTGGGCTGGAACAGGTGCTGGATGTCGAGGCCCAGGTTCCAGTTCGGACGGACGCGCCACAGCGCGCCGATGTCGGTGTCGAAGTTCGTCTTCGACGTGCCCTGAAGGACCGGATCCTGGAGGCCGGGCGTGACGATGCCGGTGTTGCTGATCGAGTTGTTCGCCGCGGACGTGCCTCCGAGAGCGCGATTCAGGTACTTTTCAGAGATGCCGAGGAAAATCGGGTGCGGATCGTCCTCGCGCGTGATCATGCGCCCGTACGAGGCGAACAGGCTGGTCTCGCGGTAGAGGCTGTCGAGCGAGAAATAATTGAGGGCGGTGGCGATGGTGCCGTAGCGGCCCCCGTCCAGAGGCTGGGCGTAGGCCAGGAACGAGTTCTGGATGTTCGAGCCGTCGGAAAGTCCGGTCAGCAGGCGCGTGTAGCTGGCCGCGAATTCCGGGCGGTCCAGCGTCGCCAGACCCGCGGGGTTGTAGTAGGTCGAGTAGACGTCGTCGGCGACCGCGGTGTAGGCGTTGCTCATCCCGGTGATGCGGGCGCTGGTGCCGACGTCGTCGTAGGCCGCGCGCGCGGGAAGGGGGATCAAGGACAAGGCCAGGAACGAGGCCAAAGCGGCGCGGGAGGCGCGGCGAGCCATATTCCATAAGGATGGCCGTTTTGCCGTTCCGGCGCCGGGCGGTTCAGCGAGTTTCATGCGAATTCTCCAGGACAAATTCTTCATGGGTTATCTCACCACGATGATGGTTCCGGTGTAGGACTTCTGCTCCGCGGTCACCCGGTAGACGTAGATCCCGCTGTGGACGACCGCGCCGTTGGACGTGCCGTCCCAGGTCAAATAGCCTCCCGAAACGCCCTGCACGCCGTGCGTGTCATAGAGGCCGAGAGGGCAGCCCGAATACGCGGGATTGACCGTGGCCGGTCCCATGCTCGCGACCGCCGAGCCGAGCAAAGTGAAGACGCTTCCGGAAACCCCGGAATCGGCGGGGTTGTCGAAGCAGAAGATGGCCGTGCCGTTGGGCTTTTGGGCGTTGCCGTTCGGCGTGATCACGCGCGACAGCGGCCCGAAGAACCGGAAGCCCGCGCCGACGGAGGCGAACGCCGCGACCGCCAGCAGCACGGCGATGACCAGCGCCGCCCCGACCGTCGCCCACGTTTCGATCGTCTTCTTCGTGTTCATATCGTCTCCTGTTGTTAACGAGCCACCACGACGGTGCCCGTGAAAGTCTTTCCATCGCCGGTGATGCGGTACACGTACACGCCGCTGTGCACCGGCTGGCCGTTCATGAAGCCGTTCCACGTCAGAGTGTTGGGCACGAGGCCCGGGGCCATGTCCGCGACCGCGGCGCCGTGAAGATCGAAGATCTTGCCGGACGGCGTGACATTGTTCGGGCCCGGATCGTAGGTGAAGATCAAAGTGTCGTTGAGGCCGTCGCCGTTGGGCGTGATCACGCGGCTCGACGCGTTGGAGATGTCGAACACCGCGCCGGTCGAGCGCGCCTGGGCGCGGATCTGATAGACGCCCATGTTCGGCGACTCGACGGTGACGGTCTGGCCGACGGGATCGATTTTGCCGTACATCTTCACGAACTGGAGGCCGTTGTTCCAATAGACGCCCAGATCGCTGACGCCGACCGCCGGGCCCGCCGCGGGAACGGCCAACGGGGCGAAGCCGTTGGCCGGCGCGGTGCTCGGCACCGGCGCGCCGCCGGACTCCGAGAAGTGAAGGACGTAGCGGCCCGGCTTGGCCAAAACATAGTTCTTGAGCGGAGTCGCGCCGTTCAGGTAGGCCTCCCACTCGCCGGACTGGAAGATGCCGTTGCCCACGTCCTGCGGGCGCCGGCTGCGCGCGATGCGGATGTCTCCGAGGCCGTTGGTCGCGCCGTTGAGGGTCGCCGCCGTTCCGGCGTCCAGCACCAGGTTGGTGACGCAGTCGTCCATGAAGTAGTTGAACTCGCCGAGCGAGGAGATCGTGATCACGTTCGACGAGTAGCCCACCGAGTTGAACGAGAAGATCCGGTAGTAGTAGTTCAGCCCGTTCGTATAATCCGTCAGCGACGTCGACGTGATCGCCAGGCTCGAGATCTGCACGTAGCTCGGGTCGCAGATGTTGGTCGAGCGGTAGATCGAGTAGCCCTGGAGCTCGTCGCCCGTCGGCGTCCCGGTCGAGACGAACGCCGTGCCGTCCAAGAACCGGCTCACGGGCGACCAGGCGAGAGTGACCGTCGTGCTCGACGGGCCGGCGGTGACGCCCCGCGGCGCCCTCGGGCGCGCGGCGCACGGCAGGGCGGCGACCGCGGCGGACACGGCGCTGTCGGCGCCGCCGACGTCGCGCGCGGCGATTTCGTAGTACTCGGTCGCGTTCGCCGCCAGCGGCTTGTCCAAGAACGAGGTCGCGGTCGTCGTGGCGAACTCGACGAAGCCGAAGGATGCGTTCGTCGAGCGCAGGAGGCGGTACTCGGCCAAGCCCAGGCCCTGCTGGGCCGGCGGCAGGGCGTTCCACGTCAACAGCGCGCTCAGCAGGCCGCCGCTCGCGGCCAACCCCGTCGGCGTCGAGGGGGTCGGGCCCGTGGGCGTCACGATCAGGAGCACGTTGGAGGGCGCGGCCGGGAGGCCCGCGCCGTTGAGCGCGACGATCTCGAAGTAATACGTCCCGCCTCCCGCCAGGCCGGCGACGCCGGTCGCGGGCGACGCCGCCGTCAGCGCCGTCGCGTAGGTCACGCCGTCGGTGCTCTGCCGGACGAGGTAGGCCGTGCCCGAGGGATTCCCGTTCGCGCCCCAAGAGAGGTTCACGGTGCTGGAGGAGATCGACGCGCTCGACAGGCCGACGGCCGGCGCGGCCAAGGTGATGGTCGAGCCGAGCGCGAGGAACGAAGAGCAGCCGCCGCTGCACGCGGCGACGGACAGGAAGTAGCTCGTGTTCGGAGCCAGGCCCGAGATCGTCGCGGTGCTCGAAAGCGTCGTCGACGAGCCGGCGATCGCCTGCGGAGGCACGGCCGAGCCGGTGGAGGCGACGAGCACATAATCGGTCGCGCCCGAAGACGCCGTCCAAGCCGCCGTGATGGAGGAAATCGTCACGGCGACGAATGCGCCGCTTGCGGGCGCGGCCGGGGCCGAGGAGGTCGCGAGCGCGAAGTTATTCACGTTGCGCGCGGGCGAGGCGGTCCTCAGCCAGGAGCCATGGAAGGTCGTGCTGTCCTTCTCGCGGATCGCGAAATAATACGTTGCGTCCTGCGTCAAGCCCGTGACGACGAAGCCCGCCGCTCCGCCGCCGGCGCCCGGAGCGGGGGGGACGCTCGGAGAGAACGCGGAAAGCAGCGACGACGCGCTGAAGGACGCGTCATCAGGAATCTGCGCGACGCTCGAGACCCGCACGTCGTACGAGTACGGAGCGGCGCCCGCCGCGTGATACGGCTCGGTCCACGACAAGCTGATCGTCCCGCCGCTCGTGCCGGGAACCGCCGAGAGATCGGTGATGTTTCCGATGGCCTGGATGCTGACGTCGATGTTCAGCTGCGCGGAAGTGAACGCTCGCGCGGCCGAAGCTCCGCCCAGAAGCGCCGCGGCGAGCGGCGCCCAGACGACGGCCCGCCGAACCGCTTTTTCAGCGGCCCGGTTCAGGCGTCTCAGAGCTTCTAAAGATTCCAAGTACATCGAACAGCTAGGGCAGGCTTACGGCGCCCGCTTCTCTTCCTCCAAGCGCTCCGTGTTCACGTGGAGCACGAAATAACGCCTCGTCCGGCGTCCGCCCGCGACGGCGTCGACGGCCGCCACGAAGGCCCAGCTTCGGCCCGCGTAACGCGGCTCTCGCGGCACGACCGCCCAAATCCGCGCGCGGCCGATGGCTCCCGCGCGGACCTTCACGACTCCCGGTTCGAAACGCAGCCAGCGCGGATTCGGAGCGGGGGCGTCCCCGTTCGTCATCCGCACGGTCTCGTCCCAATCCCGCGCCGGAGAGAGCGTCACCGTCAAGTCCTCCTCCCCGGCGTTCGCGATCTTCAGCGTCGCCTCTTTCCCCGACGACGACGGCGGCGCCAGCGTAAACCCGGGACGATCCGCGAACCCACCGGCCGGTGCTTCGGCCGACGGCAGCGGCGCCCCGACCGACAGGAGCACCCGGGTCTTCAGCGTCAACGACGCCCCGGCGCGGTCGAATCCCGTCGCCAGAACGTCGAACTCGTACTGCCCGCCGACCAGCGCCGAATCCTTCGGCACCGTCACGGCGAGCTCCGCCTCCGCAGCTTCTCCCGGCTTCAGTTCCGCGCGCGAAACGGTCGCGCGGACTTTCTCCGGGTTGGGCCACGGCTCGAAGCCGTCTCGGAGTCCTCCGGATGGAGGGGAGACGACCTTGAACTCGACGCGCGCAGGATCGCGGCCCGAGTTCTCCACGCGCAGCCTCGCTCCGGTTGCCCGCGAAAAGACGACCGTCGCTCCCGGGTCGACGTCGCCCAGAAACGCCTCGGCCGCCGAGCTTCGCAGGCTCAGGGCGTGACACGTCCCGGCCCCAACGAGGGCCAGGACCAGAACCGCACCGATGACCGGTGCGCCGCGCGCGCTCATGTGATCCTCATCGGATCTCCGAAACGCCTACAGCGCCGTCACGATCACCGGCACGATCTGCACGTTCGACTTCGTCGACGCCGTCGGCATCGCCAGCCGCCAGCACAGCGCCCGCTGCCCCGCCCCGTTCGTCGCGTTGT
>VFSW01003831.1_pt1 | contig 22515 bp, 19 predicted proteins | sample 5358111 | NCBI WGS metagenome assembly VFSW01 (sample SAMN11554181, study PRJNA540505) | mine drainage metagenome | isolation source: sediment from site ElyBrook_90M | place: USA: Ely Copper Mine, Vershire, VT | collected 2017 | reverse complement strand
CCAAAACATTAGATTCCAAAAGTAGTTCAGATGGTTACGCGTTCTTCACGGGCGATTTGTTCGTAACTGTCGGACGGGCGTCATCGGCTATGACCGGTAAAGCGCGCTATGAGGTGATGTAGGCGCGTAGTGAGGCGACTTCGTATTCGGCTTCTTCCAGCCTTGCTTTTACAAGATCGCCGATGCTTACCATTCCAACCAGCGCGCCATCTTCAAAAACGGGTAGATGACGGCAACGCTTGTTGGTCATTAACAGCATGGCATCCAGAATGGTACTTTCAGGTGTGCATGAGGCAACAAGCGGCGTCATTAGGTCGGCAGCGGTCTGTTTTTTGGTATCTTCGCCGAGGTCGCTGACAAAGCGCATGATGTCGCGCTCTGAGAGCATGCCGGCCAGAACGCCGTGATCATCGACGACCGGGGCGGCGCCGATTCGTTTGGCTGTTAGAAATTTTGCCACTTGTGGAATTGTCCGGTGGCTGCTCAGTACGATTGATCCCCAGCCTTTCTGGTCGAGAATATGGCGGATGGTGGTCATGGTCCTTGCCCCGCATGTTGTGACGGATAAACCGAATATGCCAATTAGCAGTATGCACTTTTTGCGCCGCCCTATGTAGCGCATTGATTCTGGAGGTCTCTATCAAGCCATGCAAAATGCACAGCGGTAGATATCGGGTTCGATCAGCCAACAGCCATTCGGATCAACGCGATGGCGGGCGCTGGATAGGTACCGAGGGCGACCAGCAAGGCCAGTAATACCGCAATAACGGCGGTGCCGAATAATGGTACTGTAACGGGCACGGGTGTGGTGGATTCGTTTGGCATCGCCATGACCACCAATACGCGCAAATAATAATAAAGCCCGATTACGCTGCCGAGGACGAGCGCCGCCACCGGCCAGAATAATCCGGTGCCGACGCCCGCGACGATGAGGTAAAATTTACCAAAGAAGCCCATTGTCGGCGGAATGCCTGCCAGCGAGAGCAGCATCAGGGCGAGGCTGGCTGCCAGAAACGGGCGAGTACGGAACAGGCCGCGATAGTCATCGATCTGGTCGGCATCGCGCCCCGCGCCTGGTGCGCTGAGCAGGCCAACGATGCCGAAAGCGCCGAGGCTGGTAACGGCATAGGCGGCGAGGTAATAGGCAGCGGCTTCAATCCCTAATGTCCCGGCTGCGAGAAAGGCGACCAGCAGATAACCGAGATGAGCGATAGAAGAATAGGCAAGCATGCGCTTGACGTTGTTTTGCAGCAGCGCCAGCACATTACCGCCAAGCATCGAGAGGATCGCAATGACGGCCAGGCCCATACGTAGCGAGGCATCGGCCGGACCTTCGGCGAGGATGAAGTAGCGTAATATCACCGCGAATACAGCGATCTTCGAGACCACCGCGACAAAGGCCGTGACCGGGGCTGGTGCGGCTTCATAAATATCGGGTGTCCACATGTGGAATGGCACCAGCGAGAGTTTGAAGGCGACACCGATGAGAATCATGGCGACACCGGCCAGCCGGTAGAGATCGTGCGGGCTGCCGGCATGAGCCAGCGTGCCGATGTCGGCGAACGACATGGTGCCCAGGTCAGCGTAGATCAGCGCCATGCCGAACAGGAGGAAGGCGGAGGAAGCGCCGCCGAGGATGAGATATTTGATGCCAGCCTCAGCGGCTGTTGCGCGCGGGCTGGCATAGGCGATCAGGCCAAGCAGCGAGATGCTAAGCGTCTCAAGGCCGAGGAAAAAGGAGGCGAAATGCACGCTTGCCGGCAGCACGGCGGCGCCGAGTGTTGCAGTGAGCAGCAGCAGATAATATTCCTCGCGCGGCCCGTGCGCCGTGCTGTCGAGATAGGCGTAGGAGAGGATGGCAACAACCAGCGCCGCGCCGAGCACCAGCCCCGCATAAAATAGCGCGGTGCCGTCGATAACGAATAAAGGCGTCACCTGGACGGGGGATGCGGGGGCCGCGAACGGCAGTGCGATACAGCACAGCCCCAAGCCGGTGATGGTGGAGAAAGCCGCGAGTTTATGGCTGCGGCGGATGGCGATCAGCAGCATCACGATGATGGTGAGCGTGCCGAGCAGCGTGAAAGGTGCAAAGGCTGCGAAGGCGGCTGCGGTCATGGCGTCGCTTCCGCAAATTGCGTGGTTGGTCCCGTGGATGGCGTGCCGTCATGTTGCACCACCGCCAGCCCTGCTGCCACCTGGTCGAACACCGGTTGCGGATACAGGCCAAGCCCAAGGAGGGCGAGAAACAGCCCGGCCATTACCAGCAGATGCGGGGCTGTGAGGTCGCAGGGCTTTGCCGCGGTTTCATCATGCGGCGCGGCGTTGCCGTGGAAGGCCCGTTGCACCAGTAACAGCGCGTAGGCGGCCCCGGCGACCAGCCCGATGGCCGCGATCACGGTCAACGGCACGCCGACCTGGAAACTGCCGAGCAATATCAGGAACTCGCCGATAAAGTTGCCAAGCCCTGGCAGACCGAGCGAGGCGATGGCGAACACCATGCCGAATGCCGATAGATGCGGGATGCTGCCCCACAATCCACCCATCTGCCGCATGTCGCGGGTATGAATACGCTCCTGCAAGGCGCCGACGAGGATAAATAGCGCGCCGGTGCTGACGCCGTGCGCCAGCATTTGGATCACCACACCTTGTAGCGCCAGTGTGTTCCAGGCGAACACGCCGAGCAGCACGAAGCCCATATGGCTAACACTGCTATAGGCCACCAGCCGCTTCATGTCGTTCTGGCCATAAGCCAGCAAAGCGGCGTAGAGAATCCCGATCACCCCAAGCGTCATCGCATAGGGCGCAAACGCATGGGCGGCATCGGGGAATAGCGGCACCACGAAGCGGATCAAGCCGTAAGCGCCGGTTTTTAACAAAATGCCTGCGAGCAGCACGGAGCCGGCTGTCGGTGCCGCGGTATGGGCATCCGGCAGCCAGGTGTGGAACGGCACCGCCGGCAGCTTGACCGCAAAGGCGATGAAAAACCCGAGCATCAGCCAGAACGCCATGGTGGGATTCATCTTGGTGCCGAGCAGCGCCAGATAGTCGAAGGTGAAATGGCCGGTGGTTTGCTGGTGGACGAACACCAACACGAGAATCGCCACGAGCATGAGGAGGCCGCTACCCTGGGTGAAGATGAAGAATTTGATCGCGGCGTAGAAGCGGTGCTCGTGGCCCCATAGGGCGATCAGGAAATACATCGGCACCAGCATCAATTCCCAGAAGAAGAAGAACAGGAACAGATCGAGCGCCAGGAACACCCCGATGACGCCGGTGACGGACCAGAGCAGGTTGGCATGGAACAGGCCCACGCGGTCGGTGATCTCGGTCCAGGAAATCACCACCGAAATGAAACCCAGCGCGATGGTGAGCAAGATGAGAACCAGGCTCAGCCCGTCGAGATAAAGTTCAAAGGAAATGCCGAGTTGGGGAATCCAGGGCCGCTCGAAACTTGCGATCCAGGCGGCGTGACCTGCCGGGATGGCGGACGACATTGCAGGGCCGATGAGGGACAATGCGATGATGAAATCGATCGCCAGCACCGCCAGTGCGATCCGGCGCGGTAAATTCGGATGCCGCCCACCGGCCATCCAGGCCACAGCCCCGCCGATGCCAGGGATGAGAAGCAGCCAGACCAGGGTCATAGCAGCACCGCGATGGCAATGAGGGATACCGAGCCGATGGCGAGGCCGGCGGTGTACCAGCGGACACGTCCGTTCTGGGTGCGGCGCACTTGTTGATGAATCGCCTTCGTCGCCCAAGCGATGACGTCGTAAAAACTGTCGATGAAATCATCGCTATTGACCCGTGCCGCCCATAGCACCGGGCGGACCAGCACGCGGTTGTACAGCCAGTCGAACCCACCGGCGGCGTGCCAGAAGCGCCAGAGCGGCGTTTCGGCTGGCCGCTGCGTAGGGCGCCAATAAAACAAAGCGGCCAGAGCAATACCGAGCAGGGCGGCGAGGCTGGCCAGCAGCAGCGGCGTGATGTCGGTCACTTCCTTGGTGGCGGGCAGCACCGGGGCCAGCAGGTTTGAGAGCAGCGTTACATGCCCAAACACCGGCGGCACCTCAATCAGCCCGCCCAGCACCGCCAGCACCGAGAGCACGGCGAGTGGTGTGGTAATGCGCCAGCCATAGCGGCCGCTGACATGGCCGTGCTCCTCACCAAAAAATACGATGAATACGGCACGGAAAATATAAAGCCCGGTCATGAAGGCGCCGACCACACCGGCCAGCCACAACACGCGCCCGCTGGTTCCCCCCGCCCAGGCGCCGGACAATATGGCCTCCTTGCTGTAGAAGCCTGCCGTAACCAGCGGCAACGCGGCGAGGGCGGCGCTGCCGATCAGGAAGCTCCAGAACGCCACCGGGAGGCGTCGCGCCAGGCCGCCCATTTTGAAAATATCCTGCTCGTGATGCAGCCGCATGGTAATGGCGCCGGCTGACAGGAATAGCAGCGCCTTGAAGAAGGCGTGGGTCATCAAGTGAAACAACGCCGCGTCCCAGGCGCCGACACCGAGGGCGAGGAACATGTAGCCGATCTGGCTCATGGTTGAATAAGCCAGGATGCGTTTGATGTCGTTTTGCGCGAGTGCGCTGAAACCCGCGAGCAGCAATGTCGCGCCGCCGATGATGCCGACGGTTAATAATGCCGCCGGGGCCAGTAGAAACAGCGCATGGGTGCGGGCGATGAGATACACACCGGCGGTTACCATCGTCGCCGCATGGATCAGCGCACTCACCGGGGTCGGGCCGACCATCGCATCGGGCAGCCAGGTTTGCAACGGCAACTGCGCGGATTTGCCCACCGCGCCGCCGAGCAGGAGGAAGGCTGCCAATGTTGCGATGGGCGAACCAATAGGCCAGCTTTGCGTGGCGTGCTGCATGGCGTCCGCGATATTGAGCGTGCCGAGGTGGCTGGTGATCAGCAGCAGGCCGAGGAACAAGGCGGTATCGCCGATGCGGGTGACGATGAAGGCCTTGCGGGCGGCAAGGCCGTTAGCGGGGTCGCGCCACCAGAAGCCGATCAGCAGATAGGAGCCGAGCCCCACGCCTTCCCAGCCGGTGTATAAGGCGAGGAAATTATCGGCCAGTACCAGCAGCAACATCGCCGCGACAAACAAATTGAGGTGGGCGAAGAACCGGCCATAGCCGTCCTCGCCTTCCATATATTCAGTGGCGAATAGATGGATGAGGAAGCCGACGCCGGTAATGACCAGCATCATCACCAGCGAGAGTGGGTCGAGGCGCAGGCCGAAGGTAGCGGAGACCCCGCCAACATTGAGCCAATGCCACAAGGTTTGTTGATACACAGAGCCCGCCGGCGGGTTAGTCAAAAATCCGGCGGCGATGGTGAAGGCAAGAATCGCGGCAAGCCCCACCGAGACTGCGCCGATTGTGCCGGCAAGGCGCATGGTAAGCCGACCAGCGCCCAGCATGAGCGTGACCGAACCAATGAGCGGAAGTAACGGGACCAGCCAGAGAAATTCGCGCATCTGCCTATCCCCTCAACCGGTCGCCGGCATCGGCGTCGAGCATGGGGTTTTGCCGGTGTATCAGCAAGATCAGCGCCAGGCCGACGGAAACCTCCGCCGCAGCGAAGGTAAGGACGAAGATGAACATGATCTGGCCATCCGGCGCTGCCCAGCGTGCGCCGGCAACGATGAAGGCAATGCCCGCCGCATTCAGCATCACCTCAAGCGACATCAGCATGAATAGCAGGTTGCGCCGGACCAGAACGCCGGTCAGGCCCAGCGCGAACAGGATCGCGGCGAGTAGCAAACCCTGGTCGAGCGGCACATTGGCCATCGCTCTACTCCTCCCTCATAACCGCGCGCCCCAAATGGAACGCGGCGACCAGTGCCGCCAACAGCAGGAAGGAGGCGATTTCGACCGCCAGCATATAGGGGCCAATGAGCGCCAAGCCGACCGCCTGGGCGTTGACCACTGAGCCTGCGGGACGTGCCAAGCCACCGGTCACGGCGAGCGAGCCAAGTTCGATGGCCAGCAACAGGGCCAGCACAGAAGGGCCGATCCAGGTTGATGGTTGCAGCCAGGTGCTCTCCAGCGCTGCGGCGGCGTCGCCGATGTTCAGCATCATGATGATGAACACGAACAGTACCATGATGGCGCCGGCATAGATGATAACCTCCAGCGCTGCGGCAAACGGCGCGCCGAGTACAAAGAACACCATCGCCGCCGCCAGCAGGGAAACGGTGAGGTAGAGCAGCGCGTGCACTGCTGATGGGCGCGTGATCATCATCAAGGTTGCCAGCACCGCCACCACCGCTGAAATCTCAAAGGTCGTGTTCATGGCATCAGGCTGCGGATGTCGATGGGTTGGCGTTCATTCTCCGCTTCCCCTTTATCCTTGCCAGGAATCGCCAGGCCGGAGACGCGGTAAAAATTGTAGTCGGGGTATTTGCCCGGGCCGCTGATGAGTAAATCCTGCTTCTCATACACGAGATTCTGCCGGTTATACTCGCTCATCTCGAAATCGGGGGTGAGCTGGATCGCGTAGGTCGGGCAGGCTTCCTCGCAGAATCCGCAGAAGATGCAGCGCGAGAAGTTGATTCGGAAGAATTCAGGATACCAGCGTCCCTCATCCTCGGTTTTTTGCAGGCTGATACAGTCAACCGGGCAAGCCACCGCGCAGAGATAACAGGAGACGCAGCGCTCCTCGCCATCAGGGTCGCGGGTGAGCACGATCCGGCCGCGATAGCGCGGCGCCAGGTAGGGCATCTGCTCGGGGTAGGAAACCGTAACATTACGTTGAAACAGATGCAGGAAGGTGTACCAGAGTGTGCGCATTGAACTCAGCATCGCGTCCTCCTCTATGATGGCCCCGGCAGGCCAAGGATCAGCGCACCGGTAACCAGGATGTTGAGTAGTGTGAGTGGCAGCAGCAGCTTCCATCCGAAGGACATGAACTGGTCATAGCGTGGCCGGGGCAGGGCAGCGCGTAACAGGATGAAAAACGCGACGAAGAAACCGGTTTTGATGCCAAACCACATGAACGGCGGCAGGAACGGCCCGTACCAGCCGCCGAGAAACAGCACCGTGGTCATCGCGGAAACCAGTATGATGCCGATATATTCACCGACGAAGAACATGCCGAACTTCATGCCGGAATATTCGGTGTGGAATCCCGCACCCAATTCACTCTCACCTTCAGGAAGGTCGAACGGCAGCCTGTGTGTTTCAGCGATGCCGCCCATGAAGAAAATGACAAAACCGATAAACTGCGGCACCACGTACCACAGATGCCGCTGGCTATGAATGATATCGGTGAGGTTGAACGAGCCTGAGAGCATTACCACACCGACCAGCGAAAGGCCCATGAACACCTCGTAGCTGACCATCTGCGCGGCTGCACGCATACCGCCCAACAGCGAAAATTTATTGTTCGAGGACCAGCCCGCCAGCACAACCGAATAGACCCCAAGCCCGCTCATGGCGAGGAAAAACAGCAAACCGACATTGAGATTGCCGATGATGCCGATGACCGGTGTTGCCGGGATCACCGCGATCGCCAGCATCACCGTCACCATGGCGATGGCGGGCGCCAGCACAAAAACGGCCGGATCGGCAAACGGCGGAATCCAATCCTGCTTGAACAGTAGCTTGATGCCGTCAGCCACGACCTGCAGCGAGCCGAACGGCCCGGCGCGGTTTGGCCCAGGCCGGTCTTGAAAGAAACCAAGCAGCCGCCGTTCGACCCAGGTGAGCAACGCTGCCGCTGCCATCAGGAAGGCGAGGCCGAGGACGATGTTCAGCAGGCCGGGGATGATGCTGCCCGGGTGGTTCATGACGCACCCGGACCAGCTAAGGTGAGGCGGACCCAGGACGGCAGCGCGAAGGCTTTGGCCGCGAGACCCGTAAGGCCCGCCACACCACGCGGCAGCTCAGGGTGAATTTCAAGCGCCAGGCGCAAGGTTTCACCATCCAGCGCGCACGCAAGCCATTGGCCCGCCGCCGCACCGATGAGTGCTGCATCTTCCGCATTGAGGGCGAGCGCGGGTGCTGCCGTGCGGTCGCGGATTGGGGCTGCACGGGCGCTCTGCTCATCATCGCCAAACACCCGCGGCAGCATGACCGCCTGCCATATACCGTGGCGTGATGCAAAGGCTTTGGGAATGGCCGCATAGTACGGCAGCGCCGCTTCCGTGCGGGTTTCCAATAACCGCACGCCTGGGTCGCCGCCTTCGAGCGCCCCGCCGATCTCGCTCTGGAATTTATTAACTGACTGTACCGAATTCCAGCCCGGTGCCCAGAAGAAGGGTATCAACGCCGGTGGAATTTTGCCGTAATAGCCTTCCATGGTGGTGCTGAAGGGGGAGTCAGCACTCACCGGCGGCTTCGGCTCGCGCACATTGCGGTCGGCGTGCATCGCCGTGCGCCCGGAAAAGCGGTGCGGCTCGCTGGAAATTTTACAGCCAGCGTTGCGGAAATTTTCTGGTGGTGCGGCGCTGGGAAGTGCTGAAAAACGTGGCAGCGCGTGGGCCAGAGCGGCAACAATATCATCCTCGGTGGCCCAGCCTGCACAGTCGTGGTTTCCAGCGGTACTTCCAGCCGCGCCAAGCCAGCGCCACGCGGCGCTGACATCGGTCTCGGTGAAAATCGGCTGATAGAAACGTTGGGCGCGGCCCTCGCTGCTTACCAGCGTGCCACCTGTTTCAGCAAAACTTGCCGCCGGCAGCACGAGGCCGGCACACCGGGTGGTGGGGCTTTCGCTATGGTCGAGTACCACCAGATGTGTGGCCGCAAGCGCTGCGTCGAGGAGCGTATTGTCCGCCCGCCGGTACAGATCGTTCTCGAGCACGATGACCAGCGAGGCCGGTTCTGCCAAAGCTGCCGGGAAGGCGGCCTGGCCGTTTGTCATCAGCGCCAGGCCCAGGCTGTTGCATTCAGGAACATTCAGCATCAGCGCAACAGGCTTCCCGCGCGCACGGAGTGCAAAGGCGATGTTGGCAGCGGCCTGAATTATGCTCTCCTCGCCCGCCTCAACACCGGAGGCAATCAGCGGGCGTTCGGCGGCCAGCAGCGCATCGGCAATCATGCTGGCCTGTGCTGCAACGTCAGCCGGCAAACCAGCAACTTCAGGTGCGGTGGAATCGATACAGGCGGCAACCGCGAAGCCCAGCCGTGCGATATCGGCAGGGGCGGCACGCAAGGCGGTGTGGGCAATATCATCGAGCCGGGTGGCGGCCGGTGTGGCGACGAACAACGGGCTCAGCGCCTCGCCCGCCACAGTGCGCACCCCGCCATCCTGCCAATGCGGAATGTTGGCTTTGGCGGCCAGCGCCAAGGCTGCGCCGCGCACCGCCTGGCGCAGCGCGAGGGCAGCCCGCGGTGCCGCGTTCGGCAGATCAGAGCCAAGGACCAAGGCGGTATCAGCCTGTTCCACATCGCGCAGCGAGGGGACATGCACCGCACCGGAACTTAGAATATCAGCAATCAGACTCAGCAGCCTGCCTTCATGCGTGCTGAACCCTGGATAAAAATTCGCCGCCCCAACCAAGGTGCGCAGCGCGAAATTAGATTCCAGCGAGGCGCGCGGTGAGCCGATGCCGATGATCCGGCCACCCGCGCTGAGCAGGGCGGCAAAATGTGCCACGGCATCCCCACGGCTTACCGCTGTTTGTTTGCCATCGGTCCCGCGCATCAATGGTGTACGAATTCGTTCCGGTGCGTTGACGAAGCCGTAGCCGAAGCGGCCACGGTCGCACAGAAAATAGCCGTTCACTGACCCGTTATAGCGATTAACGATCCGCCGCACTTCACCGGCGCGTTCGTTGACGGTGATGTTGCAGCCCAGCCCGCAACCCGTGCACACCGAGGGAGCACCGCGCATATCCCATTTGCGGGCATAGCGTGCCGAGAAGGTTTTATCGGTGAACACCCCGGTCGGGCAGATTTCAACCAGATTGCCGCTGAATTCGTTCTCCAGCGTGCCGTCTTCATGGCGGCCAAAATACACGTGATCATGGGCGGCAAACACGTCGAGATCGCGCCCGCCGGCATAGTCGCGGTAGAAGCGCGTGCAGCGATAGCAGGCGATGCAGCGATTCATTTCATGTTTGATAAATGGCCCAAGATTCTGGTTGCGATGGGTGCGCTTGGTGAAGCGGTAGATCCGGTAGGCATGCCCGGTCATCATCGTCATGTCCTGCAGGTGGCACTCGCCGCCTTCCTCGCATACCGGGCAATCATGCGGGTGGTTGATCATCAGCCACTCGATCACGCTGGCGCGGAACTCAACCGCCTGCGGGTCGGCGAGCGCATAGCGGGCACCTTCGGTAACGGGGGTCATGCAGGCCATCACCATGTGGCCGGTTTTATCATCCTCATTGGCGTATTGCTTCACCGCGCATTGCCGGCAGGCGCCGACTGAGCCGAGTGAGGGATGCCAGCAGAAATACGGCAGGTCGAGCCCGGCGGCGAGGCAGGCTTGCAGCAGGTTTTCGTCCGGCTTGGCGCTACATGGTTTGCCGTCGACCAGGAAATTCGTCATGCCCAACCTCCTGCGGAATCGTGCCAGGGACAGCATTTTTCGTTGATATGTTGCTCAAACTCGGCGCGGAAATGCTTCAGCCCGCTGGCTAGCGGCTGCATCGCGCCAGGCGCTAAGTCGCAAAAGGTGAAGTCCGAGCCTAAAAAAATTGTATGGCGGGCGAGCGTATCGAGATCCTCTGGCCGGCCTTCTCCCGCCTCGATCGCAGTTAGAATTCGCTCCACCCAGGGCAGGCCGTCGCGGCAGGGTGTGCACCAGCCGCAGGATTCCTGGGCGAAGAAATGTTCCAGGCTGCGCAACATACCCACCGGGCAGCGCCGGTCATCGAGCGCCAAGATATTGCCGGTGCCGAGCGCACTGCCCACCTTTGGCACTGACGTAAAATCCATCGCGACATTGAAATCAGCGGCCATGATAAAGGCTGAGGACGCGCCGCCCGGCAGCACCGCCCGGCATTTGTAGCCCTCCTGCATTCCGCCAGCGTGGTCCTCGATGATTTCATTGAGGGGGGTGCCAAGCGGCAGTTCCCACAGGCCCGGCCGCTTCACCCGCCCGCTCATGCCATAGAGCTTGGTGCCGCCGTCGGTGCTGTGGCTGAGGCTGAGGAACCAATCCGCGCCATGCGTGATGATATGCGGAACGTTGCATAATGTCTCAACGTTATTGACCACGCTCGGCTTGCCCCAAAGCCCGTTGGAGGCGGAGCGCGGTGGCCTGGCACGCGGAATCGGGCGGCGGCCCTCAAGCGCTGTGAGCAGGGCGCTTGATTCGCCGCAGATATAACGCCCGCCGCTGGCATGCACATGAATGGCAAGTGCGAAGCCGGAGCCGAGAATGTTGGCGCCCGCATAGCCGTTGGCCTCGGCTTGCGCAGCGGCGCGGGTGAGTCGGTTGATCGCCAGCACATATTCGGCCCGCACAAAAATATAGGCAATCGAGGCTTGAATTGCGAAGGCGCTGATGATGACGGACTCGATCATTTGGTGGGGTGTCTGTTCGAGCAACAACCGGTCCTTGAAGCTGCCGGGTTCCATTTCATCGGCGTTGACGACAAGGTAACGCTGGCGTGGCGTATCAGCCCCCCGCGGCACCGCATCCCATTTGCGTCCGGTTGGGAAGCCGCCGCCGCCACGGCCCCGCAGTTTCGAGCGCGAGACCTCGCCGATGATGGCTTCCGGTGTCATGGTCAGCGCCTTACGCAAGGCCTGATAGCCTCCGGCTTGCTCATAGCCGTTGAGGTCGAGCGGGATACCGTCGGGTTGGATCAAGGCGGTGAGTGGCTTTTCCATCATCATCCTCACTTGTACCGCTCAAGAATCTCATCCAGCCGCGCGGCGTTGAGATCGCCATATTGGTCCTCATCCACCATCATCGCTGGTGCGTGGTCGCAATGGCCCAGGCAGACGATGGGCAGCAGGGTGAAGCGGCCATCTGCCGTCGTCTCGCCGGGCTTGATGCCCAGGCGGTCGCGCAGTTGCGCGCGCGCGGCGGCTTCGCCCATCACCCAGCAGGCGACACTGTCGCACAGCAGAATCACATGGCGGCCGACCGGGCGGCGGAAGATTAAATTGTAAAAAGTAGCGACTGCATCAAGCTCCGCCGGGGTCATTCCCAATATCGCTGCAACCTCGGCCAGGTGGTTATCGGAGATATAACCAAAGCGCTTCTGTACCAGCTTCAAAGCGTCGGTGCTGGCGGCGCGTTTGTGTTCGGCGTGTTGCGCCACTTCTGCAATCTCCTGGCGAAGTGCGGCTGCCAATGGCGCGTCTGGGGAGGATTGTTCAGCGGTCGACATCGGCCATCACGAAATCAATGCTGCCGAGGATCGCGATAAGGTCGGCGACGTAAGCGCCGCGGCTGATCAACGGGATCATCTGCAAATGCGGGAATGACGGGGTGCGGATGCGCGTGCGGTAGGACGTACTCGCGCCATCGGCGGTGAGGTAATAGCCATTGATGCCCTTGGTCGCTTCGATGCTGACCATCGCCTCGCCCGGCGGCAGCACCGGCCCCCAGCTTGCATTGAGAAAATGCGTGATCAGGGTTTCAATGTCGTGCATTGTTTTATCCCTAAGCGGTGGTGTCGCGAGCTTGTGCATAGAGCGGTACGGGCCGGGTGGCATGTTATCAAGGCATTGGCGAATGATGCGCAGGCTCTGGCGCATCTCCTCGATATGAACCACCACGCGGTCGTAACAATCGCCATTGTTGCAGGTGGGGATTTCAAACTCGAGCTGGTCGTAGCCGGAATAGGGGCGTTGCTTGCGGTAGTCCCATTCCAAACCACAGGCGCGAAGACCAGGGCCGGTAACGCCCCAGTCCAGCGCCTCATCCAGCGTATAAGCGCCAACACCCACGGTACGCGCCTTAAAAAGCCGGTTCTGCATCACCAGCTTGTGGTATTCATCGAGGCGCTTGGGTTGATAGTCCAGATAGTCGCGGATCATCTTGTCCCAGCCTTGCGGCAGGTCGGCTGCCACGCCACCGATGCGGAACCAGGCCGGGTGCATCCGGAATCCGCAAATGGCCTCAATGATATGAAAAACCCGTTCACGGTCAGCAAACATATAAAATACTGGTGAAAGCTGGCCGACATCCTGCGACATGGTGCCATAAAAAACCAGATGGCTCGCCATCCGGAATAATTCGGCGAGCATGATGCGGATCATCTGCGCGCGCGGCGGCACGGTGATGCCGGCCAGCGTCTCGACCGCCATCACATAAGGAAAATTATTCATAACGCCGCCGAGATAATCAATCCGGTCGGTGTAGGGGATATAGGTGTGCCAGGTCTGGCGCTCGCCCATTTTTTCGGCACCGCGATGATGAAAGCCGATCTCCGGCACTGCATCGACGATTTCCTCACCTTCGAGTTGTAGGATGATGCGGAACACGCCGTGCACGCTGGGGTGGTTGGGGCCGAGGTTGAGGAACATGAAATCCGAAGTTTTGCTATGCAGCTTCATGCCCCAGTCTTCGGGTTTGAAGCGCAGCGCTTCCTGTTCGGCGATCTCGCGCTCCTCGGTGAGCACATAGGGCTCCATCTCGGTGGCTCGCGCGACATGGTCCTTGCGGAGCGGATGGCCGGTCCAGGTCGGCGGGGTCATGATGCGGCGCAAGGTTGGGTGTCCGGCAAATTTTATGCCGAATAAGTCCCACACCTCGCGCTCGTACCAGTTGGCATTGGGCCAGATATCGGCAGCCGTTGGCACTTCAAGGGTGCTCTCATGCAGTGGCACCTTGATACGGATATCGTCGTTCCGCTCGAAGGAAATAAGGTGATAGACCACCGTGAAATCAGCCGGTGGCAGCCCCTCGCGGTGGACGCGCAACCGTTCATCAACCGCGGTCAGGTCGTACAGCACACGAAACGACAGCGCAGCGCCGTGCCGTAGATGCTTGAGCACGTCGTGGATGATCTCCCGACCAATCCAGAAGGTGGGTATATGGTCAGCGGTGCTTTGCGCTGTGATGGCGGCTGACCCGAAACGCTGGTTCAGGTCGCGCAGAATCACCTGTGCTGCGTTGGTGGCGGGGATCGTGGCAGCCTTGGTAAGCATTCTCTAAACGTGATCCGGCGTTGACAGGTTGGTTGCGGCCTGGCGGTCCTCGCGCTTGAGGTCGCGGAAACTGGGCCGCTCGACCTTTTGGACGCCCTGTGGGCCGACCATCCAGCTCAACGGCCGGCGGTCAGTGCCGATGGAGCGTTGCAGCAGCATCAGCCCTTCCAGCAGGGCATCCGGGCGCGGCGGGCAGCCCGGCACATATACATCCACCGGCAGGAAACTATCAGCGCCCTGAACCACGGCGTAGATGTCATACATGCCGCCCGAGTTGGCGCAGGCGCCCATTGAGATCACCCATCGCGGCTCCAGCATCTGGTCGTAAAGATATTTGATCACCGGCGCCATTTTCACGAATACGGTGCCGGAAATAACCATCAGGTCGGCCTGGCGCGGCGTGGCGCGCAGCACCTCGGAGCCGAAGCGTGCGATGTCGAACTTGCTGGTAAAGGCCGTGGCCATCTCGACATAGCAGCAGGAGAGCCCGAAGTTGAACGGCCAGACCGAGAATTTCTGGCCCCAGGCGATCATGTCCTCAAGTTTGGTGAGCGCCAGGTTACGGCGGACCGCCTCGGTGAAGGTACCGCCCTCAGGGGCGGGGCCGGCTGGCTTGCCGATGGCAGATGCGCCGCGCAGATAAGGCGCGGTGGTTGAGACGATGCGTCCGGTGTCTGATTTCGTGATTGAGAAGCGCATGGCGTCAATTCAGCCTTTGTCTGGGAAGGGGTCTTGGCCGTGGACCCCAGTCGAGCGCACGGGCGCGCCAGAGGTAAACCAGGGCCGCAAGCAGGGTGATGATGAAAACCGCGATGACGAGGTAGCCGCTCCAACCCGCTGCCCGCACTGTCGAGGCCCAGGCGTAGATAAATGCTGCTTCAAGGTCGAAAATGACAAAGAACATGGCCACCAGATAGAACTGCACCGGCAGCCGGAATCGCGCGTAACCAACCGGAACGATTCCGGATTCGAAAGGCTCACGAGTGGCACGCTTCAGATGACGCTGACCCAGGACAAAGGACACACCGACCATCCCCGTGACCAGACCGATCACGGCAACGGCGTAGACCAATAAAACCCAGTAATTGGCCGCATCCTCCATGGTCAGTGTCCGTTTTGACTAGTTGTTTTTTGAACCAGCAAGCACAGCCGAAGCCGTAAGACGACAAAACCTTTATTTATCATCAGACGCTATTGCGCTGGCGCCTGTCAAGCGGGTCTAACAAGGCTGCGGTGCATCAGGTGCTTCTTATCGGACCTCCGGCACAACGGGCCTGAGGGTCGCAGCCCGATGGGGCCGAGGACCGGCGCACCGCCGTTGTGGTTAATTAAAGCGCCAGCTGAATTGCGGTGAATTGCCATTGCGAACTTGCCGGAACGAAGTTACCGCAGGTCATGCGCAAATGGCGGGCGCGTCGGCGAACCGCGCGATAAAATAAGTTCGTCGTCATTATGAGATTAGCGGTGTGGCGCCTGGGCTGGCCTGAGACTACACCGTAATCACGACCGGCAGTTAGTGCTGAGCGCGTTGTTGGAACAAGTTGAACATGCGGCTGCAAAACATCCATCCCGGTAGCGCCTATGCGCGCGGCCCGCGCCGCTTCCTCGCCGGCCGGATGGTCATCGGTTGGCGTCCATAATCTTTTATGGACGTTTCACGCGCTAGTGGCTGAGCGTTAGGTTTGTTGACCAATTGTAGCATCTCATGTGTCGAGGTTTGCCACCTTCAGTGCATTTGTGACGATAAAGTCGCGACGCGGTTCCACGATGTCGCCCATTAACGTCGAGAAAATCTGGTCGGTGTCTTCGGCGTCGGTAATTTTTACTTGCAGGAGGCGGCGCACATCAGGGTCTAACGTGGTTTTCCAAAGCTGGTCCGGGTTCATTTCACCCAAGCCTTTGAAGCGGTTGATGGCGAGGCCTTTGCGGCCATAGGCCAGCATGGTCTCCCATAATTGTGCCGGGCCGTGGATGGGCTTGGCCGGGCCGTCGATGGTCAGTGTGGCATCGGTACCGAACATCGCGGCCAAGCTGGCACTATGTTCGGCCAGCCAGCGGGCTTCAGTGGTGCGCAATACCGCGGCGTCCACATGGTAGCGTTCAGCCACGCCGCGCACCATGCGGCCCAGTGTCACGCCGGCGGAATCAGAGGTGACCACCCAGCCGCGCTCGGTGGGGATGGCGAGTTCGTTCAAGCGCGTTGCCAGCGCCTGGTTACGCTCCGGTTGGCCCAGGGCAGAGGTGGCAAGCAGGCCGGTGATGGCAAGCTGTTCAAGGTAATGCACGGGCAGCAGGCGCGCGAGCGCGTTGAAGCGGTTCACGGATTGGCGCAGCCATTCCATTTGGCCGCGCAATTCGTCGCCGGTGTAAACGGTGCCGTCTGCTGCTGCTAATGTGGCCTGGCCGAGTGAGCGCTCCAGCAGGAATAATTCCAGCGCATCGTCATCTTTCAAATAGGTTTCATCGTTGCCGCGCTTGGCACGATATAAAGGCGGCTGCGCGATGTATAAATAACCATGCTCGATGAGTTTCGGCATCTGGCGGTAGAAAAATGTGAGCAGCAGCGTACGGATATGCGAGCCGTCCACGTCGGCGTCCGTCATGATGACGATGCGATGGTAACGTAACTTGCTCTCATCGAACCCGCCTTGTTCAGGCTCACCCCGGCCGATACCGGTGCCCAACGCCGTGATCAGCGTGCCGATTTCCGCTGAGCCGAGCATTTTATCAAAGCGTGCGCGTTCGACGTTGAGGATTTTACCCTTCAGCGGCAAAATCGCCTGGAATTTACGGTCGCGGCCCTGTTTGGCGGAGCCTCCGGCGCTATCACCCTCGACCAGGAAGAGTTCAGATTTCGCCGGGTCGCGCTCCTGGCAGTCGGCCAGCTTGCCGGGCAGCGATGAAATATCGAGCACACCCTTGCGGCGGGTAAGTTCGCGCGCACGCCGGGCGGCTTCGCGGGCGGAGGCAGCATCCATCACCTTCTGGACGATGTTTTTGGCTTCCTTCGGGTGGGTTTCAAACCAATGGCTGAGCGCATCCGCCACGGCGGATTGTACCACTGGCTGCACCTCGGAGCTGATCAACTTGTCCTTGGTTTGCGAGGAGAATTTCGGGTCGGGTACTTTTACCGACAGCACGGCCGTCATGCCTTCGCGCATATCCTCACCGGAGAATTCAAAATTTTCTTTTTTGCTCATCCCCTGAGCATATTTTGAAACCACGCGGGTCAGCGCGGCGCGAAAACCGGCCAGATGCGTGCCGCCGTCGCGCTGAGTGATGTTGTTGGTGAAGCATAACATTGTCTCATGGTAGGAATCGTTCCAGGTGAGCGCAAACTCTACCCGGATGCCATGTTCCTTGGCTTCACCGATCGAGGTGATGGGGGTGGCGAGAATCGGAGTTTTGGCCCGGTCCAGCCATAAGGTGAATTCCGCAACGCCACCCTTGTAGCAAAAATGCGCTTCCTGGTGCGGTGCGTGGCGTTCGTCACGCAAAATGATAGTGAGGCCAGAATTTAAAAATGCCAGCTCGCGCAACCGGCGCTCAAACACCGCATAGTCAAATTCCACATGTGTAAAGGTACCGCTGGATGGTTTGAACGTGACCTCGGTGCCGTTGGGATGATCCGCCGGGCCAACCACCGTTAAGGGTGCCATCGTCTCGCCATGCTCAAAGCGGATGAAATGCTCCACACCCTCGCGCCAAATCCGTACTTCCATCCATTCCGACAGCGCATTGACCACCGCCGCCCCCACGCCGTGCAGGCCACCGGAAACCTTGTAGGAATTTTGATTGAATTTGCCGCCGGCATGCAATTTGGTCAGCACCACTTCGGCTGCCGAAATGCCTTCCTCAACGTGAATGTCGGTCGGGATGCCGCGCCCGTCATCGGTTACGGTCATCGAGCCATCGCCGTTGAGGATCGCCACCACGCGCGTGGCATAGCCGGCCTGCGCTTCGTCGACGGCGTTATCAATAATCTCAAAACCCATGTGATGCAGGCCCGAGCCGTCATCCGTGTCGCCGATATACATGCCTGGGCGTTTGCGAACCGCGTCCAACCCCTTCAAAACGCTGATCGACGCCGCATCATAGGCTTCGTCCTTCGGGACGTCTGGCAACACAGGCTCACTCATAAAAACCAACTCTCCAACAACCGCTCACGAACCGCCAACATACACGAAAATGCTGCGAAAGCCAAAGGTTGGGGTGGATGGGTACTGTAAGATCAGCAGGCTTTGCCTCCCGAACCCCCTGACCATAACAGACTCATCCGTTTCAACCTCACGCGTTGATGGCGATTTTAGGGAAGGCGCGGTTGGTCGGTTCGGCGGCGCCAAGCTGGTGGGCGAGTTGGGTGATGGCGTCGCGGAAGGGGCCTCTGGTGCTGATGCCCATTTCGCCGAATTTTTCCGCTTTGGGGATGATGCGTGGCAGGTCTGGGATGATGATGTCGAATTTGATGGAGAGTGTTTGTTCCATAAGTTTTTGGGAGAGCCCGTAGGGGCGGCCGGCCTGGTTGAGCACCAGGGTGGTGCGGGTGTTGGCGGTGGCGGGTTGGGCCATGAGGCGGTCGTAGTTGCGCAGGCTCATGATGCTGGGGTCGAGGATGATGACGCGTTGTGGAGCAAGTTCAAGGACTTCGCGGGCGAAAGGAAGCTGGCGGGCGCCCGTGTCGGCGATCACGAATTTGAAGCGGCCGAGCAGCGCTTGGGTGAGGGTTTTGGCCGCCCCTTCAGGGTAGTCAAGGCGTTGGGTGAGGGATTCCTGGCCGGCGAGAACGTGCAACCGGTCGCCGGCGGGCTGGGCCACGCGCTCGATCAACATGGAATCCATGCGGTCGGGCGATTGCAGGGCGGAGGCGAGGCCGCGGCTGGGGTCGACATTGAGGGCCAGGGCGGCGGTGCCGGTTTGCAGGTCGGTGTCGAGCAAAATGGTGTGACGATGCAGGTCGTGGCCGATCATCCAGGCCAGGTTGGCGGCAATGGTGGTGGTGCCGACCCCGCCGCGGACCCCGGTGACAGCGATAATATGGCCGGTAGCGGCGGTGGCGATGGGTTTGGGGTCGGGGATAATGTGCGGCAGCAGAAGGCTGGCGATGCTGGCCGCGGTGAGCGGTTTGGAGACATACTCACGCACCCCCATGCCGTGCACAACCGCACGATAGAAGCTCAACTCGCGGGCGGGGCCGATGATCAACACGGTGGTGCCGGGTTCCACCAGTTCGGCCAATTCCAGCATGGCCGAAAGCGGTTGGTCCTCGCCGGTTAAATCCACCAGCAGGGTTTCCGGGCAGGGAATGCGGCTTAGCATGGCGAGGGTGGTGCGAAAGCTCACGATATGAAAGGTGCCGCCGTTGGTAAGGGTGGCCTTGAAGCCACTTTCCAGCAGGGCGGCGGTTGGCGCATCGGCAACGAAACCGAGGAATTTTTGTTTGGCGCGTTGGCTGGAGGCCGTCTGAGACACGGGTTGCGGGCTGCGGGGGCTGAAGAGAGACTGGCTGGGCGTCATGGCGGCACCTGATGCAACGTCAACGATGATGTTTGACTGCGTGCCGAGTGCTTCGGGCGATCCGTGGGTCCCTGAGTATCGCGGGCGGATCCGTCCTGATTATGATGCGAGGAGAAGTTTTCTACTTTATTAACGCAGCGGCACCAGAGCGCGTTTTTAATAAAAAAACCGCCGGGGGCCGTTACGGTGTGATCACCCTTGGCATCCCGGGCCGGGATGATTCGGCGGCCAGACTATCCATGGTGATGACGCGCACCATGCGGGCGGCGGGCGCCTGCATGATCACCACCGGGTCGGGGGCGTCGATATTAATGTCGCCGATGGCGGAAGGGATGTTGCCGATGCCGTGCCAGGCCGCCAGCACCCGGCGTTGGTAGGGCAAGCCGAGGTCCGGCACGGCTGAATGGTAATCGGCGATGGCGGTGTTCCAGGAACCGGTTTGGGCTTTGAGGCGCGAGAGATAGGTAGCGGCGTAGCTTGCGTTGGCGGCGGGATCAAACGCTGTATCGAGGTCGGGGAAGGCGTTCGGGTGGTATTTCAGGCTCACCTGGAAGCAGCCGACGTCGATATCATTGGCGCCGGAAGACTGCGCAAGGCGGGTGAAGGCGATGGCGTCCTGCTTGCTGGCAAAATAATGCCCCGCGCCGTCGATATTCACGGTCCACGGCCAGGGGGTGACGTGGTGGCTGAAGGCATCATACCGGCCGGATTCCACCATGCCGATCGAGACCAGGATATTGGCCGGCAGGGTGGCGGCGGTCTCGGCGGCGTTGCCGGCGGCGGCGCAGGTGATGGCGGGTGCTGCGATGGGGATGCTGGCGGCGGCTGGGGGTGCCAGGCCAAGGATCCGGAGCGCCAGAAGAAGTGGCCCGAAACTGAGGAGTAAACGTACCATAAGTGGTTCATAACGTTAAAAGCAGGTGGATGACGAGGGTTTAATCAGGGGGAGCGGGAATAATCTTGATTTTTTGGGCCATGACCCGAGGTCACCGCGGGTCGCACGCAGATCAGCACCGGTAAGTTTGGTTGGTAGTCGGCGCTGTTACGACACTGAGCGATGATCAGGCCGAGGGGTAACTGGAGCAGTCCGTTAAAAAGCATTTTCATTGCAAATTATGGTTACAAGTGGCAAGTCATTACAATGATGATAAGGTTTTGGTGATTTGACAACTCGATTTCCATCACGGGATCAAAACCATAATGTCGGCAGAATCGTTGTCTATGTCGGGCTCGACCTGATCGGCGATGCTTTGATCAAGTTGCCGTTCGTCCGCGCACTGCGGAGCGTGTTTCCACTGCATGAGATCATTTGGGTTGCCGGAGACGGCCAAAGCGCCTTCGCCCATGAACTCGCGCAAATAACACAGGGGCTGATCGACAAGGTTTTTGAACATACCGGCACTGGCCGTGAGCTTGCTGAAAAATTGGACGATCGGCGGATCAATTTGTTGGTTGATACCCAAAGCCGGGTAAGCACGGCACGCGCACTGCGCCGACTGGAGCCGGATATGTTTATGTCCTGCGCCGCGCGGTTTTTATTTTCAGATGTTCGGCCGAGCTTCATTAAAAGACGGCCCAAACGCCTGATCGATCGGTTATTGCAATTAGTGACGCTGGCGGCGGGAAGGCCGGTCACCGCCGATGCGCCGATTATATTGTCGGCGCAAACCCGTGAGCACGCTGCTGAATTGCTGCCGGCCGGACCAAAATATATGGCACTTGTTCCCGGTGCCGGGGGGCGCCATAAAATATGGCCGTTAGAAAAACATCTCGTTATCGCAAATGACCTCCTGGATCGCGGCTATCAGCCCGCTATTATTCTTGGGCCGTCGGAGATGGATATTTATGCCGCGATGAAAGAGCGTTTGCCCAAGGCGCGTTTTCCGTTGCAGGACGCTCAGGCGGCCGGATTAACGCTGTCCTGCGATCTGACGATCGCCCTGGCCGAGCGATGTGCCGCTGGTTTGGCGGCCGATTGTGGTGGCGGACATTTGTTGGCGGCGGCGGGATTGCCGCTGGTCTCGCTTTTTGGCCCCACCAGTGCGGAAAAATTGGCACCAACAACGGCAAAACTGCGTATTCTGACAGCACAAACCTGGAACTCATCAGAGATGCAGGCGATCCCCACGACGGCTGTTCAGCATGCGTTGATGAGCATTTTATAGCCGCACGTGGTTTTTCCGAACCGTAAATTTAATTTAACGGCGTAGGGCTTGAGTTCACGAGCGCCGCTACCCATTTTTTTTGAGACAGGCGGTGCCATACCAGTAGTGGCCGCGACCCATTCGATAAATCTCAGGAGATCGCCATGCTTTCACCTAAGCTGTTATCCGTGCATTCATTATGGCTAGCTTCCGCAGCAATTATTCTGTCAGCCGGCGTGGCTTGCGCACAATCCGCCCCGCCAGGCGACCAGGATGTTGCCTCGATGTCGCCGCCGGTGGCCGCGATGCCGATGCAACGTCCGATGATGAGCAATGCGCCATTACCCGAGGATGCCAGCGTGCGGACGTATTTGCAGATTGCCGGCGCGGCAATTCATGGGCGCGACAAGGTGAAGGCCGACGATGCCCTGTCGCACGCCGAGACGCTGGTTTTAACCCGCGCGGTGCCGCAATCAGCCGGGATTCCGGTTGACCACTCATCGCGGGTCGAGATCATCGAGCAAGCCCGGGCCGCGCTGGCGAGCGGAGATTTTAGCCAGGCCGCGCATCTGACCCATCAGGCGATGCTGCCCATGGCGCATTAATTTCGTTAAATATCGATGATTTTGACGGAAATGGCCGCTGCATAGCGCCCATTTGGTTTTGCCACTCGCTTTTGCGCCGCAATATGGCTATGCGGGCAGCGAAACTAGCAGGTTGCCCTTAAAAATGTCCGTTCTGAATATCCGTAACGTCGCCATCATCGCCCACGTCGATCATGG
>VFSW01003830.1_pt1 | contig 22518 bp, 20 predicted proteins | sample 5358111 | NCBI WGS metagenome assembly VFSW01 (sample SAMN11554181, study PRJNA540505) | mine drainage metagenome | isolation source: sediment from site ElyBrook_90M | place: USA: Ely Copper Mine, Vershire, VT | collected 2017 | reverse complement strand
CCCGACCTCATCTCCCTGTAGGAGAAATTTGATATGCACCGAAACGGCGCACCACGGCAGCGTTTTCGTCTCTGTCCATGACCAACCCACAGTTCCGACAGCAATACGTCCGCTTGTAGAGTGGCATTGGTTGCACTGTGCCACAGCCACTGCACATCTTGGAGGTAGAGCGTTCATCTAAGAAGACCAACTCTTTGCCCGACAACTGGCATTTATAGACAAGCATCCGTGTGAACGTGTACAAACCCCAATCATTATAGACCGCCCGATTGAGGGCTTTGTTGCGCTCCTGATGCTCTTTTATCACCATCTGTCGTTGCGAGAGATCGCCCACCACCACAGTTCTCTCAACCAGTGTGTGGCTTATCAGATGGGATGCTTTGTGCAAGCTATCCCGTTGCTTGTTGCGCTTCTTCTGGGAGACGCGCTTGTAGACCTTGCTCAGATGGATGTATCGGCGTGATTTCTTCTTGCACCTGTCCCGTTTTGCTCTGATTTTGTCGAGTTGCCGATTGTACCAGCGCGCGCCCTTAAAACCGCCAATAGCGTACACGCGCCCCTGCTCATTGACGCCCGTTGCCAGCGTCTTGATACCCAGATCAAAAGCGACAACCTGACCATGCTGCTGTGGTTGCTCCTCAACCTGATACGGGAATGAGGCGTAGTAGTCGCCGCGTCCATCGCGACTGATGGCAACCTCTTTGAACACTGCTGGCGGCGTCTCGGTGAGCGTTGCCACGACCGTCGGGAAGCGTTTCTTCGCACCTCTGCCGCCAGTGGGCAAGAGCAGCGTCTTCCCTTCGATCTTGAGATACATGGCAGGATAGACCAGCGTGAAAAAGCAGTGGCGTGGGCGCACACGCGGAAGGCCTGGTGTTTCACCGTTTGCCACGCGCCGGAAAAAGGCTTGCATAGCGCCATCTAAGCGGAAGTAGACCTCGGCCAAGAGCTTGCCATACACGTCATTGAGTTCTGGGTCATGCAATCGGCTTGCGGCCAGCGTCTTCTTGCAGGCGTTGACGTTCCAGTGTTCCCCGTCTCTGAGTTTCATGACCCACCAGTTGTACAGGCCGCGACACTTGCCCTGCATCCATTCAAGGGTGGCCGCATCCTGGTCAGTCAGGTGTATCTTGATCTTTGTGCAAAGCAGCATCTTTCAACACTTTCTTGTAGGAACGCAAACCGTGTAAGCGAGCGGCAAACACCGTGATGATGGCGATCAAGTCCTGAACCATTTCCTGGTCAGGTGAGAACGTATCCTCGTTCATCACCACGATCTCGCAGTTGTGCCGTTCACAAAAGGCCTCAAAGTAGCTATAGCCAAAGCGAACGAGACGGTCTCGATGAGCAATGACAAGGCGTCTGACGTTGCCTAGCTCAATCTGCTCCATGAGCGCGTTAAAGTTCTTGCGTTTGTAGTTGAGACCGCTGCCAATGTCTTGTAACCACGCATCCACAGGAATGTGGTGAGTACCACAGTAGGCTTTCAATGCTTCCCGTTGATTGAGCAAATCAGGCTTTTGTGCCGCTCCCGATACTCTGGCATACACGATGGTCTGTCCTTTATCAGCCGCTTTCAATCCTCGGTATTCAAGGTATTGATCGTGTGTGTAGTAGCGTCGATTCGATTGTGGAGAGCGATGAGCAATGAGTTTGCCTTCTCGATCCCACTTTTGCAGCGTTTTGGTAGACTTGCCGATCAGTTTCCCGAACTCTTGAATGTTGTATGTGTTTGCCATGCGTATATTTTAACATAATTGAGTGGGCAAGTCAACACTGTTCAAAGCTCCATCATGTCTTGCAAAAGCAGAGAGGCATGTTCTTTCATATCAAGGACGGGTGACGAATCAAGTTTTCTGAATGATCGGATCGAGGACCTGATCGATACGCATATCTCTGGGTCCATGATACATGGTTGCTCTCACGGGAGAGCTGATAGAGGTAGTATAGACGCTCTAGCGTGCAAGGTGGTAGAATGATTGTCGAGAATGATTGTCTGATTCTGCAAAATCTTCCAGATGAGTGATGGGAAACAAGAGAAGAGGGTCCGATGAATGTGATGATCCACCAGCAAGCCGAACGTGAAGCACAATGGGTGCAAGCCAACCGCGAGGAACTGGTTGTACGGATCGCGCGAGCCATCCGCGAAGATGGGAGCATCCAGTTGCTCCCAGGGCTTCATCTGTCTCGCTCTTCCTTGCCTCTCAAGCCTGTTCACAGTGTACTCGAGCCATCTGTGTGCGTGATTGCTCAGGGGAGCAAAGAGGTCCTTCTTGGCGACAGCCGCTATCGGTACACTCCCTCACAGTACCTGCTCGCTACTGTCGAGTTGCCCCGCGTCAGTCAGGTCCTGGAAGCCTCGAAGGAACGGCCCTATCTCAGTCTCCGCCTGGAACTTACCCCCACCCTCGTCAGTTCGGTCATGGTTGAGACCGATTACACCTTGCCGAGAGATCATGCCGGTGTAAGAGCTATCGACGTCAGTCCATTGGATGGGAACCTGTTGGATGCTTTCGTTCGGCTCGTCAGACTCCTGGATGCCCCTGCCGAAGCGCGGGTCCTCCTGTCGCTAATCACGCGGGAAATTATCTACCGACTCCTGATGGGCGAACAGGGTAGCCGACTCTGTCACCTTGCTCTTCAAGGAGGCTATACACCCTACATTGCTAGAGCGGTTGCGCGGCTTCGTCAAGACTTCGACCAACCACTGCGCATTGAGCATCTCGCGCGCGAGCTAGGCATGAGCGTCTCGGGCTTCCATCACCGCTTCAAGGCTGTCACGGCCATGAGTCCCTTGCAATTTCAGAAGCGGCTGCGGCTCCAGGAAGCCCGCCGTTTGATGTTAGGCGAAGACCTTGACGCGGCCAGTGCGGCCTATCGCGTGGGTTACCAGGACACCTCCCACTTCAATCGAGAATACAAAAGCCTCTTCGGTGTCCCACCGATGCACGATGTGCAACGGCTACGAGAAGAGGCCCTCGCTTTCCCCCTCCAATGAGTCAGGAAGCACATCCGATCTAGACATGCTCTGCTTCATGCAACAGGCCACTGCTCCAGATGTGCCGACAATCTTGGTTTTGTGTTCTTCTTACTGCTCAAACGGACTGTTTCTGGCGCAAGATGGTAATCAGATCACTTAGGACGCCGTAGGCTGTTTGTAAAACCAGCGGTTCGTGTTCGATGAGTGTGATTGTGCCCATCGCTTCGGTGTCTAAGGAAATCACGCTTGTCGTGCCCTGTGCAACGCGCAGAATATCGTCGGCCGTGATCGGCTGTGGACGTACTGATGCGGTCACCATGCCGCGTACACGTGATGCACTACTGACAAGGCGGATAGGTGAACCGCTGAGGGCGGCGGCAAAAATGTCCTCGGTTGTCAAGTTACGAATCCCTTCGCGTTTGACCATTGCAGGTGTGATATGAGCATCGAGCAAATTGTTGGCCAAAATAGTTGTTTTCAGCGCGGCATCCCAGCCATCCAGGTCATACCAGGGATCGGCCTCCGCTATACCAAGCTGCTGTGCTTTTTGGATCGCTTGTTCTAAGGAAAAGCCTTGCTCGATCATGCTTAATACAAGACTACTGGTAGTATTTAATAATGCGCGAAATGCGTGTATTTCAACTGCTTGTAGGGTGAACTGGGCAAGATTGATGAGCGGCAAGCCATCCATGACAGTCGACTCGAAGCGAAACTGAAGATTGGAGCGGCGTGCCTCCTCTTGCAGTTCGGTTTGTGCATAGGCAAGCGGTCCTTTATTAGCCGTGATGACATCCATTCCCTCTTGGAAAGCGGTGCGAATGTGTGTAATGGCTGGTTCCCCATCGCGTGGTTGTAGGGTGGTCAGCTCAATGAGAATGGATGCACCAACAGCACGCCCGGATTGAATGAAGGCCTGGGCATCATGCAGTGGAGTGGCCTGAGCTGCAAACCAGGAACGAGCTTGCGGTGTCTGGATAAACTGTCTTGGGGTAATACCCGTAGGGTGAACAGAGAAACCTGTGTTGCGTGTTCCAATGCCACTAATCAGCGGATGTACACCAAATTCACGCCCGAGCCATTCACTGCGAGAAGCAAGGAGCGTAAGAAATGATTGAGCTACATTGCCGTAGCCGAGCAAAAGAATGCGCAATGGGTGAAGAAGGGCGTAGAGTGAGGGTTCGTTCATTGTGACACAACCCGAGGCGAGCTAAGAGATGCGAGTACCGGGTGAATGGTGGCAAGATGAGCATGATGACTCTGCATAATGAGCAGCACGACCATAATAGCTAACAGAATAATTAAGATGATAGCCATGAAAATTACTATTTTCGGTTCAATACTAGAGTTAAGATGCGAAGATGTATTCTGGCTGCTTGAGGAAGAATGAGCGGGTTGAGGTGTTTGTTTGAGTCCATTGACAAAGCGGCGAGAGGCCTGTTCGACCGGTGTGCGCATAATGGCCGCCGCAGGCGTTTGAGCTTGGGCTTGCGATTGAATCACGTAAGGAGCAGCAGAGCCAGTTTTGTCAACAGGCGTATGCATGCTGGTCGACGATGGGGTTTGCATCATGACTTGTCCGCTTGCTGGTGGTGGGATGATGAGTGTTTGTTCGTCGGAGATATGATGAGCAGTATCCGTAGTGCTTGGTCGCGTTGCTGGTTGGATGTCCGGTGTCGTCTGGTATGAAGATGAGGTGAGTGTCGTTCCACAGCGTGAGCAGAAAACGGCTTGTGGAGCGAGAGGTGTACCGCAACGCGGACAAATTTTGGTGAATTGTCCCGAAGGTGTGATGGGCGAAGGCCCATGTTTTTCCGCGTCGGCACTGCTTTGTGCGGCCTGTATCGCCTCGTAAAGCATTGGCAGGTCTGGTTGTGTGCTGTGTGGGTCTATGACGCGCCCTGAAGGGGTTTGTTGAGGGGCCGCGATGGCATCGAGAACGGAGCGCACGTCAGAGGCAAATTCAGCCACGGAAGGATAGCGATCTTTGGGTTTCATCGCCATGGCTTTTTGAATGGTAGCGTTCAAATACTGTAGAAGGTCAGGGGACAGTGTGGCAAGTTGGGCGAGATGGCGTGCATGGCGCGCGCTAGGGCGTGCTGATTTGGCACTAGGGGCACGATATTGGCGGCCTACATTGATGTCGTTGCCATCTTCAGGGGGATTGCTAGCAAGGAGTTGCTGGAGTGATGGCAGGTCTGGCTGACCGGGTTGTGCAGCTTGGCGGGTGGAGACGCTAGGTGGTTCGTGAGCGGTCAAGGCAAAATAGAGTGTGCCCCCCAGTGCATAGACATCAGAACGCACATCGGTTCCGCTGCCGCCAGGGTATTGTTCGAGTGGGGCATAGCCGGGTGTTCCCTGGTGACGGATAAAGACAAGTGTACGTGCGCCGTCAGCCGCGGCTTTGGCATTGCCGAGATCGACCAATACAGCAGTGCCGTCGGATGTAATGCGAATATTGTCAGGTTTAATGTCACGATGAATGACGGAGGGTTGTTGTCGGTGGAGGAAGGTGACGGCATCACAGACAGAGAGTACCCACATGAGGATGCGTGTGATAGGGATGACCTCATTGCGTTGACGTGCCAGGCGAATGAGGTCTGTCAAATCATTGCCTTCAATATAATTGAGAACGACGTAGTAGCGTCCGCGTTCGTTAAAAGCATCATGGAAGGCAGGAAGGTTAGGGTGATGGAGTTGACCTAATACATTGGCTTCATGTCTGAGTTGTTCCTGCCCGCTTGCGCCTGTTACTAAATATTCTTTTACAGCGTATTGTTGAAGCGATATCTGATCTACTGCCAGATATACGTGTCCAAAACCTCCGCTGCCCAGCACGCGTTCGATACGATAGCGTCCATATAGTACCGTACCCGACGGCGTTGTCTCTATCATCAGGACGTTCCCTTCATTTCGCTGAACAGAGTTACTGTGATGGGCAAGGCCACTGTTAGCCTGCTGATCGGTCACAGGTTGATCTTATCTGTATGTATGCCCAAATAGAGAATAGGATCAGTCTAGCGTGGTCGTACACGCATTATACACTACGCTTGAAGCCATGTATATGTTACGGCCAAACAGGCCAGGGTAATCGCATCTAATTAATGGAGGTCAAAACTTTCAAGAGATACTGCGGAAGTCGTCCGAGTGTTTCATACTGTGGAATTCGAGCAAAACTATATCACACCGCCTTTTCCCAATACCAGCGAACCGAATGAATAAGACCGCTGCCATGCTATGATTGTATATACCGACACGGAAAAGATTGTTTAGGGGAGGGTAGAAAGCAGCTATTCCCCCAAGTTTACCATCTTGGGAAAAGGCGGAAATAATCTCACAAGTGTTCCGGTATCCTTGCAGACGCGTAAATAGGTGTACGTTTCTGCTTGTTGTACTCCCTGTACGCGATATAGCTTCTCGGTGAGAAATTTTAGAAAGTGGTCATTATCGCGGCATACGACTTCTGCTAGCATATCGAAACGCCCTGTACAGAGAATGAGATAAATGACTTCATCGAAGGTTGCGATTTGTTGTGCGGCTTCGAGCAAATGTTCTCCTGAAACGCGGATGCCGATCATCTGCGCCAGGGCAAATCCCAATTTTACAGGGTTGGTAACAGCTACAATTTGCATTACCTGCGTGTTAATGAGTGTCGCAACCCGTTGACGGACGCTAGCTTCCGAGATGCCTAGATCAGCCGCTATTTTGGTAAAAGGACGCCGTCCGTCTTGCTGGAGTGCTTCAATAATACGCTGATCTATTTCGTCTATTTGGTTTTTCTGTATATGCTGGTCCATTATTCGTCCTATTGTTGTGATACTTACGCTGTTAAGGCTATGCGTGCCATCAATAGAAACCCAACTGTGCATATTGTATGATAGAAACACATCTTTCAGAAAGGGCTATGACAATGTTCGCATCTCGCACAGGTTTTGTTTTCGACGAGCATTTCCTCGCGCATGATACCGGGGTAGAGGCCCAAGTAAAGACGCGCACGGGCACGTTTTCCGTCTCACCAGAAGCTCATCCATCGTCTTCTTTTATTATTCAACGCATCAAAGAATTTCTGGATGGTACGGGTTTGACAGAACGGATGCTGTCGATTCCTGCGCGGATGGCGACGGAAGATGAGCTGGCGGTCTATCATACGCGAGCATACATTGCTGGTATACAAGCGTGTGCGGCTGGTGGCCCATCACAGGGAGCTTGGGGCGATGTCGATGAGGAAACGGTTTTGAGTGCAGCTTCGTATGAGGCGGCCCTTTATGCTGCGGGTGGTGGCATGAATGCCGTGAGTGCGGTTTTGGAGGGCCGGGTACACAATGCCTATGCGCTATTACGTCCCCCCTGTCACCATGCCATGAGCAATCATGCGATGGGATTCTGTCTTTTCAACAATACGGTGATCGCTGCCCACCATGCCCGTAACCGCTATGGCTTGGAGCGCATCATGATTGTTGATTGGGACGTGCATCATGGCAATGGGACACAGGATGCTTTTTATCAGGATCATGGCGTACTCTTCTGCTCGCTTCATCAGCAAAACTGGTATCCCAAGTTGGCGGGAGAACTGGAACAAGTTGGGAGCGGAGCGGGTCTTGGTTCTACCGTCAATATTCCTTTGCCCCCTGGCACGGGCGATAGAGGTTATCGTGCAGCCTTTGAGCAATTGGTCGTGCCGATTGGCAGGCAATTCCGCCCGCAGTTGATCTTGGTGACAGCGGGCCAGGATGCCAGTTGGCTTGATCCATTGGCGCAGATGATGATGAGCATGGCCGGTTATAGGACTATTGCTTCGTTGATGGTTGATCTTGCAGAAGATGTCTGTGCCGGGCGTTTGGTGCTACTGCAAGCAGGAGGGTATAGTGCCGCATATGTTCCTTACTGCACAGTAGGAGCGGTAGAAGCACTGACGAATGTAGAGACGGGGATTATTGACCTGTATGCTGGTTCGGCTGAACTAGAGCGCAGTCAAACGATTCTGGAGCCGCAGACGCTTGCTGCTTTAGCCGCAGCACGCAGGTGGCATAGGCAGTGGTGGAACGTATGATTTGCGTATAGCCATGACAAGAAAATAAGGAGTGAGATGCTATGCAAGCACCCGACCGCCATATTCCGCATATTACTACGCAAGGGACGCCATTTCTGCGAGGGCGAGGGCTTGGCCGTCTTGAGCCGCAGCGCGTGAGACATACCGTCAGGTCATATATGGCGATTTTCCGCGCACGGGCGGGTTTGCGCCGCGAGGCTGTTTTTGCCCAAGCTGAGCGGTTCATGCCCGTGATTGCGGGATATGCGCCGGCCTTGTTAGAGGAGATGCATGGCATTGCGGATGGTGCGGGCTGCGATGTGCGTGAGATTGTGGCAATTAATGCGCGCACAGAGTTGATGTATGGTGTCAAGCAGCGTGGCGAATGTACGGCTATTGGTGTGCAAGCACAGGCAACTCCTGATGGACATGTGTGGCTGGCACAGAATTGGGACTGGCATCCTGGGCTGGCTGGTTCGGTGATCGCGTGGCATATCCGTCCTGACGATGGGCCAGAATTGATTACGCTGACCGAGGCCGGAATTGTGGGCAAGATTGGTATCAATGCGTATGGGCTGGCTATGTGTATCAACTTGCTGATTTCAGACAGTGATCATGAGGGGCCAGCAGTCCCGATGCACGTTCTCTTGCGCACTGTGCTTGATACCGCTCATTCCGTACAGGATGCCATCGATAGCATTGCCAACGCGTCTCGTTGCACCTCATGCCATCATTTACTAGCCGATCGCACAGGTGATATTGCCGGTGTCGAAGCGACGCCGATAGGTCAATACGTGCTGCGGCCTGTGCGTGGCATCGTCACCCATACGAATCATTGCGTTGATGTGGCTTTGTTTGCTCATGATAAAGGGGCACGCGATGAACCGGAGACACTTGCACGCGGTATGCGTATCGCGCAACTCGCGCACCATACATCGCTCGATAAAGCGAGTATTCAAAGCCTGCTGGCAGATCATGGCAATGCACCTAACTCGATCTGCTTGCATCCGCAGCATGCATGGTCCATTGATCGGCAAGGCGAGAGTGTGGCCTCTGTACTCTTCGATTTGACGGCAGGCACAATGGATATCGCGGATGGCCCGCCCTGCCAGTATACCTACCGTCAGATACAGCTCGATTGGTTAAACAGATAGGAAGGCTACCCTGTTTGTAGCGAAGGCAGAAAGCCGACGTGCCGAAGGGGCTTGTTGAACAAGACCCTGATGGCGAGCATCAATTGTGGTACAAAGCGTACTATGACTGTGATCGTTTGCGATACATAGGTAAGTGTCAAAGATTGCTTTTCCTAGCTTGTCAATTACGTTGCATCTCACCTTGTTAGCTGGCAACGGTGTGCAATCGCAAGAAAACTGCTATGCTACTGATGAATGTATGAGAGAGTAAGAGGAGTAAAGTGATTCAACAAGAAACGGATACTCATGCAGAACAGGCACAGATTGTCAAACCTCTCTTGCGTGGCTGGTCACACGCAGTAGCCGCAGTGGGCGCAGTGGTCTTGACTACTGTACTCTGTGTCGTGAGTCGTGCAGATCTGGCGCGCCTGCTTTCCATGCTGATTTTTGGCTTGTGTATGATAGAGTTATATACAGTAAGTGCGTTTTATCATATTGGTTCATGGAATAGCCAACAGAAACGTTATTTGCGTGCGCTCGACCATGCCAACATTTTCCTGCTGATTGCTGGAACCTATACGCCGCTCTGCTTCAATATTCTTAGCGGATGGATACGCATTGCTTTGCTTGTCACGATCTGGCTGTTGGCTGTAGCTGGCGTGAGCGTAACTGTTTTGACATTGCGCTTGCCACGCTGGGTCAATACCGTATTGTATATTCTGATGGGATGGATTGCTGTGCTAGCGTTGCCGGCCTTTCTGGCGGTGTTGCCCTGGATGGCGGTTGCCACACTGGTTGCTGGCGGTGTGTCCTATACGCTAGGGGCAGTGGTATACGCGTTGAAACGTCCGAATCCCTTGCCACGTCTATTTGGTTTTCACGAAATATTCCATCTTTTTGTTATTGGGGGTAGTGTTGCTTTTGCGGCTTGCGTCTGGATTTGGGCCTTGCCGTTTGTCAGACGGTGAAGAGATCGCCTGTTGTGCTTGTGTTGTCACTGTTGCCAAGCCATCGTTGGCATGCTATAGTATTTTCCCGTGATAGCTGTATGGAATTTTGTAGGTTGTGCATAAGGAAAAGCTTTAATGACATCGCAAGGCGCAAAAAGTAAGACGAAAACTATTCCTCGTACTTCTGCTCTCTCAACGTTTATTCCGAATCCTCAGCAAGCGGCGGCTATTGCGCATACGGATGGCCCCGCTGCTTTTATTGCTGCTGCGGGCACTGGGAAAACCGCTATTCTTGTCCATCGACTTGTGCGCTTGATTGCCGAGGAGAAGATTGCCCCTGAAGCAATTCTCTGCGTGACCTTCACACGAGCTGCCGCCGACGAAATGGAAAAGCGCGCGCTGAAAGCCTTGCGTGAACGTGGCATCGCAGCGAAAGACCTGAAGACGTTACGGGTTGTCACTTTTCACGGGCTGGGACACCAGATGTTACGCGAAAAATTGGCTTGGAAGCCGCTGGAACTCAATCAACGCCTGATTAGTGGTGAGCCGCGTCAGTGGCTGGCTGAGGATATTGTACGCCCCTGGCGTAGTAACCGCTCACGTGGCATGAATTGGGAAGTAAATATTGTCGATGTGTTGGGAGCGATTGATCGGGCAAAAGAAGAGCAAGTGAAGGTGGATGACTCAGCAACTTTTTTCCAGCGTTTTCTTGGTGTCGAACCAGAGCTTGCGGCGCGCTATCAGGATTTTTTTGTCCATTACGAGCAGACAAAACAGAAAGAAAAGCTCTATGATCTCTCTGATCTGATTTATGTTCCGTTGAAGTTGTTAGAGAGTAGTCCGACGTTTCGTAAGGGATGGCAGGGTCGTTACAGTTATTTACAAATTGATGAGACGCAGGATACCAATCCATCGCAATATCGCCTTATTCAATATCTGGCGGCCCCAAAACATAATGTGGTGGTGGTGGGTGACCCCGATCAGGCCATTTATCAGTTTCGTGGAGCAAGTCCAGAGGCATCTATTCTCTCATTTCGGAGCATGTATCCGAGTGGGAACATCTACCGCATCGAGGATAATTATCGCTCCACCCCACAGATATTGGCAGCGGCGAACGGGCTAATTGCGCACAATGAGGTCACTCCAGGCTTTGAGAAAGTCTTGCGAGCGACATTACCGGATGGCGCACCTGTGTGTGTGACTGCCTATGAAGATCAAGAGGCGGAGGCGGAAGGGATTGCCAATCGTATAAGAACATTGCTTAAGACATGGCATGAGCAGCAGGAAGATTATTCTTATCACGATATTTTTGTGCTATCGCGTACCAATCACCACCTGGCTTCGCTTGAAATCGCGCTGGCGCGTAATAGCATCCCCTATCGAACAGTGGGTGGCTCATCATTTTTCAAGCGTAAGACGACACGTGATATGTTAGCCTATCTGGCCTTGATCGATGGCGTGCGCGTGCATCGCGAGTATCTTGAGGCGCGCACGGGTCCCAATGCGCGCAAATGGGATGATGTCTTCACGCCGATTCATTGTGGCGAGCAAAATAGCGCATTTCGCGTCGTTGCCAATATTCCTTCCAGCGATTATTTTGCGCGTACCGCTAAAACAGCGCATCGTTTTACTCCAACGCTCTTTGGCACGCTGATGGCGCATGCGGGTGGGCATCCACTCTTGCAGTTTTGTGAAGAGCAAGCCTACACCATTCCCGCTGAATATCAGCCGGGGATCAAAGATTTTGTCGCACTGGTTCGGCGTGTGGCGACAGCGTGTGGCAATCACCCTGCACAGGCAATACAGCTCATTCGGCACTATGCCTATGATAGCCATTTGCGGCATTATGATAGCAAGCATAATGCAGAGGAAGAGGCTGAAACACCAACACATCACGAGGAGACACGCCTGGAAGGACGTTATGATGAGTTGGAAGAATTGATGCAGGTTGCACAGCGTCATACGACAATCCGCCATTTTTTAACCGCAATGACGCAATTGAAAGAACAGGCGGAAGACAGTAGTAAAAATAAACGCGATTGTGTCAATCTGATGACTATCCATAAAGCAAAAGGCCTGGAAAGTCCAGTTGTTTTTGTGATGGGTCTGACTGAAGGGATTTTTCCGCATCGCCGCTCGTTCACCTTCGCAGAAGATGGTCCAATTGTGACATCTGGTATTGCTGAAGAACGACGGCTGGCCTATGTTGCTTTTACACGTGCCAAAAAGCAGCTCTATCTTTCATCGCTGTTGCGCTATCGTGGGAGCGACGCCGTGGCCTCACGTTTTATCCAGGAGGCAGGATTGACGCCCAGTGATGAGGATGGCACACTCAATCCGTACCTTTTTCATCGCGATGGTTCGTTACGCCTGCGCGATACCCCCGTGACAGCACAAGCAACACTCTTCGACTAAGAGCGTACAATACTGCTCTATATGTAACAAAAGTACAGGGAAGAGCCGACCATCGTCAGTATCTGCTAACGATGGTCGGCTCTTCTTTTGCTTTTTCGGTGGCTCCAATGGCTGCAAGAGAGCTTTTGCCGGTACTCTTGACATGCGGGCACTCTTTCATGTATGCTTATCGAGTGATGTAACAAACGTTACAAAAACAAAAATGAAAATACCAGACTGACGCTCTCTTGGAGGTAGGCTCGTGGATTATCGCATTTCCCTTGTTGGTTTATTGATCGGGTTTCTGGTTGGATTGACAGGCATGGGCGGAGGGGCTTTGTTAGCTCCAGTGATGATCCTGTTGTTTCGTGTTCCGCCTATATGGGCTGTGGGAACCGATATGACGTATTCGGCAGTCACGAAAGCCTTCGGTGCATATGTGCATCTGCGTCAGAAGACGGTAAACATGAAGATTGTTCTCTGGTTGGCATGCGGTAGTGTACCAGCGACAATGGCCGGCGTGGGACTGGTACAGTATATCAGGCATACCTATGGTGATGCTGTCAATGGCTTAATTCTGAAGAGTATTGGGGTAACGTTATTGATCGTGGCTGTCTTGCTTGTGGCGAAGCCATATATCATGCGTCGGCAGGAGAAAAAACGCTTAGAGAGACACGTATCGGTGTTGGATGAGCGTGCTGTGCTGGAAAAACAGCGTGATGCGCGTTGGGAGCGTTATGTGCGCCCAGCTTTGACGATTGCGGTGGGCGTGGCTGTTGGCTTTCTGGTCGGACTCACTTCTGTGGGAAGTGGCACGCTCATCATTGTGGCGTTGACCTTTCTCTTCCCGCGCCTCTCTTCAAAAGAGTTGGTGGGTGCGGATATTGTGCATGCAGTGATGCTCCATCTCGCTGGCGCAATGTTGTATTTTCAGGCGGGAACGATCAATTGGGGTCTGACGGGCTTGTTATTGCTTGGCTCGCTGCCGGGTGTTGTGATAGGAAGTCGATTAAGCAAATATATTCCAGACCGTTATATGCGCCCTTTATTGGCAACGGTGTTAGTTATTTCTGGTTGGAAGCTGATGTAGCGGAGAGCATAGGCAATGGCTTGTCCAGAGAAGTCTAAGTTCTGGAGAACGGTCTTGGCTCATGCTCAAGCAGAGGTCGTAAGAAAGAGCAGAACTCCTGTGCAGCGCGAGACAATTGGCGATCAGCGCGCTGAATAAGGCTGAGTTGTGGCCGCATATCCAGTCCAAGCACGGGTAGATAGATCAGATCGCCCATATCCAATTCGCGCCGTACTGTCAGGGCGGAAACAATGGTAGCACCGACACCATTGATGACCATCTGTTTGATGGCCTCGTTGTCTGTCAGGATAAACAGTGGGTGAATGTGAACGTCATAGGCTAGAAGTGCCTGTTCAATCACTTCGCGAATACCGCTGCCCTGCTCGCGTAGGACAAGTGCTTCGCCATTGAGCATTGCCGGTGTAATCGAGCTTAGCTTGCTCCAAGGGTGATTGGGAGCAACAACAAGAACGAGATGATCGTAAGCAAATGCCTCGACTGTGAGTTCTGTGGGGAGGGAGGTCGGGTCACCTTCAACCAGACCGAAATCAAGTTGCCAGTTAAGGGTGTCTTCAACAATTTCGTGTGAGTTGAGAATAGAGATATGGAGATTGACACCAGGATAATGGGTGCGAAAGCGTGCTACAATGGGTGGCAGGAGATACACACCAGCAGTGGTATTGGCGGCCAGGGTGACTTCCCCTCCTTCTACATCGCGTAGTGTGGCGAGCGCATCATCCATTTCGTGTTAGAGTGCCGAGAGCCTACGTGTATAATTGTGCAATGTGCGCCCTGCATGTGTCAGCACAATACGGCGGCCCTGGCGTTCTATCAAGTCTAAACCAGTTTCCTGTTCCAAACTTTGAATGATTTTGGTGACAGCGGGTTGGCTGAGACCCAATTCCTCCGCTGCGCGTGTGATATGCTCTAATTCGGCAACTTTATGAAAAACACGCAAATTTTGTAAATTCATGGTATGAATACCCCACCAGTCTGAGTTGTTATGCCGTTAAAACTGAGCAACAAAGGTCTCTTTAGAGAGAATAACAGAACGTTAGCAATCGTGTCTAGTATGAGCAAAGAACTCCAAAAAAGCTTGACAGACAACAATGACATATATTATAGTGATAGTATGTGTCATTGTTGTCTATCAGCAAAAAAGTATGCTGGTGCAAAATCCCCGCGTTGCCTGTCGTCTTTGTGTGCTAATCGTCTGTACAATGTTGTGAACAGTCTTATGGCAACAAAAAAGCCTCTGGAGGGAGTAATGGCAGTTATCTGCACTCCTGAAACGCAAGAATTATCCACAGAAACGCTTCCGCAACGCCGAGTTGGTGGGTGGGAGTTACATCCTCAACCCCGCATCGCGCTGAATCTGGGCAGTGATGATGAGATGCTTATTCTGGAAAACCGCACGGCTATCGCCTGGACAGTTTATCACACGTATCATCAACTCGGTGTGATCGATCCTGGAGAGTTGCTCATTTTTCATCTTTGTAAACATGGTATGCTCAATGTACGTCCATGTGCTAATGAAAATATTGTTGAATATCTCGTTGTGCCACTGACCTATGATATCAGCCAAATCTATATCTATAAGCGCACTCTGGGCAAAGAACTGGAGGTGTATGATCTGCGTACCGTCTATGGGAATGTAGAAGGCAACAGATCATATCGCGATTTGCATTAACGCCTCATTGCTTTCCGGTGAATCATAGGCACTAGCCGCTCGCGTCTAATGGGCCAGCAAGAAAAGTCCCCAGACCTAATAGGGCTATTTTTCTTGCTGGTTCCGCTGTTTTCCTGAACACTTGAGGTATACTAAGCAAATAGATATTGATCGATGTATATTGTAGGAGCAATACTGTATGTCGTTTGCCTTGATGGTTCCGCTGCTCTTGGCGATGCTGCTGTTAGTGGTAGCCGGTTTTGCATGGAGTGCGTGGCGAGTGCAACAGCGTCAAAAACGCCAGTTGTGGCTATCAACAGCGATATCTTCTTTTGTGCTGACCCTTCCAGCATCCTGGTATACACGCTGGCGTGTACTTGTTTCATTGGCGTTCCTGACAATGGCTTTGTTGGCACTCTGTATGCAAGGTGGATTAGCGGGGGAAACGTTGCACAGTCTTACAAGTGGGCTGGGATTAAATATTTTAGCGTATTCGCAGGCAAGTGATGTACAAACGGTATCGCAACCGATGCCAATGACCGCCAGCACACGCCTGCTACGTTTAGATTCAGCTGCACGTAGCCAATATTACACAGATTATCAATGGCAGGTCTGGTCCTATTCTTCGTGTTCTGGGATGGCGATGGCCGAGGTGATGAATGCATATGGACGCCATTTGATCGGCGCGGATGTGCTGCAAGAGGAGCTAAAATTAGGCGTTTGGAATATCCAATTGGGCTTACTGCGCGAAGATGGCATCGCGATGACCGCCAATTACTACGGATTTCAGGCGAGTTTAAGTCATACACGGACATTACAGGATCTCATCGACTTGAGCAATCAGGGCGAGCCGATTATCGTGGGCATAAGGGATAGCCGTTATTTCCCAGGAGGGCATCTTCTGGTCGTGCGTGGTGGCGATAGTCAATATATCTATCTGGCAGACTCCTCGCCTGCGAACTTTCAGCGGATGGCATTGAGCATGTTTCAAGGTATGTGGCAAGGCTTTAGTGCCGTGCTGACTCCCCAATAAAGAGAGAGCAGACAGCATGCGGCGTGGAACTCCATCTGTTCCACGCCTTGTTTTTGTCTATTCCTCGTCACCGTGGGCAGTGACGAGCTTGTTTTCTAGTAGATGATGATCGGGGTATAGACCTTTACAAAGCCATAGAGCCATTGTGCATTCGCCTTGGAGAGGTTGATACAGCCATGTGAGCCTTGTGCTGAGAATGGGTCACCCGTCGCATCGGCATGGGGAAAATTTGTGCCTGGGCCATAATCGGCACGCCACCAACTGTCATGGATGAAGTAGCCTTGACTGTGATATTGCATGGCATAGTTAATCGGCGTATCTGGATACCAATCCGGCGAACTGGGCGGGACACCAGACTTGAAGACCGTTGGTGATAATTTTCCCTCAACCCACCAGACGCCGGGAATACTTGGACGGTCAGGACGTCCAGTTGTGGCAAGAAAGGCGTTGACGAGCTTACCATGACTGTAAACACGTACTGCTTGTTCTTGTAGCGAGACGATTACTACATTGCCTGTCTTCCCATAGGATTGCATCAACTGGATATCAGTCGCATGTAACTGGTTGAAAGGTGTTTTGTCACTGCTGTTGGCGGTCGTGGCCTTGAAATTTGTGAGATACATGTTAATATCTTCGATAGTTTGCTGGTAGTCCGCGATGTTTTGCGCCGAGTTGATTTCGTCCTGTACCCATCCCCCAATGCCCTTTGTGCCATATTCGTAGCCAAGCGGATAGGTTGTGTTGTTATAGCTATCGTAGTACGTATGTTTCTGTCCCCAAGCGGTTACTTGTTGCGCGAGTTGTTGTTGGAGATAGAGGCTTTCAGACTTCATGGCTGGAATTTTTGCCTGCTCGACATGGGTCTGTAAGATGTCTAAGGCGGCTTGATAGGCGGTTTGTGTGTGTGCCGCCTGTAATGCCTGCTGATCAGTAGTATATTGTTGTTGATAAAGAGCGATGTTGCCTTGATATTGCTGCATTAACGCTATCCACTGTTGAAATGTTTGTAACTGGGTCTCACCCTGGCTTTGAAGCCTTGGTGGAATCGCTGGTGCAGGAAATGCTGTTGAGATATTCGGTATCCCACTATTCGCGTTTCCTGGGCTGCTACACGCGCTTAATAAGAGCAGACCGAGCAGGAGTAGTGGCGCGAGAAGCGCGCTGAATGCGTGATACGGTTGTAATGTGCGAGTTTTTTCTCTGCTTAGAAACATCTTTGGCATAAGAGCTTTTTCCTTATAACATGGCTAAACGACGATGCTCTCACTAGCGCCAGTATAGCATATTGTCAACTGCTCGCAATCCCTGTAGCACAAACAGAAGCGCGTATAGCCTAAATGCCCCATTGCTCTATAGCTAGCAGATGAGACACGTTGATACATATTGGTGCGAAAGAGACACTGTACGTTGTGTGTCCTGTTGTATACATGTTTGTCTTGTGATGACAACGCCAAAGAGCATGAGAGGAGAAAATATGCCGGGAAAAGCGCGCATCATGCTATCTATTTCTTTACTACTGCTGTTAGTGCTTGTTTCTGCTTGTAGTATTGCGCCAGTGGGTACAATACCACGTGGGACGCCAGATACCGGAAATGGGACGCCAGCAGTCTTGCCGACAGCTACCGCGAATACGCAAGCGATTGCCCCAGCTCCTAGCAATAGCATGGGAGCGTCGTATGCGTTTGTCCGCGATGAACAGCTTTGGGTTGCGTTGAATGGTGCGTCACCGCTTCAGATTACCAATTTTAACTATACCAACAGACCGAACGTTTTCTGGCATCAACCGCTCTGGTCGCCGGGAGATCACTATCTGGCCTTTATCATGGATGCAGTTCCAATGGGTTTAGGTGGAGGTGGGTGTCCTGCGCCAGATTTTGGAGCGAATGGAGCCCTTTATGTATTAAATACGGGGACAGGTAACATCACACAATTGCAAGTGCCGATGCCTAAACAAGGAGTGTTGGCCAGTAGTAGCCCTCAGAATGATAGCTGGCAGTATATGTTTTGGGAAGATTCGAGCCATTTATTGGCGTGGTACAATGGAACATTGGGGAGTGCCAGCAACAGTGCCGGGTTGTATCAATATGATATCCAAGCACAAACGCTTACGCAGCTGCTTCCACTGCATACACTGGGTGTCGCGACGTTGTTTGCACCACAGAGTAGTATGCCATTGTTGCTCTCCATGCATTATAGCAGTGGGCAACTTTTTTATCAGGTCGTCGTACATCCATTTGAGCAACATAGTCAACTGATCATTGACAAGGTAGCCTTGGCGTCGCTACAGCAACCGGTGAGCAACGTATTGGTGATGGGTAATGAAGGCTGGTGTATGTCGTCACAAGGGAATGCCTATGTCAAGCCGGGATGGGATGTATCTCCTGATGGGGAGCAAGTAGTCGCGCAGATGATTGTGGCGGGTGATACTGCGCAAGGAGTGGGGACGGTGCAAGTATTGAATATGCGTGATAATTCGACAACACCGTTGTTTGCAGAGGCCGCCACTGATGTTCTCGGTCATGATGTGATTTTGAACTGGGGGCCAGACAGTCAGACTGTCGTGCTATCAACGCCTCATTTGCTGACTGAGCATGGTCCGTACAGCGCAACTCTGGCAAACCCATCTGCAACGCTTCACTATCTGCCAAATGTAGCGGGGCAGATTGTATGGAGGCCCGATGGGAAGGCGTTTGCGCTACAAAGTGGAGATGCTTTAGACCCGATGAGTGCATCGAATATATACGTGTTTCAGACCGACAATACAGAGGGATTTATGTTACTGGCCAATGCCAGAAATTTTACTTGGGGATGAACATAGTATGCAATACGCTTTATGGACGGTACTCTGTCTCATTGCTTATGGCGCAGGACTGACGCTTCTGGTTCGCGTGACGCCACGCCTTGCAACACACGCTTTTGAAGATAGTCTCTTTATGGGTTTTGCGGCCCTGGATATTCTCGGTGCGTTGCTTGCTTTTGGCGCATTCATCGTGACATACGGTTTGTTTAGTGGGAATATCCCGATTAAAATCGTCGATTTTTTGATGCTGGCGGGGATTATTATCGTGGCGATCCGCTTTTCTCTTGCCAGCTTACGCTCTCGTGTGCTGCCAGACAAGACCATTCAGGTTTCGCGTATCATGGCAGGTAGCTATGGAGTATTGCTTATTCTCGCAGCGTTGTACTGTATCTTCGTCCTTTTTACGTCATAGTGAAGCATTGAGCTGTTTTGTCTGGAATTTGAGCTTCTCTCAAATCTGTGATAGCTCATATAGGTGTAGCAGGAATAGGTGTGTTATGATACAAACGAACGGAGTCGATAGACTTATGGAAGGATCGATTTGCCGAACATGAATATCTAGATTGTTCCGTGAAGGCGGAAATAATGAATAAAGAGTGGGGTGTGTATGATTGTACGCGAAATCATGACGACGAAGCTTGTGTCAGTAGAACCAGATGACACGTTGAGTCATGCTGCCAACCTATTCCGGCAGTATCAGTTTCATCATCTTCCGGTAGCCAGAACAATCCAGATACCGATAGAGCAGAAAAGCGAATACCATCATGTACGTCGGACACACCTGCTTCTGGAAGGCATGCTAACGGCGCAAGATATTGACATGGCAGCCGCAGTCGCAAACCAAAACGATGCAGGCACTGCATCTACTCAAAACTGGCAAGATCGCCGCGTGCTAGAGGTGATGCATCGTGCGTTAATCCGTGTGATGCCCACGACAAGTGTTGCAGCAGCGGCACAAATCCTCGTAGAGCGTGGTCTCAATTATCTTCCGGTTGTGGAATATGAGCAAACAGAACACGAGACTCGCACTGTATTGGTTGGGCTACTGACGCGCAGTGATCTGTTAATGGCTCTTGCGCGGGCAATGGGTGCTTTTGAGCCTGGGATGCAGATGGACATAGCGTTACCGCTTGGTAATATGGTGGCACTAGCGGACACTATTCGTATTGCCAGTGAGATGCACGTGCAGATCCGCAGTCTTATTGCTGCACCGATGGTCAATAGTGTGCCACATATGGCTACATTGCGTTTGGGTACTATCAATCCGGCCCCATTCCTCACACGTCTTCAAGAAGCGGGTATTCAATACTCGTTTGCCAATCATCTCACGGAGGAATAGTATTCATGCCAGATACAACGACCCCCCAAGCGCGCTCGCGTCTACTGTTTGATCTTGGTGAACTGCAATACGATTTTGGTTCGCACCATCCGCTTCAACCGAGCCGTCTCGTGGCATTGATGGATTTGATGCAAAAGAGTGGTTTATGGCAAGCAGAGGATGAGCAAACACAATTTAGTGGGCGACTTGCGACGATAGAGGAGCTTAGCTTAATTCATACGCCGGAGTATATCAGTGCGGTACAAATGCTGAGTGAAGCCGTGAATCCTGCTGCCAGCGCAGAGGAGCAGCAAGAGCGTGCGCGCCTGGCCTCGCAATATGGTTTTGGAGATGGCGATACCCCGCCATTGCCGGGCATGCATCGTGTGTCGGCACAGATCACTGGTGGCACCTTGGTGGCACTCAGTGCGGTGATGGGCTTACCGGAGGGCGGCACATTTCAGTCAGAAGAAGAGCGACCATTGCATGTGTTTCACCCAGCGGGTGGGTTGCACCATGCTTGGGCCGAGCGCGCATCAGGGTTTTGTGTGTACAATGATGCCTCGGTGGCGATTGCCCATGTCTTGCAGGCGTGTGAAGCAAAAGTTCTTTACATTGACTTTGATGCGCATCATGGCGATGGCGTACAGCGATCTTTTTATGACGATCCACGTGTGATGACGATTTCAATCCATGAAACGGGTCGTTATCTTTTCCCCGGCACAGGCGATGCTCTTGAAATGGGCAAGGGATCAGGCAAGGGCTACTCGGTCAATCTGCCTTTAGAGCCATTTACAGAAGACGATTCGTATATCGAAGCGGTCAATTCATTGTTGTCGCCGCTGATCACCTCATTTGCCCCAGATGTTATCATCAGTCAACATGGTTGTGATACGCATAGATGGGACCCATTGACGCATTTGAGCCTGACAACACGTGGGATTATGGCGCAGATCAAGGCTACGCATCAATTGGCCCATGAATATTGCCAGGGACGTTGGGTTGCGTTAGGCGGCGGCGGCTATGATCTGTATCGTGTTGTTCCACGTGCATGGAGTATGGTCTGGGCCGAGATGTCGGAGCAGCCATTGCCGGAGATGCTCCCGGAGGAATGGATTGCGCGCTGGCGTCCAGCATGGGAAGCCATTGAGAAAGAAGAGGCAATGGCGCAACAGATCATGGGTAAAGAAGTTTTGAATGAATTTTTCCCCACTGCCTTCCTCGATCAGCCAAGCGACTTTCCGCCTCAGCCACGTCGCTGGTCGATTAGTAGTACCAATCGCCATACTGTCGCGCTCTTGCGTCATTTGTTGCTCTCTTCGCAGTTGCGTCAAGCTTTTCCGGCCCCGCGTAGTCGTTCCCCTATGGCTGGTCTGTTTGATTTATTGCATATGAATCGAACCTCGTCGCCCTCGCGGATGAAAACGTTTGAAACAGAACGAGGACTAATTCTGATGCGTGATTTTTGTCCGCCATCGCTGGTTGAGCGTCTGCGTGCAGATGATGGCTTGCGTGCGTTCGCGCGTTTGCCAGAGAGAGAGCATCAATTACTGCTCGGCATTTCAAAGAGTCCTGATTGTGCCTTATCGCTTGCGCACACGTCGGAAGGGGTGATTGTGGGTGAGGTAACGATTGCTCCTGCTGACGAATGGTGGGATGGTATAGAGAGCGTCTATGAAGTTGCGGTTGAGGTGAGTTCAGCCTGGCGCGATCAAGGTATTGCCCATCGCTTGCTCGAATTTGCGCTTGAATTGGATGCTCTGGAAGATATGATTCTCTTTGCGATGGGTCTTTCCTGGCACTGGGATATGGAAGGATTAGGTATCTCCTCGTATCGTTATCGCGAGTTGATCTCCCATCTTTTTGCTACGCAAGGTTTTGCAGAATATTCGACCACTGAACCGAACGTTAGTATGGAGCCAGCAAACGTCTTTCTTGCACGCATTGGGAAGCGTGTCGATCAACGTGTTGTGAACCAGTTTATGAATCGCTTGCTGGTTGCACCGAACATGATGCGGATGTAGCGGTAGCGTGAAGCAGAAGAGGGTGGGCCCTTTAGGCAAGAGACAAAGCCCCCCCACATCTGGGTGTGTTTTGGGGGGTTGGTTATTTTGTGACACAACCCCGGGGAAAACAACGGGGGGTG
>VFSW01003829.1_pt1 | contig 22520 bp, 15 predicted proteins | sample 5358111 | NCBI WGS metagenome assembly VFSW01 (sample SAMN11554181, study PRJNA540505) | mine drainage metagenome | isolation source: sediment from site ElyBrook_90M | place: USA: Ely Copper Mine, Vershire, VT | collected 2017 | reverse complement strand
CATGTCGCGCTTCCGGTATGCACATCTCGTTTCTTTACAACCGGTAAGGCGGCCGCAAAGAGACTGAGAGCGCCCCGCTCGAAACCCTCACTTCAGGTGCTAGCATGAGTGAACAATTCCGCCGCGAGGTTCACATGAGCGACACCCTCACTACTCCCGAACTCACCAGCCAGCAAATCACCCAGATCACTCGCCAGACCAACTACGGCACCTGGCGCTTCCAGAAAACCTGGAAACCCCTCCACATCGTCGATGCCGATGGCTGCTGGTTCACCGACGGCGCAGGCAAGCGCTACCTCGATTTCTCCTCGCAGCTCATGTGCGTCAACCTCGGCCACAAGAACCCCCGCGTCATCGAAGCCATCGCCGAGCAGGCAAGGGAACTGGCCTACGTCGCTCCCGGCTACGCCACGTCCGCCCGTGCCCGCCTCAGTCTCAAACTCCTTGAAGTCCTCCCCGCCGGCCTCGAAAAATTCTTCTTCGCCACCAGCGGGACTGAGGCCAACGAAGCCGCCTTCAAGATCGCTCGAATGGTCACCGGCAAAACCAACATCATCTCCCGCTACCGCTCCTATCACGGCTCCACCAACGGCTCCATCGCCGCCACCGGCGACCCCCGGCGCTGGGCCATGGAACCCGGCGGCAAGGCCAACGGCTTCGTCTTCGCGCCGGAGACCAATTGCTACAACTGCCCCATCCGCCACACCTATCCCGGCTGCAACATCGCCTGCGCCGACTACATCGAGCACATGATCCGCAACGAAAGCGACGTCGCCGCCATCATCGTCGAGCCGGTCGTCGGCACCAACGGCGTCCTCGTGCCGCCACCCGAGTACCTTCCCCGTATCCGCGAAATCTGCAACCGCCACGGCGTCCTCCTCATCGCAGACGAAGTTATGGCCGGATGGGGCCGCACCGGCAAGTGGTTCTCCGTCGATCACTGGAACGTCAAGCCCGATATCCTCGTCACCGCCAAGGGAATCACGTCGGCGTACGTCCCGCTCGGCCTCTGCGCCACCACTAAAGAAATCGCCGACTACTTTGAAGACCGCTACTTCTCCCACGGCCACACCTACGAAGCCCACCCCATCACTCTCGGCCCCGCCGTCGCCACCATCGAAGAAATGCAGCGCCTCAAACTGGTCGAGCGCGCCGCCTCGCTCGAGCCTTACGTTCGCCAGAAGCTTGAAGACATCAAGGCGAAACATCCGTCTGTAGGAGACGTCCGCGGCCTCGGTCTCTTCTTCGCGGTCGAAATCGTCAAGAACCGCACCACCAAAGAACCCTTCAACACCATGAGCGACAAGGTCGAAGGCAAACCCCTGGTCGTCGATCAGATTGCCGCCAAAATGATGGCCGACGGTGTAGCCCAGCAGGCCTGGGTCAGCCACTTCGTCATCGCTCCACCGCTCATCGTCACCAAAGAAGAACTCGACCTCGGCCTTGCCTCTCTCGATCAGCACCTCTCCATTGCCGACGCCCTGGTTGAAGCATGACCCCTCCGCCGCTCCCTCGAAAACAATGGGGGAGCGGCTCCCCGATTTCGTATCAGACTGCGCCGTCCTCCTCCCACTTGCCCGTTCTCGCCGTCAAGCCTCCACCACGCCCGTACAATAGAAAAGGAAGTCTTACCGGCAAATGACGGACGAAGCGCAGAAGCAGCCCAGCAAGCACGCCCCGCAGTCGCCCCATGCCCGCAAGCCGGAGCCGGGTCAGCCGGAGGTCCGCAAGCCCGACGAGGACCCCGTAGGCAAGGTCTACGATTCTCACCTCATCCGCCGCCTCGGCCATTACCTCAGGCCCTATTGGTGGCAGTCCACTGTCTCCTCCCTTGCCGTCACCCTCAAGTCCCTCAGCGACGTCGCCGGTCCCTACCTCGTCAAGGTCGGCATTGACCGCTACCTCACCGGCAAGCCCGGCGTCGCCACCAACTGGCTCACCCGCCGCCTCTCGCCCGATCCCTGGCACGGCATTACCCAGTTGGCTGAGATCTACATCGTTGCTCTTCTCTCCGCCTATCTCTTCGAATTCATTCAGACGTACCTCATGCAATGGGTCGGCCAGAAAATCATGTTCGATCTGCGCCGCGATATCTTCCGCCACATGCAGCAGTTGCACGTAGGCTTCTTTGACCCCCATGCTGTCGGGCGCCTCGTCACCCGCCTCCCCTCCGACGTCGACGCCATCAACGATATGTTCACCGGCGGCATCCTCGCCATCGTTGATGACTTCTTCACCCTCACCATCATGGGCATCGTCATGCTCAGCATCAACTGGTGGCTGGCCCTCCTCGCGTTCTCCGTACTTCCGCTCATCCTCGTCGTCACGCGCCTCTTCCGCGATTCGGTGCGCGAGAGCTACCGCCGCGTCCGCGCCGCCATCGCCCGCATCAACAGCTTCACCCAGGAACACATCAGCGGCATGAGCGTTGTCCAGCTCTTTAACCGCGAGCAGCGCGCCTTCGACGACTTTGAAGCCGTCAACCGCCTCCACATGATCGCGTTCAAAGACACCATCTTTGCCTATGCGCTCTACTATCCCGCGGTCGATCTCCTCTCCGTCGTCGCGGTGGCCCTCGTCATCTGGCGCGGCGGCTTTGGCGTCCTCTCCGGCACCGTCACTATTGGCGTGCTCGCCATGTTCAACATGTACTCGCAGCGCTTCTGGCGCCCTATTCAGGACCTCAGCGACAAATACAACATCCTCCAGGCCGCCATGGCCGCCTGCGAGCGCATCTTCAAGCTGCTCGATACTGGCGCCGAGATCGTCAGCCCCGCCCAAACCATCCAGGGTGACGGATCCAACCGCATTGAGTTCCGCCACGTCTGGTTTACCTATCAGAAGCTCACGCCGGATCAACAGGCTGCTGTCCAGCAGGCCGCTGCCCCTGCCGCCGGTCCGTCCTCAAACTCCCACTCCCCCGAAGAAAGACGCAAGACAGCCGAACTGCTCGCCTCGCTGGCCGACATCGAGTGGATCCTGAAGGACGTCTCGTTCACCGTCGAACCCGGCAATACAGTAGCCATCGTGGGACACACCGGCGCGGGCAAAACCACCCTCACCAGTCTCATGATGCGCTTCTACGATGTCACCGCAGGACAGATCCTCCTCGACGGCGTTGACGTGCGCCTTCAGGACTTGAATGCGCTCCGCCGGCACTTCGCCGTTGTGCTCCAGGACCCCTTCCTCTTTACCGGAACCATCGCTGAAAATATTCGCCTCGGCAACGAAGAAATCACCCAGGCCGGCCTGGTGCAGGTCGCGCGCGACGTTAATGTGCTCGACTTCATCGAGAGGCTTCCCAACAAATTCGATGAGCCTGTGCAGGAGCGCGGTAACTCTCTCTCCACCGGTCAAAAGCAGCTCATCAACTTCGCCCGCGCTCTCGCCTACAACCCGCGCATCCTCATCCTCGACGAAGCCACCTCCAGTGTCGATACCGACACCGAACTTCGCATCCGGGGAGCCCTCGAACGCATGGTCGAGGGTCGCACCAGCGTCCTCATCGCGCATCGTCTCTCTACCGTCCAGCGCGCCGATACAATCCTCGTCATGCACAAGGGACAGTTGCGGGAGATGGGCTCCCATCAGCAATTGCTCGCCCAGCGCGGCCTCTACTGGAAGCTCTACCAGCTCCAATACAAGGATCAGGAAAACGGCGTAACCGCACAGGCAGCTGCACGCCTGCCTTCAATCGCACCTGCAATGTAAGAAGGCGATCTCGGGAAGAGCTCGACTTCAACCGTCCCACCGTGCGAACAAACTGGCTGCGGCTTATAAGCCCCGAGCGACATCTTCCTTCAACGAATCAGCATAATCAAATCCGCAGCATTGCCAGCAGCGACTGAAACGCGCGTCCCCGATGACTGAGAGAGAGTTTGGCCTCAAGCGATAATTCAGCCATCGTGCGGTCAATTTCTGGCAAAAAGAAAAGCGGATCGTACCCAAAGCCGCCGGTCCCGCGCGGCGCGTCGAGGATCGTCCCTTCCACCGCGCCCTCGGCCGCCTCTACAAGCACTCCGTCTCGCGCTGCCACAAGCACGCAGCGATACCGCGCCGTTCGCCGCTCCGCAGGCTCCCCGGCAAGCCGCTGCAGCAGCACCATGTTGTTCCATACGTCGCTATTGTCGTTCGCGTCCGGTGAATCCACCAGACCCGAATCGGCTGCGAACCGTGCCGAGCGAACCCCAGGCGCCCCACCCAGCGCGTCCACCTCCAGACCGGAGTCGTCAGCCAGCACCAACTCTCCCGGAGCAAATTGCGAATAGTAGATCGCTTTCAGCGTGGCGTTTTCGGTAAATGTAGCGCCAGTCTCCTCAGGAGCCGGTATCGCCGACAGTCCGGGCAGCGACTCGATGGCAATTGCGTGCGTTTCCGCTGCGGTACGAAAATCGCGCAGTTTTCCTTGGCTCGTCGTGGCGGCATAAAGGCGAAAACTCATGCAGCCAGTGTAGCGGTTTGCTTTGAGGAACTGAACGGCCTGCAAACTCCGCGACATTCACCTTTGACAAAGGCGTTGAGTGCAAATAAGGTGCTCATTGAAATGTTTTCATTTGAGAAAACAACCCCTTGGCCGGCATGTCCCCGCGCCTTCATTCAGGATGCCCGGGTCAACACGCCGTTTGTGTCGGAATTCATCTCCGGCTAGCCGGCCAATCTCCAACATTTTTGCGGCGAGGAAAGCCATGAAGAGACGAAATTCGCTTTTGATCCTGTGTGGATTGGCTCTAGGTGCGGTAGCTGCGGCATTGGCATCGCCCGGTTCCTCCGCCATCGTCGGACCGGCATATTTGCAAGTGGACAATCTGTCGGCGCCCCTCGGAATCGACGATCCGAAACCGCATTTTTCGTGGATTCTCAACGACCCCGCCCGCGGCGCGCGACAAACCGTGTACGAGGTTCTGGTCGCCTCGCGTGCCGAACTTCTCCAGCCGGGTCGCGCCGACGTCTGGGACAGCGGACGCATCGAGTCCGCGCAATCGTTGAACGTCTCCTATGCGGGCTCGAATCTCGCCCCGTCTACCCGCTATTTCTGGCGGGTGAAGCTTTGGGGTGTCGAGGCTCGGCCGTACGCCGAAAGCCAGGTCAATTGGTGGGAGACAGGCCTGCTCGGCCAGGATGCCTGGCAGGCGCAGTGGGTCGGTTTTGAGACCGCTGAAGAGGCGACTGTTCGCCATGCTCCCTCAATATGGATCACGAATCCTGACGCCCATGCCCTTGCAGAGGAGAAAGGCGCGGAGCAGCATATCTCATACCGCACCCTGATCAAGCTCGACAAACCGGTCAGGCATGCCACGCTCTACTCCACCGGGCAGGACACAGTTGCCGCTTGGGTGAATGGCTCGCAGGTGCTTGAGGCGCAGCCTTTCCCGGCGTGGAAGCAGATGCCATGGAAGAAATTTGTGTCCGCTGACGTGACGGACAAGCTCGCGGCGGGAGCCAACTCGGTAGCCGTCGAGACCGTCCATTATGTGGCCAATCCCAATGGCATGGCCACTGCCGATGCGCCGCCCATGATCGCCACGCTGGTGGTCGAATACAACGACGGCTCCATGGCCGCCTTCGCCAGCCGGCCCGACTGGAAGACCACCATCCACGCCGCGGCCGATTGGCAGCGGAAGGACTTCGACGACTCGGCGTGGAAGACAGCCATCGAATGGAAGCCCGTTTCAGGACGGCGCGCTGAAAACCTGGGGCATCCATGGATTCCGGACTCGGTCAAGGCGCTGCGGCACTCCTTCGACTTGAGTAAGCCGGTCAAGTCGGCCCGGCTGTATGCCACCGCCCTGGGCACATACGAGATGTTCCTGAACGGCAAGCGAGTGAGCCAGGATCTTCTGGCGCCGGGCTGGACAGATTATCGCGAGCGGGTCTTCTACCAGACCTACGATGTGACGGCCATGCTCGCGCCGGGCAAGAATGCCATTGCTGCCTTGTTGGCGCCCGGCTGGTACGAGACTCCGCTCGAATGGTTCCAGCAGCCCAACAACTACGGCGATACTCCCCCGGCGCTCCGTGCCCAGTTGCGCATCGAGCATACCGACGGCAGTATCGAGTGGGTTGCCACAGACGCCGGTTGGCAGGCGGCCACATCGCACATCCTTCACTCGGAGATCTACGACGGCGAGAGTCAGGATGAGCGGCTCATCCAGCCCGGCTGGGACACGGCGCAGTTCAACGCCGATGCCTGGAAGTCTGTGTTGTCCATCGATCCCCGCCCCGTGAAGATTCTGGCGCAGGACTTCGCTCCGATCCGCGTCGAACGTACGGTGGCGGCACAATCGATCTCCGAGCCCAAACCCGGCGTCTATATCTTCGACTTCGGCCAGAACCTCGCCGGCGTCGAGAGCCTTCATCTGTCAGGACCCGCGGGTACAGTCGTCCGCGCTCGCTTCGCGGAGATTCTGAACTCAGACGGCACCCTGTACACCGACAATCTGCGCACCGCCAAGGCCACAGATCGCTTCGTCCTCACCGGCGGCGCAGACAACCTCACTCCCCACTTCACCTTCCACGGGTTCCGTTACGCGGAACTTACCGGGCTTCCATCCGCACCAGGACAAAATGCGGTCACTGCGCTCGTCATTCACACTTCTGCGCCTTTCGCTGTGCACCTTAAAACCGCGAGTCCGATGATTGACAAGTTGTGGAGCAATATCCTTTGGGGCCAGCGCTCCAACTTCGTTGGTGTTCCAACCGATTGCCCCCAGAGGGATGAACGACTCGGCTGGATGGCTGATGCGCAGGTCTTCTGGCGTACGGCAAGCTACAACATGGATCTCGCTGCCTTCTCCCGCAAATTTGCTGGAGATATGCGCGGCACGCAGGCCGACACGCCGTTCTACGGCATCTATGCGCCGGGAACCGCGAAGGAGAATATGGGATCCGGTGCGGGATGGAGCGACGCAGGCGTCATCATTCCTTGGACGTCGTGGCTGCAGTCCGGTGATACGGACGTGATCGAACAGAACTGGACGGCGATGGAAAAGTATCTCGCCGCAATCGAATCGGCCAACGAGGACGGACTCTGGGCTCACGATTCAGGAACGCCTTTCGGAGATTGGCTTTCGCCCGAAGGCAAGACGAATCAGGTATTGGTCGCCACAGCTTACTGGGCTTACGATGTCACGTTGATGCGGCAGATGGCTCATGCAACCGGTCGCGTGGCAGACGAGCAAAGATACGGCGCGCTCTTCGAGAGAATTCGCGCAGCCTTTCAAAAGAAATTCGTACACGACGATGGCTTTGTGGCCGGTGCAGACAACAGCCCGTCGCCATTTGGTGGCATCAACAATCCAAATGCGAAGAGCAAAGGCGGGGACACGCAGACTGGCTATGTGCTTGCACTGCACATGAACCTTTTGCCTGAAAAGCTACGCGCGGCGGCAGCTCAAAAACTGGTTGACAAGATCGAAGCAAACCAAGGGCTTCTTGCTACCGGCTTTCTCGGTACACCTTATCTTCTCGAGGAACTAACCAAGACCGGTCACACGGATCTTGCGTACAAACTCCTGCTCAACACGCGTTATCCATCGTGGGGCTATCTCATCGACCATGGGGCAACGACCACTTGGGAGCGCTGGAATGGCGATCAGATGAAAGACGATCCGAGCATGAACTCCTACAACCATTATGCCTATGGCGCCGTGGCTGACTGGATATATCGCTATGCCGCTGGAGTGGACGCTACGCCGCTCGATGCCGGTTTCCATATCGTGGTGCTGCATCCGGCTTTTGACGCCCGGCTGGGTTCAGTCGAGTTCACTTACCCGTCTGCTTACGGAGAGATTCGGTCGAGTTGGACATTGAAGGGAAAGACGGCCGAGTGGCATGTGAAGATTCCGGCGAATACAACGGCCTGGTTGAACTTGAATATGAACGAGGCAGCTCGGTACAAATCTAACGGCGTCCCGCTCACTGAGAGCAAGCAGGTAAAATCCATAACTCGCGATGGGCAGAGCGGGTTTGAGTTAGAAGCAGGAAGCTACTTGTTTGATGTTGAGATGTAGCGATAAAGAGAACATCTTCCCGATGTGATGCAATGGTTGATAGATGCCCTTCAGTAACACGGCGCAGTTGTCTATCTCGGAATTTGGAACCGTAGTGCACCATAAGCTGGCCAAGATTGAATCAGAGGAGAAGAATTGTGGCTATACTCGCTGGCATTGGATGGCATATGGTCGGAGCGGCATCGGCCGCGTCTTTCTATGCGCCAATTGAAAAGGTGAAGAAATGGTCGTGGGAAACCACCTGGGCGGTGGCCGGAATATTCTCATGGATTCTGCTGCCAACCACGGTCAGCCTCTTCCTGCTGCCGAGTTTAGGCGCGTTTTTTGGGTCGATTGATTCCAGCATACTGTTGAAGGTTGCACTGTTCGGCGCCATGTGGGGCGTCGGAAATGTGAACTATGGCCTCGCGATGCGTCATCTTGGCATGTCGTTGGGCATTGGTGTCGCCATTGGGGTCACGCTTGTGGTGGGTACGCTGATGCCTCCGCTACTGCATGGGCAAGCTGCCGTTCTATTCGCTACCAGGGGCGGTTTGCTCACCATGGCTGGCGTGCTGGTTGCGCTGATCGGGGTAGCGATTGTCTCGTATGCAGGCCACCAGAAAGAAGTGCAGCTCCGCGGCGAGCCGACAGAGTTCAACCTGAAATTAGGCCTTGCGTTAGCGGGAATGTGCGGCATTTTTTCATCAGGCATGTCATTCGCCATCGATGCTGCCAAACCTATGGAGACCATGGCGCTTCACCTTGGTGTAAATCCGCTCTACGCAGCTCTTCCGAGTTATGTAGTGATCATGGGCGGCGGTGCGTTTGCGAACATGAGTTATTGCTTCATCCGGCTGGCAACTGTCAAAACTATTTCTCTGCGACGCGATTTGCGGGAGACGACCGGAACGCTGGCGAAGAACGCGTCACTGGCGGCGACCGGCGGGATCATGTGGTATCTGCAGTTCTTCTTTTATGCGTGGGGGGCGGCTAACATTCCGCAGCGCCTTAGCTATGTTAATTGGATGCTGCATATGAGCGGGTACGTATTGTGTGGCGCCATTGTCGGCCTGGCGCTCGGCGAGTGGGCTGGCGTGGGATCAAGACCGGTTCGGCTGCTATGGCTCGGCATGATCGTGATTATTGCAGCGGCGAACCTGGTGGGGCTGGGGCTGGCGTCCTAGGCGCTCAAAACGCGACCAATGCAACAATGCTGGAGCCGATAGCTCCAGCATTGTCGCGTTGGATTCGATGAGTCAGTCGATGCCTTGTTCAAGGCGCAGGTTACGAGACGATCCGCCTACACTCACCGTACGTTTGCCGCTCGCGGTGATCCACTTCGTCTCCTTCGTGGACCAGTATTGCAACTGGCGCTCGGGTACGTGGAGAGTTACGGACTTGCCTTCGCCTGCCGAAAGGTGAACTCGGTCAAAGGCAACCAGTGCGCGAACAGGGAACTGCACGCCCTCGGGAATCTCGCTTGGTGCGCCGAGATATACTTGGGGCACCTCGTCGGACTCCATCGTGCCCGTGTTCTTGATGTTCACGCTCACATCAAGTCCGCCGTCAGCGGATTTCTCTACCTTTAGTTCGGAGTATTCGAATGTCGTGTAACTGAGGCCATGGCCAAAGGCAAAGAGCGGGTTGATTTTCTCCTTGTCAAACCAGCGGTAGCCCACGTTGACGCCTTCGCTGTACGTGGTTTTTCCATCCACCCCCTGGTGTGAGCGCTCTGGGTATCTTGGATCGGTCGCGGGATAATCCGTGAGGCTCTTGCCCCAGGTGACCGGCAGTCGGCCCGCAGGGCTGGTCTTGCCTAGAAGCAGGTTAGCCGTAGACCACCCGCCCTCATCGCCGGGCCACCACATTTCGAGCACCGCCTTCACCTTATCGATCCATGGCAGCGCCACTGGCTGACTGGAATTGATCACCACGATTGTGTTGGGGTTTACCGCCGCCACTTCTTCTACGAGTTTGTTCTGGTCACCCGGCAGCCCGAAGACTGGCTCAAGGCGCGTCCAGACAAACACTACGGCGACTTTGGCATTCTTTGCGGCTGCGATAGCCTTTTCGTGGTCGGTCTTGCGCTGTTCGGGGGTGTACCAGTTGAGACGGACCTGCACAGGGGCGTTCGATGTATCCGGGCTGGTTTTCACTTCGATCTGGTGCGGTCCCGCAGTCAGTTCCACCGCGCGCCGCACATTATCAAGCCCCTCAGGTGTTGGAACAACGTTGTCTTGATTGGCTTGCAGTATATCTCCGTGTACGCCCCCCTGGAACGCTCCGGTGCCCGCAAGCCGTTTTCCATCGAGAGAAATGACGGCATTGGTTCCCATAGCTTGCAAATAGAGCCAATAGATACCGGCGTGAGGTGGGGTAATTGTGCCCTTCCAGGTCACCTTGGAATTAGCTGGAAGGGCATTGCCGCCCTTTGTCGTGAAGTTAAGGACGGGATCGCTTTGCTCCTTGCCGCTTTCCGATCGAATAAGGCCGGGTTTCCCCTCGTGATTGAATGCGTTGGCCGGAACCGGTGTGCCCGTCATGTCGTCGTCCACCGCAAAGCCTATGTCTGCCACTCCCGATATCTTTCTCATTGCGGCCAGCGGTCCCACTTGTCGCTCCGGTAACCCGACCGATCTCTCACCGTTGATTCCAATGGAGTCTACCTGGGCGGCTGTGGGGCCGATGAGAACAACCGAGTTCAGATCGGCAGACTTGAGCGGCAGCACCGCACCTTCATTCTTCAGCAGGACGGCCGCGTCCTCGCCGGTCTTTTCAATGATCTTGGCATTCGCTTCGATCGATTGTTGAGTTACATCATGCTTTTGTTGACCATCCATATAGCCGAAGCGCACGATCTCATAGAGCACACGCCCTGCGGCGCGGGTGATTGCAGCTTCGGTTACGGAACCATCCTTGAGCGCCTCGGTCATTTTTTCGGGGCTGAGTTTGACACCGAAATCTCCCATGCTGCCCCGGACAGGCGCGGGCTCTTCGGGAATATGACCGCCGAACATATCGGCGATCATGTTCTCCATGGCGTGAGGTGGCGGTGGAGGTGGAACTGGCTGCAGGTCGAAGAAAGAGGGAAGCGAAAAACCGCCTGCGCCGGGTGCAGGCTCGCCCGGCATTTCCATATCAAGGCCGGCGTTGATGAACTTCACGCTGTGCACCGCACCCCAGTCCGATGTGACAAACCCCTTAAAGCCGATCTGGTCCCGAAGAATCTTCGTGAGTGTGTCGGGATTGCCGCACGCAAAAGTGCCGTTTACCCGGTTGTATGAGCACATGATGGAAGAGACGCCCGCCTTGACCGCGGCATCGAATGGAGCGACGTAAACTTCGTGCAGCGTCTGGTCATCGACAAAGATATTTCCGCCATTGGAGTCATACGCCACATAATGCTTCACCTGCGCCATTACATGCTGCGACTGAATGCCCTTGATCTCCGCGGCGCCTATGACCGAAGTAAGATAGGGGTCCTCGCCGAAGGTGTTATACCCGCGGCCGAACTCCAAATCGCGATCGATGTTTACGAAAGGCTGAAGTGAGACGTCGATGCCGAGTGCACGATCTTCGCGCCCAATCACAACCCCATTTGCCTCGGCATCCTTCGCGCTGAATGTCGCGGCGACGCCCATGGTTGCAGTCTCTGCTGCCGACGGATGCCGCGTGAGCACCCCCGGCGGTCCGTCCGCAAAGCGAAGTCCGGGAATGCCAAGCCGCGGGACACCCCCCAGGTACCCGGCTTGGCCCTGATAGACACTCGGATCTTCGTGGGTGCCGTGGATCAGTGTCAGCTTTTCGTTCAAAGTCATCCGGCTGAGAAGTTGGTCAACCCTGGCATCGCCAGTGACTACCGGTGCGGTCTGCGCCAGCGTTGTGCCAATGCCTGATGCCACGATCGCCATGCCCAGCATGGCCAGTCTGGCCGCGCGGGGGAATGCTTCTTTCTGCAAATGAAGGTGCATCGATTTCTCCTGATGAGTCGATTGACGAAGCTGCAACCACGGCTCCGACTTTGCTGACCTTCGGTTCAGTAAGCGTTCAAGAAGGTCTTTGCTCAACGGCAAGAAGTGTAGAACAGGATGCTCGATATTGTATGTATCCCTTATGAGGCCGTCGGGTAGTGTAGCCAGACCGCGCAATGATCCACACAGAGACGCTCCAGAAGAGGTCCGATTTCGTCGTCTTCGCATGCTACCTTCAATGGATACCACCAGCTTGCCTGGCAGTTACTTCTGCCACTGCATGGAAACTAGCCGCTTGGAGGCCGCCACAGCACGATGCTTTCCCAGGATTCATTAAGACGCAATACGCGCCAACGGATCTACTCAACACCCGTGGACTCGAACCCTTCCGCTGCAAACAGTTGCAGCCAGATGAGCCAGTCTCTTCCAAATGGTTGCGTGCCAATGGCGCTCCCCCCCGTCCAAAACAGAGTGCGTAGATTCCGCCGGACAATCCGCGTGGTTTGGTTTGGCCTTTTTGCATCATTTTGCGTCTTCGGAGCTCAAGTCGGGCATTCGCAGGATTCAGAAGAAGCAGTAAGTCCGGGTATTGCTGTATCGCAGCCCAGGCGCCCGGTGGAGAGTGAACTCGTGGTCGAGGGACTGGCATCCTATGGCCATTACAAGATATTCGCCAGCGGCTCAGGAGCCAAGCTTTATACCGCCGGGCTTGAATACGATCGTCATTCCTGGGGCTATTTTCTTGGTGCACGAATGGACTATGTAGCGGAGGTCCTTCCCGTAATACTTCTGGACACGGCAGTCAAATCTGATATATGGGGCACTCCGACAACCACCGCCAGACATATCGTGCCAGGTGTCGGATTTTCACCGATAGGCTTTCGCATGATGTGGTTTAGCGATAAGGCATGGAAACCTTATTTGATGGCCAAGGGCGGCATGATCGTGTTCTCTTCGAAGGCGATGTCGCAACAGGCGACCTATGAGAACTTCAGCTTGCAGTCCGCGATGGGTTTGCAGGCCCGGGTGACGCCCCGAATCGATCTGCGCCTGGGGCTGTTCAGCGATTTCCACTTCTCCAACGCCTTCATCGTGCCCGTCAATCCTGGGCTTGACGTCATGAACGCGAATTTTGCCATCAGTTACCATTTAGGAGGGCCTCGGCTCGAAGCAAGCCATGGCCACCACGGCATCCTCAGGGCAATGGCAATTCGGCATCCAGACCTGCCTTGATCAGATCGTCGCGCAATTGCTCGGGGGTAGTGAACTCGATCGCCTTCATGCCCAGGGACCGCGCTGCATCTACGTTCACGCGCTTGTCATCGAGAAAGAGAGTCTCCTCAGGCCGCGTGCCGAGTTGGTGAAGCACATGGCGGTAGATGGCGAGGTCGGGCTTGGCAATGCCGAGTTGAAAGCTCCAGACCAATACGTCGAAGTTGGCGATCCATTTGAACTCGCGTTCAATGCTTTCCAGCACAGAGTCGCCCATGTTCGATAAAATCGCGGTGCGCAGACCCCGTTCTTTGATCTTCTGCTGCCATGCCACCATCGTTGGATCCTCGGTCGTCCACATGCGCGCATCAATACGGTTGAGTTCTTCAATCTCCTCCGGTCCCAGTGCCAGGTTGCCGTCGCGCACCATTTGTCGCCAGAAAGCAATCCCGCTAAGTTTGCCTTCGTCATATGCATGGCGATCAGCCCAGTAGAGCCGTTCGAACTGCTCTACTGGCAACCCGGTGATGCGCACCATCGCGTCATGTGCTTCAGCATCCGGAGTACCGGTTAATACCATCCCATAATCGAAGACAACAGCGCGAAGAGCCAATGATCCTCCTGGTGTATGCCCATGTATCGTTAAAAGGGCGCCTGTCTTTATTGTGCACGATGTTTTCCGGGGCGGGTGCCTGACTCGGACTCTCAATCGGCATAAGGAAAGCCTTCAACTCCATGCGCTTTTCAAAGAGATCGAACTGGAACACGGACGAGAGCGACCTGGCCCGGGCTCATCGTGAACGTACTCAATCTGGGCTTCCCATCGCGGATCTGACGGCTTCAAATCCCACCCGCTGTGGCTTCCGTTATGGTGCCGACGTGTTGGCATCGCTCACAGATCCGGGGGCCCTCGACTACGATCCTCAGCCGCGAGGGCTTCTGCGCGCGCGGCAGGCTGTGTGCGCGTATTACGTCCCCTTCGGGGCGGCGATCACTCCCCAACAGGTCGTTCTGACCACCAGCACGAGCGAAGCGTACAGCTACCTCTTTCGCTTGCTTTGTGATCCGGGGAACGAAATCCTGGTTCCGCAACCCGGCTATCCGCTCTTCGACTTTCTGGCAGTACTGGATGACGTCCGGCTTAAGCCGGCTCCGCTTGTTTATGACCATGGGTGGCAGATCGACCCGGATGGGTTTCGCAGGGCCATCACTCCTCTTACGCGCGCCATCGTGCTTGTTCACCCGAATAACCCTACCGGCCACTTCACCAAGCATTGGGAAGCGGAAGCACTGGCGGAACTGTGCCGCGAATTTGACCTTTCTTTGATCGTCGACGAGGTTTTTCTGGACTACGGTTTTGACGGGGGCAGGAGCGGCAATCCGGCGACTTTCGCCGCGGGTCTGGGCGGGGTTCCGGTCTTTGTCGTGAGCGGGCTGAGCAAGATTGCCGGGCTGCCGCAGATGAAGTCGGCGTGGATTGTTGCCACCGGGCCGGCATGGCCCGTGGCCCTGGATCGGCTTGAGGTCATCGCGGACACTTTCCTCTCGATGAATGCGCCCGTGCAATGGGCTCTTCCTCAATGGCTGGCGGGGCGGCACGCGATCCAGGGTCAAATTCGCGAACGCGTTGGCGCCAACCTGGCGGAACTGGACAGGCAATTGGGAGGGCAGGAAATTATCCGGCGGCTCGATGCGGAGGGAGGGTGGTACGCGGTGCTTCGCATTGCGGCTCTTCAGCCGGATGAGATGACCGTCCGGGAACTTCTGGAGCAGGGTGTCTGGGTCCATCCCGGATACTTTTTCGGGATGCCCGAGTCTGGCTGGCTTGTGCTCAGCCTGCTCTGTCCACACGAGGAGTTTATTACCGGAGTAACTCGTCTGCTTGGCTACTTTCGGCACGACCCGAAAAGTAACGGTACGAGCCTTCGAGTTTAACCTTGACTTGAGGTTATCGGCAGTAACGTGCTTATTCTAAATAGCCTGCGCATTGCATTCCGGAAAACGTCAACGGAATCGAAGAAATGGGTTGTGGTTACGTTCCGCACCGATGGTGGTCTCCGGGCCGTGACCAGGCAGGACCCGGGTGGCCTCGGGCAACCCCATCAGGCGTGTCTCGATGGATTCGAGGATCTGCCGCGAGTTGCCTCCGGGCAGGTCGGTGCGCCCGATGCTGCCGGCGAAAAGCGTGTCTCCTGCGATGAGCAAATTGAGCGGTGCAAAGTGGAGACAGATCGAACCCTGGGTATGGCCCGGAGTGTGCAGCACCTGGGCCGGGTACCGCCCGAGGCCGACCACGAGGCCTTCGGTCAAGCTGTCGTCCGGCAGCGCGACCTCCGGCGAGGGAACGCCTAACCAGCCAGCCTGCATCTCCATCATCTGGAGAAGTGCCACGTCATTCTCGTTCATCAGAATGGCCGCGCCGGTGAGTTTTTTCAACTTGAGCGCGCCACCCACATGGTCAATGTGCGCGTGCGTGACGAGAATCTGCTTGAGCTTGAGTCCTAGTTCGGTAAGGCGCCTGTGGATGCGTCCGATCTCGTCGCCCGGATCGATGACGATGGCCTCGCCGGCATCCTCGTCTCCCAGCAGGGTGCAGTTGCATTGCAAGGGGCCGACGGTAAAGGTCTCAAGGATCATACCGTCATTTTAGAGCCCTTGCCGCAGCGGTGAGGTTCCGGAGATAAAAAGGGCGGACCCGCGTGGGTCCGTCTCAGACTGCTGAGGGACCTGCCGGAGCAGGTCCCTCTTTGTTTCTTGAAAGTTACTTTGAAGACGCAGATTTTCTCTGCTCAGCCCAGCGCCGTCTCACCGCTTCGGCGATGCGCTTGCGTCCTTCCGGTGTCAAATTGCGCTTCGTCTTGCCTGTCTTCTTGGCCACAGGCGCCTGCGCGGATTTCCTGGGCGTCGCCGCAGCGCCACCCAGGAGCGCACGTGCCTGTTGCAGTTGAGCGATCTCGCGGTCGATTTGTGCCAGTATCTCAGATACTCCCACGGTTCCTCCTCTTGCTTTCATTCAGCCGTTCAATCCCCGTGGTGTCCAACCCATAAGTCTGAGGCCGGGCAACCCACTATCCTGTCAAAGACGATACGCATCCCCCTCGTCAATTTCAAACAGAAAGTCGCGTTGGTTACGAATAAGACATTTTCATAGCGCGAAAGTGCGACTTACAGCGGTTTCGGATAACTTGGGTCATACCTGATCGTTTCATCGTCCGGACCGCAAAATCCAGTGAACAGCAAAAAAAGCCTCAAAACAGTCTTATTAACTTTCTTTCGATTCAAATACGGCAATTGGCAAGCTCGGTGCTTGCTTCAGAGCGCCAATTGCAGGCCAGGACTATGCCGCATCGCCCGCCGGTGCTCTCGCATAACTCTCGATGGCCTGTTTCAACTGTGAATCAACTTCATCCGCTACGGCCATCACGTCGATAAGAAGCATGCTGAAGTCCACTGCGTTTAGATTGTTCTGCAAGGTGTGGAATATGCTCACCTGCAAGATCCGTGACTCCTCGACAATCATCGGAATCGAATAGCCCTGGGCGCGGCGAACGCTGCCGTGCTCGACTGCGCCTTCCGAAACCTGTTTTGTCCCCAGGCTTCGCGGTACACGTAATCGATGAATGAGCTCTCGAAGTAGCTTTGGAAGGTGTGCGCTGCGCTGATCTTCGCTGAGTGCTATACGAGTCAGCTCGTCGTCGCATTCCACGCGTTTGAGCCAATCGATAATAGTGGTCAAGGACTCACGTTCCAAAATGGAGGCTACCCGCTCTATATTGGATCTATGCCGCTTCCCGCGCCTGTCCAGTCTATCTCGAATTAGTCGGACTAACTCAAGGATTGGCATCGGCTTCAGCAGGATCTCGTCGGCTTGCAGAAGGATGGCGTCCATCGCCTCTTTTAATGCGGGATATCCGGTAAAAAGCAAAGTGATCGCATCGGGGTGCTTATGGCGCATCGCGCTGATCACCGTGAACCCGTCGCCCGCTCCAGGCATATGCAGATCGGAAAGCAGAACATCGAATGGCTCCGTGTCGATCAAATGAAGAGCCTCGGCAACGTTTGCGGCCGTAGTAACTTGAAATTTATGAAATTCCAGCACCGCTTTCAATGTCTTTAGAACGGGATCGCTATCGTCAACCAACAGGATCTTGGGCGGCGTTTTTGAATCGGACTTTGTCTTCATTCGCATATCTCAATAGTCGAAAGAGTTAATCGTGCTCCAAGGGGAGCCTATGCGGGATTTCCCTTGAAAACTGGTCAGAATTGAACAATCGACGCAGTGAGAAAACACGGTCAATCCAAAGCGTGGACGCCCGCGTGCATCGGCTGGCTGCAATCGGCACAGAACCGGGAGTACTTCGGAAATTGGAAACACAGTTCCTCAGCAGCCCAGCCCGTTCGCCCGGTTGCTATGAGTCTTTTCAAGCTATGCGAAGGGTGACCTGATCCAGCCTTGCGATAGCATGGGATTCTTAGCGGGATTGCGGCGGCTTGCCTTGCTCGTGTTGCGAGTCCGCCGCCCCTGGCCCGGTTGGCGAAACGGTGGTCAGGTCCTGACCGCCCATCCTGAGAGGTAGCATCGACGAATCGGCGGCTTTGCAGTTGCGCAGATCGCGCAGGATATCGTTCTTCTCACGCGCGTATTGGCCCGCCAGGCGCGTAAGTGCATACGTGATAATGTCGCCGTGATGAAGGTCCGACACCGAAGGGTCGCGGCGCATGTTCAGCCATAGCCGATGCACAAGCTGCACATCGTCCGGACTTAAATTGGGCGTGTGCGGCCCGATATAGAAGACCTTCGCCTGCCCGCTTGGATCGATTACATAGAAATTGAATTGCCGCTTCGGCTCCGGCAGAGCCTCCCAGGCTTGTCCAAGATGGAATGCCTGGTCCTCGGCGCTCATCTTCGTCGATACGCCGGATACCACCGAATCTACTTCAAGCGAGTTTGCGCCCTGCGCCAGTGCCGCAAAGATATCGCCGGCCGGTACCACCAACAGAGAAACCTTCTTGCCAAAGCTCTCAGCTACTGAAATTGCCTTCGTGAACAGCATTTGTTCATGCTCGCTGAAGCTTTGTTCCTCCGCGCTCAGAAAATCCGGCCCGCCCACGCCCATGATCCGCACGCTCAGCACCACAACGTCCTGCTCATCGGTACTGGTGCGTGCCAGCGACCACTTCAACGCAAAGGGATTGGCGGCGTCTCGCATGGTCACCATCACGCCGCCTTGCCGGATAGCTACCGACTCCCGGCTGATCGTGTCCTGATGCTCCAGTTGGAAGTGATCCTTCATCTGCCGCGCTGTCAGGGCGTGTCTCTTCAGATTGATCCGCTCGGAGATGGTAAAAATCACGAAAAATACCGCTGCGAACGCAATCCCGCTTACCGTGGCCACAGACTTGGTAAACAGGTTAACGATCGCCGTCGAGAGCAGCACCAGGAAAACGGAAAACAGTCCCAGGGGGACTTCCACTTTCCCTATGCGAAGGTTTGGAGGCACTTTCCATCCGCGTTCGCCGTGATACTTCCAGCGCAGCACCAGCATTGCAAGGCTGTTGAATGTGAACGACCAGATCACGCCAAACGCATATGCCTCGCCCAGCGTGATGACGTTGCCTCGTGTCACCAGGATCGTGAACATCTGCAGACCGAAGACAAGGTTCACAATACGATGGCTGGTCCCATAGCGGGGATGCGGCTTGCGGAACCAGTCCGTCAGCACTCCGTCTTCGGCCACACGCATCAGCACGCCCGTCGAACCAATCATCGACGTGTTGATTGCCCCGGAGAGTATGAGGAAACCCACCACCACAACAAAGATGCGGAAGGCAATTCGCCACATTACCGGGCCCACCATGTACATCGCAAGGCCCGCAATCAGGTTGTCCTGATAGATGTGAGTCCGCTCCCACGTGGGAATCAGCATGGAAGCCAGAAGTGTCGCGCCGCCCGTGAAGATCAGGCTGTAGATCGCGATCACAATCGCCGCGCGCTTCAGATTCTTCAGCTTCGGATGTTCGATCTCGCGGTTGACCTGCGCCAGGCTCTCCTCGCCGCTCATGGCCAGGATCGAGTGGCCAAACGCCATGATAATGCCGAAAAGCCCGAACAACGGCACCAGCCGCGTTCCCTTCAAAAACCCGAGAGCATCGTCGCTGAACTTGAGATTGGAAGGGACCGGCGCCGGCGGCAGATGGATTCCGCGCACAAAAAGCGAGTAAGCACCCCATGCAAACAGAACCACCACCATGATCGTGGTGATCTGCATGATGCGAAGAGCCTTGTCACTGGACTCCTCGATTCCCTTGATGTTCTGCCACCAGTAGTAGATCGTCACGATGGCCGCGAAAACCGCCGCCGTGGAATTCATGTCGAATTGGAAAGGATTGCCGTGCCCATCCATCAGGGCGGGTGGCAGCCAGTGGCTTTGCGCCGCCACCTTCATCAACTCGTTCATGAGTCCGGTAATGTATTGCCCCGCCGACACGCCCGAGATCGGTCCCGTCAGAATGTAGTCGAACATCAGCGCCGAGACGCTCAGTTTGGCGAAGGTGCCTCCCAGGGCCTCCTTCACCACGCGGTACACCCCGCCGCGCGTGAACATCGAACAGCTCTCGACGTAAACCGCGCGCACCGCAAAGCTGAACAGCATGATGCCCAGGATGAACCACGGCGCAGCCGCGCCTACCGCCTGTTCGGCAATGCCCCCGGCATAGAACGCTGAAGATCCAAGATCGTTGAGAACAATGGCTGCCGCACGCCAAAAGGAGATGAACGTGAGCATCACAGAGGATGCCACGATAAGCCGCACACGGTCGGAGGGCGGGGCTACGGTCGTTCGAGAAGAGGCCATCACAAAGGTGCCGGCAATCAGCCGGCCGCTAAAGTCCTGGGGGGTCGAATTCTGCTATTTCGCGTTCGCCCTGCGGTGAGTCTATTTGTGAAGAGTTTGAGAGTCAATCAAAATTGTCGGGTGCGGGTTAAGTCCCTTGAGGAAATCGATTTAGTCTTCTTAGTCTTCCCCAAAGAGTTCCTTCGCGTCCTCGATAAAGCTGATGAGTACCACCACGGTTGACCCCACCAGTCCGGCAAAGAACATCAATTCCAGCACCCGCATTGCGAAGATGGCGATATGCATAGGCCATATTCTAACCCGGATCTGAAAAACCGGCCGGACAATTCCAGCCCCGCTCCCGGCCTCCCACGCCCAGTGCGATAAACTCGCCCCTGTATGCATCGCCACGCATGGAAGTTATGGGCCGCCGCCGGTCTCTCCGCGGGATTGCTGGAATTGCCGTTCCCGCTCGCGGGACCCCTCCCGGTCTGGCGCAGCATCTTCGCCTGGTTCGGATTCGTCCCTTTGCTCTGGGCCATTCTCTCGCCCTTAACCGCGCAAGCCCACCGACCCCTGCGGCAGTCGTTCCTCCTCGCTTACACCTGCGGAGTTCTCTGGTACGCCGGCAATTGCTACTGGATCTACGACACCATGCTGATCCACGGTGGCCTGTCCCCCATCGTCTCAGTCCTGCTCCTCGTCGGCTACAGCCTCGTCCTGGGACTCTACTTCGGCCTCTTCGGCCTGGGAGTCGCCTTCGTTCGCCAAAGCACCGCCAGCCCCAGGCTCGCGCTCGCCGCCGCGCCGTTCTTCTGGACGGCCCTCGACCTCGCCGCTTCTCGCATCACCAGCGTGCCGTGGGATCAGCTCGGCTACTCCCAGGTCGACAACGCCCTCGTCAATCAGCTCGCCCCCTGGACCGGTGTCTACGGCATCAGCTTCCTGTTGATTGCGGTCAACGCCATCCTCGCCGGCACCCTTGTCCTCGCTGCCCGTTCGCAAAAAATTGCCTTCGGCCTTGCCGGCTGCCTGTTGCTCATCGCCGCTCCCGCAGGCATCCTCATATCGCCGCCCAAACCCGCGGCCACCGCCACCGCGGTTCTCGTCCAGCCAAATCTCGACGTTACCTCCGACAATGCCTGGGATGCCCAGGAGTGGAATCAGCACATCGCCGCATTCACCCGCCTTGCCCGGCAGCAGTGCAAGACCTACATCGCCGGAATTCCGCAAACCGGCGCGCCCTCCGGCGAAATCCTCTGCCCGCCCTATCCCACGCATCCTGATCTGGTCGTCTGGCCAGAAGCCCCCGCGCCCTTTGTCGAGGCCGATCCGCGCTTCCAGCAGGCTCTCGCCGCCGTCGCTCACTCCTCCCAGTCGCCCCTTGTCGTCGGCAACATCGGCACGGACTACTCCAGCATCGATCAGGCTTGGCGCGACTACAACTCCGCCTTGGTCGTCGGCACGGACGGCGCCCGCATCGGCCGCTACGACAAAATCCACCTCGTCCCCTTCGGCGAATACATTCCCTTCAAAAAACTCCTCTTCTTCGCCCACAAGCTCACCGGCCGCGTGTCGGAGTTCACTCGCGGCGTCGATCGCCGCGTCTTCCTCGTCCCCGGCCAGAACGGCGACTCCCACCGCTACGGCATCTTCATCTGCTATGAGGCCGTCTTCGCCGACGAGATCCTGCAGTTTCCTCGCGCCGGTGCCGAGGTGCTCGTCAACATCAGCGACGACGGCTGGTACGGCGACACCAGCGCCCCCTGGCAGCACCTCAACATGGCCCGCATGCGCGCCATCGAAAACCGCCGCTGGATTCTGCGCGACACCAACAACGGCATCACCGCCGCCATCGATCCCGATGGTCGCGTCCGCCAGAGCATCGCCCGCCATAACGCTGACGCCCTGCCCGCAGAGTATGGCTTCCGCAGCGACGTCACCTTCTACTCCGCCCATGGAGACGTCTTTGCATGGTGCTGCACCCTGATTGGTTGCTGTGCCATACTTGCCATAGGGATTGTCGCTAGGGCCTCGCGCCTCCGCGCCGGCCTCAAAGTTCAAATCAAAGTCAGGTCTTAAGAGCAAAATATGGCGTTAACCGATCTCGAATTCGCTTATGCTCCCGTGCGTGATCAAGTCCGCGACCTGCGGGAGTATCTTTGACCCCGCCCGCATCCGCCGGGAACTCTCCGCAATAGAAACCAGGCTGGCCGATCCCGCCCTGTGGAACGATCCCAACGCCACCAAGCCCATGATGCGCGACAAGAAGCGCCTCGAAGCCCTCGTCGCCGACGATGAAGAACTCGTGCGCCGCACCGGCGACATCGAAGCCTACTTCGAACTCGCCCGCGAAGGCGAAGACGTCCTCCCCGACCTCGAACGCGACATCAAATCCCTCGCTGCCTTTGCCGAGGAGCTCGAAGCCCGCACCATGCTCTCCGGCGAGGCCGACCCGCTCAACGCCATCGTCACCGTGCACCCCGGCGCCGGCGGCACCGAGAGCCAGGACT